>OJHK01000400.1_pt1 | contig 28913 bp, 26 predicted proteins | sample 1595161 | NCBI WGS metagenome assembly OJHK01 (sample SAMN05416842, study PRJEB24817) | seawater metagenome | isolation source: Sea water | place: Canada:Atlantic | collected 2013-07 | reverse complement strand
ATCTACACCTCTCTATTCGTCGGCAGCGTCAGATGTGTATAAGAGACAGTGGTTACTCTATGCTCTTTATCTCCAGGATTAATACGTTCAGGGCTATAGCCTGCATAAAAATCTTGATTAAAGATTAAGTCAGAATGACGTTCTATTTCAGGTAAGCAAACGTCTTCCGTTGCCCCAGGGTATACCGTAGATTCATAAATGACGATATCACCTTTATTAATCACTTTGGCAAGCATAGCACTCGCCTTTATTAAAGGTGTTAAATCCGGTTGCTTATGCTTATCAATGGGCGTTGGCACGGTGACAATATAGATATTACAATTTTTTAAATCATCAACGTCAGCAGAATACGAAATATATTCAGAATCAGCCAATTCTTCACTCGATACTTCTAAAGTGAAATCATGACCTTGCTTTAACTCACCAACACGTTTGCTGTTTATATCAAAACCCAAAGTTGGGTATTTTTTACCGAACTCAACCGCCAGAGGTAATCCAACATAACCTAACCCTATAATGCCTAACTTCACATTTTCTAATGAGTGCAACATACGACGTTCCCTATTTAAATGCCACTAATAGCAGCGATTGCCACTGCAGAATTATAGATTATGCCTGTAACGCTAGTCCACAATGCCAAGTTATTCATATACTCAGCATCAAGTGGTACAACAATGGTATCACCTGGTTTTAAGTTATCACCAGCATCACTACTAAACCAATTACCGCTTTCCATCATTTTAATACTGCCATTTGCAGAAATAATATATATTCGGTCTTCATCTGCACGCTTTTTACTACCGCCACTCTGGGCTAAGTAATCATCTGCAGATAAATTAATGTCGTATATATGTGATGAAGTCACTTGAACTTGACCAACAACGTTAATCGAGTTTTTCAAGGTAGGAACATACAGAACATCACCACCTTCTAATAGTACATCATAATTTTTATTATTCATTACTCGAGGTAAATCAAGTACTAAACGCCCAACTGGTTGTACATTAGCCATATCTGCTAACATTTGCTGTACTTCGGCATAAGACTGCGAATAGTTTTGATCTGTCATGGACTTAGAGGCCATCTCTATACGCAAATCAGCAGTTAATTTTATCAAGTTTTGTTGCTCAATTTCACGTAATTGCACACGAGTAAAGACAGAGCCTTCCTGGTGGGCAAATTTGGTAAAACCACCGGCCTTAGTTATTAAGTCCGCCAAACTTTCGCCACGACGTACGGTATATTTGCCAGGGAAAACAAATTCACCTCGAAGCTCAATAACGCTATTTTCACTCCATGCTGGTACTTGATGTATATTCAATCTATCTTTTGAGCTTAGTAAGACATTATCTTTTTCATCGCCAGCTAAGGCCGCACTTAAGCTGAACATCACTGACGTTTGTTGTGCTCTATGATTCACCACTTGATTTCGAGAAACTTCCGCACGGACTGTATAAGCCGACTCAGTTAAACCACCTGCTGCAGCAATTAAATCAGACACACGGGCATTTCTAGCCAGTGGATATATTCCAGGAAACTTCACTTCGCCATCAGCTTCAACTAATTGAATTGGTTGACCTGATTTACCCTGGCGTTTTAATTTTTCAATAATAGGCATTAATAAACGTTGACGTGAAAAAAGAGTGAGCTCTTTAGGATCAAGCTCCTCTTCCAGCTCACCACCACTGAATTGAGCAATAGATTGTTCAACTAATTTAGCTGCAGCGGCTTCCTCAGTATCAAGTTGAGCAACTTGTTCACTATCACCATATTTCAACCAAAATTGTTTTTTCTTGTACTTATCTTTCGCTAATTCTTGTTCTTTTTTGGCAAGATTATCTTGAGTGAAAGCCAAAGAATCTAAGTTGATTTTACTATCAATCAATTTAATAACGTTGGTAAAAACTAAAATTTTATCATTGCCTTGTAAAGCAATATTATCTTTTGAATTTGGTGCTGAGATAGCTTTAGCTATGTCAAACTGTAAAATTTCAATATTACGGGCAATGTCGATTTCACGGACAACAATTGAATAGTTAAGATCCGCCGAATGCAATAAATGAGAATCAATATTAGGAAAAATGTCGGTAATGCGCTGACCTGGTTGCCATTGATATTTTCCTGGACGAGTTACCGCACCAATAACAGTGATTGATTGCTCAAACATCTCAGCGGCTTTCATTACATAAACGGCATCACCTGAACGTGCTTCTTTTGCCAAGTCACTTGTTTTTGTTAGATCAATATTAACGACAGTGCGCAAAGAATCTTGATTATAACGTTCAACACGAGTTGTTTTAGCAAAAGCTGTTGGTAAAAGCCCACCTGACATTGCCAAAACATCATTAAAGCTTTCGTTTTGACTCAACTCATAAATAGCTGGACGTCTAACTTCACCTTCAACGCTAATAGTATTACCTTTAGGCGCAATAAAAATCACATCGCCAGATTGTAATAAAACATCACTGCGTGAGTCACCTTTAATCAATAAGTCATATAAATCTAAAGTAGTAACTAACTTACCAGCGCGTTTAAGTTGGATATTACGCAAACTACCAATATCACTAATACCACCTGCGGCAAAAATAGCATGAGTAATGCTCGATAATGAACTTAAGGTATAAGGTCCTGGTTTATGCGCATCGCCTAAAACAAAAACACGCATCGAGCGCAACGAAGCAATACCAACAACAACATCAACACCAATAACCTTTTCTTTAATGCGCGCGGTTAATAAACGCTTCATTTCATTAAATGATAATCCTGAAACAGTGAAAGGGCCATGAGCAGGGAAAATAATTTGCCCTTCTCGATTTACCGTTAATTCAAGTTCATCTTTTTCTTTGCCAAAGACTTGAATAGAGATCTTATCGCCTGGGCCAATAATATAGTCAGCTGGAATCGCAATATCCATCATAGGAGCAAATGTTTGCGGTGCATTAGCAAAAACATCATACCCAAAAGGTTTCAGTTCATCACTCTCTTCTAATTCTTCTAGTTCCTCTAATTCTTCTTCAGAAATAGGATTACCTTCAGCATCAAATTGAGTTCCACGAGGGAAAGTTTCAGTATTCTTCTTATCTTCACTTGACCCCCCTTTGGATAATTGCCCTTTTATACTATTTAGATCAACCCCCATACTTTTAGCGAGCGCTTCTTGTTGTGATGGTGGCAATTTTTTAAATTGCTCTAATTGCTGTTCACTTATCTGATTAGCAGCAATCGCCTTTAAAGATAAGTTTGCATAAGTAAAAGCTATTATTAGCAAAGCACCTAACAAATATCTTGCGAAGTTAAGCTGTTTATTTTCGATGTTTTTTTCAGTAGGGGTTATCATTTTAGCAAAGAGTTCCTATATAGCCCTTACGGTATGAGTATAAAACCGAAGGCTTCTGCCTATCCCTGAATAATTTCAAGAACCTTGAAGTTTGGTCACTAATTTTAGTGACGACGAAGTTTACCAGCATATTGTTATGCAAACAATATGTTAACCTCGCTAGTCGCCCTTATCATTATGATGACACTCACTGAATATGAGGAAAGATTTCTCTACACCTCCCAAAGCGTGATAATCATTGATTTATGCCAAAACTTGCCTTTATTTGTTCACACGGGTATAACACTCTCTTTACTAAAAACTAAACTTTAAAGTTTCAGGTAAAAACTAACGCTAATGATTATAAAAAATAAAATCTAGGATAATTATATGACTCAACCTAATGCGGGTACCTTGTTTGGCCACCCTAAAGGACTTTTCCTTTTATTTGGTACTGAAATGTGGGAGCGTTTCGGTTATTACGGTATGCGTGCCTTATTGGTATTATATTTAGTAGCCTCGGTGCAAGATGGAGGGTTTGGCTGGACTTCAGGTGAAGCACTAAGTCTTTATGGTACTTTTACCATGGCGGTTTACTTAACACCGGTATTAGGTGGCTGGTTAGCTGATAACTATATTGGCCAACGTAAGGCAATCATTTATGGTGGACTGATCTTCTCATTAGGTTATTTCACTCTTGGTATTCCTAAGTCAATGATTGTTGGCATGGAAGAAACGGTATTTTATATCGGTTTGTCTTTAATCATTATTGGTAATGGTTTATTTAAAGCAAATGTTTCAAGTTTAGTAGGCGATTTATATGAAGAAGGCGATCACAGACGTGATGGTGCTTTTACTATTTTCTATATGGGTATTAACCTCGGTGCTTTCTTAGCACCAATCACTGTTGGTGTATTGGGCGAACAGGTTAACTGGCACTACGGTTTCATATTAGCAGGTTGTGGTATGTTAGTTGGTTTAGCTATGCAACTTACCTTAGCGAACAAATATTTAGGCGATATAGGTGTTGTTCCTTCAGCTAAGCGAACTAAGGGCAAACAAGAAGCTCATGCGCCTATTACTCCACAAGATATTGACCGCATGAAAGTAATATTAATCATGAGTATGTTTTCAGTTATATTCTGGGCTGGTTTTGAGCAAGCTGGTGGCTTATTTACCATCTATGCTTCTGACTTTACAGATCGTACTATCTTTGGCTTTGAAGTAGCAGCATCTTCTTTTCAATCGTTAAACGCTATGTTCATAATAATGCTGGCACCTGTTGTCGCTTCTGTTTGGGTTAAGATGGGTTCAAATGAACCGACGTCACCGAAAAAGTTTGCCTTAGCAATGGTATTCTTAGCGTTAGGTTTCTTCGTTATGCTTTGGGCAACTATGGTTCAAGGCGGTGATGTTACTGTAAAAGTAAGTATGTTATTCCTAGTTTTTGCTTACTTATTCCATACCTTAGGCGAGTTATGTTTATCACCTATTGGTCTGTCAATGGTAACCAAGTTAGCTCCACTTAAATTCACCTCTGTCTTAATGGGTATTTGGTTCTTGTTTACCGCATTATCAAACAAACTAGCTGGCTTTATTGGTTCATTTGTTGGTGAAGGTCAAGAAATGGTCGACAATGCTGCTAACATATTTATGGGTGTTGGCCTTGCCGCCTTAATTACTGGTGTCATAATATTCTTATCTGCAGGTAAATTAGTAGAGTGGATGCATGGTGCAGAAGGTAATGGCACTTCTGATTTAGAAGAAAAAATCGAACAAGAAATCTCAATTACTGGTACTCACGAGGGTGTGACTGAAACTCGTAGCTAAACAATAATTGTAACAAGTACAAGAATATTATTAAGCTGGGTGAGCAATCTCCCAGCTTTTTTTATTTTCAAAACAAGTGTGAAAGCAGATATTAATATAGAGAATAATAAGCGATAATTTAGAATAGTTAACAATTGAATGATGAACCTCTAATGAATGCACGTTCACTATTACGAAAAGAAATTAGACAACGCCGTAATGCACTATCTGTAACCGAGCAATCCTCTGCAGCTATAGATTTGACAAAAAGGCTTTCTAACCACAAGACCATCTTGCGCGCTGAACGTATAGCTATTTATTTAAGTAATGATGGAGAGCTCTCGACGACAAGCTTTATAAAGTGGTGCTGGCAGAATGAGAAAGAGGTTTACTTGCCGGTAGTGCACCCTTTTAGCAAAGGAAACTTACTTTTCTTACGTTATCAGCAAGAGACTAAACTGATAAGTAATGTTTATGGCATATTAGAGCCTCAGTTAAATGTCACTAAGGTTTGCCCAGTAGACCAACTTGATGTTATCTGCACCCCTTTAGTCGCTTTTGATAATTCAGGTGCAAGATTAGGGATGGGTGGAGGTTTTTATGATAGGAGCCTAGCTAACTGGCAACAAACTACTATTTATCCCCTTGGTCTAGCCCATGACTGCCAACAGGTAGACACTGTACCTGTGGAAGGTTGGGATGTTCCCTTACCGGAAATAATTACCCCTAATAAGAACCACCGCTTCATTAATTCAAATGAATAGAGAGCTCAGTTACTGCATCGAGCAGTTAAAGCTGAACATCACTAAGTACTGCAACGTTAAGTAGTTATCCTATAAACCGTAGTCAATAACTAACTTAGATTGAAGGCCATTGACAGGTATCAAAAACCTGCTGCCATTGCTCGTCAAACGGCGCCGATATTTTAATTCTTTCATTACTAACAGGGTGATTAAACTCTAATGACTTAGCTATTAACATCAAGCGTTTAAACCCAAAATATTCGATAAAAAATGGATTTTGTTTGTTATCGCCATAGTTAATATCGCCAATGATTGGATGACGCAAATGCGCCAAATGACGACGAATTTGATGTCGCCTGCCCGTAATTGGACGTACTCGAATTAAGGAGTAGCGCACGCTATCAAACTTACCCACTTTTATCGGCAAACTCGTTTGCTGTTTAACTTGATAGTAGCTTTGCGCAGATTGTGCAGGCTTATCACGGCTTACATTTTTATCACCCAATTTATCTAACTTCTCTTTTAATGGATGATCAATTAAATCAGCAGGTATCGCCAAGTGACCACGTGCCAAGGCATAATAGGTTTTCACCATAGCTAAGTCACTACCATCAATATTTTTATCAATAGTGAGTCCTTCGGCGTGCTCTTGCTGGACTCCTTTAGATGTTCGAGTATTATCTTGAACCATACCAGTAATCTCAGTATCAGACGTAAACTGAGCTTGGCTACTTTTATTGGCAAACGCTTCACTTAATTTAGTCGCTACTTCTTTAGTTAAAGCAAAAAGAAGTACACCCGACGTTGGCCTGTCTAATCGGTGAACAGGATAAACATATTGCCCAACTTGATCACGAACTAACTGCAACGCAAAATAGATTTCATCTTTATCCATATAGCTACGATGAACAAATAATCCAGCAGGTTTATCAACCGCCACCATATACTCGTCTTGATAAAGGATATTAAGTACAGGTTTTTCCGGCTCGATATCCGCAGTAATTACGGTTTCTACAGTTGCATCATCGATATTATTCATCTAATTTTCTCTGTTCAGTCAATGTTTTATCTATTTTTCGGATAATATCAATTAAAGGCTTAGTACTTGTTGATAAATGTTTAAAAGCTTCTTCAGCCATTGGTGTTAAAGAAATTTTGCTCGGCAATGATCGTTGTTGATTTATCATCTCCACTAACTTAGGAATAAATATAAACTGTAACCACTGCTCAAACGCTAAGGTGTCACAGCAAAAAGGTGCACTACTAGAAAGCTTTGCAGTACTTGGCTGCGATATCTGCCAAAGATTAAGAGACTTAAGCTCAAATGCTAAGTCAGCCAGCAAAGTGCTGATATATTCAGGGCTTGTTTTTATCATCATCGGTGATTATGTTAGGTTTGTTCTTTAAAGTGTTTAGTTCAAGTCGTAAATTACGAGTAATTTATTTCAGAATAAATAGTTTCAGATAAATAATTTACTATGTTAATGGCGTCATTATCCTTATAATAACGCGCTATAACAAGCAGCAATATTTTTGACTTTATGACTGACACAGCTCCAGCAACTAACATAGCGACTCTATCAGAATTACTTAAACTTTCAGGTTCACAGTATCGTCTTTATGATATTGGTCGACTTGTCAGCAAATTACCTAAAGATCAATTTGAGAAAGTTGAATTAAACCAATTACCATACCCGACTCCTACTCAAGGGTGTGCCTGTATTGCCATTGCATTTTGGCAAAAAAAATCATCACAGCCGTACCTATGGTTATTGAAATTACCACTCGATGAACGTGGCTTATTAAACCAAGGGGCTAGAAACCACTTCATTGCAATTATTGTTGAAGCGCTCGGTGCTGATTTAACGCAAGAAACGTCTAAAAAGCAGGAAGAATTACTCAGCAGTAACCCTTACCTTTTCACTCCTGCACAATATAAATTAGCGAGTTTAAATAGCAAAATAAAAGTTGATTTAAAACAAGCGCCTAGTACTTATTTTTCTCCTTTTAAGCAATACCTCAGCCATGGCTCTGATTGGGGTAATTGGCAAGGGGTCGGCGTACAAGGTATTACTGACTTTATTGCTAGAATTAAACATGAAGATCATAGTGAATTGTTACTCAACGCACTACCCCACTTGCCTGATGAAGTGCTGTCCCCCATTTGTAGTGCCTTAGAGAATGAGCAATATCCCGTTGTTTTAATTGACGCCCTAGTAGCAGCATTAGAAAGAGCACTGACAAGTCCACAAACCTCTTCAAAAGCAATGCAGTTACTACGTGCTCTAGCAGCTAATAGTCATCATATTCATGTCAAAAGAGCCATAGAACAACTATTAAGCAATAAACAAGTCAGCAGTGAATTACTTATTACTTTATCTGGTCGATGCTGGCAAGCCTTAGCTGATGAACAAATGCTTATGTGTTATTTTGAACATTTACTTAGTAATGATGACTTAACTTTATTTTCTAGCATTTTTAAAGATTTAGTAACCATTCCATTAATTAGACCTGTTGCTTTCCAATGTATTCGTAGTGAAAATCGCTCACCTGCATTAGCTCAAGCCATTGGGCAATTATTTGGTCAATCTTAGCTATTACTCATTGTGGAAAGTATCGTTTATGGAAAATATTTATTATTTATTACTTTTTTGCTTATTTTGTTGGTATTTTGTTTATTTGAGACAAGTATCTGAAGCAGCCAAACGTCATGTTCATCGTTACTGTAAAGACGGTGGTTTGCAGTTTATTTCACTGGCAAGGCGCTCTAGTAGGTTAAAATTTACCAAGAAACATGGCCCTTGTATTTATAGTGTTTTTGACTTTGATTTTAGTGGTGATGGAGAGTCAAACAACCAGGGCTGTTTAACGCTATATGGCTTAAAACTTGATAAAATTGACCTGCCCGCTTACCGAGTAAATTAATACTGACTTAACAGTGACCATTTTAAGGTTAATGTTAAGTCACAAGTACCATCAACTAGTGTTATGCTCAGAGCACTTAACACCTAATACAATTTATCTTTTTGGAGTTTTCGTGCCATTTTTACAAGCCGCTTTTTGCCTAAAAGGATTTGATGATCGCAATCGATTTTTTGCAACATCACTATTTTCTATTTTGGGCTTTATCCTTTGCTCAGCCATTTTATCTAGTTATTTAGCAGTAAATTTTGTCATTTTATTACTATTGACCATTGTTCTGACCTGTAGCGCAAAACGTCGACTGCATGACGCTAAACTCAATAAAAACTGGCAATTAGTTCCTGGTGGTTTACTGCTACTTACCGGTATCTTGAGTTTACTTATTGAAAACAGTAGTAGTTATTATTTATTAATTTTACCTCTATTAAGCACTGCCCTTCTGCTTACCTACCCAAGTAAAAAAACAAAAGAAAAAAGCAATTACATCCTCGGTTATTACGGCCCTGTTGATCTCAGTGAATACAAACAGAAAGCCATCACAATTAAGACACCAACTCAACGCATTGAGCCAACGTTAGCTGCTGATGGTGCTAATGAACAGCTTTACGCTTATGACACTGCCGCAGAACAATGTATTACTCCTAACGAAACCTTTGATAATGAAATTGATGATAAGCAAGATGATATTGGCGAACTTATACGCTTAAAGTTCCTTGGCAACCGAAAAATACAACTTGGCCTCATTGCCAGTGTCGTATTAATCTTTATCAGTGTACTGGTTAATAGTGCCATTAATGTTATTCCCACTGAACAGATCAAAACTAACAGTACCGAGTTGCATGACCCGCAGGTTTTAGCTAACAATATATCCGCTATTATTCTTACCAACAAAGATCACTTGCTTGCGATGCCTGACAATTTCAATTTATACCTATCGGAGTACCAAGGCATTATTATTCACTGGCAAGCTGATCAAGTCGCTAATGGTGAACTTTGGTCACAATTGTCATCGACTGGTGATAAAAGTTGTCAAATTATTAAATTTAACAAGGGTTCATCAATCCGACCTTTATCGGTATTGGTTGAAAATGGTAGCGAATATTTTGCTAGCTTTTCTCCTCTTGATAGTGGCGAGTTGATACGAGCACTTGCTTTTCGTGGTAAATTTTCGCTCTGTGGTTATAATTTTTCTCTAAAAGGCAGCCAAGCAGTACTGGGTAAACACAACCAATATGCGCCTTTCTTGGAGCAAGATGCTTAAATAAGTAGTATATGTGTAAACACATTTCAGGACGAGACAAAGAACATAAAAAAAGCTGCTCGATAAAATTGGCAGCTTTTTTATACGTCTTACTTAGGTTGAACTGTTAGAGATTTTAACAAAACATTTACTGCGTAAAGCCAATACCCGCTTTTATCAAATTCGCATAAACACTTTTCATCGCCACTGTATTCTCAGTAAGAGAGTCATCCCATTTATCACGCTTCTCGAACCCTAAGTCGCTAATTTTAAAGTAGTGATCGGTTTTTATACCACTTTTATCTAAACAAGCTTTTGTACAGCCTAGTGCACAACCATCAATAGCGATTATAGGTCGCCCTGATTTAGCCATCGCCATTATGGGTTCTATTTTACCGACAACGCCAGCAATACAAGACATCTCAGCAATACCATCACCATCAAGAGTTAATGAAATATTATGCGCCATTTGCGCGAGATTTGAACAACCAGAGCAAGAGTAAACGATTGGCTTACGATTTTTCTTGTCACTGTTTATTTGCGATAATTTATGTACATTCGACACTAAAGTCACTCCTTAGCTACTTATTAGTTACCTTACTTACGGTGGTAACACTATCAATAGAAGCATTTTAACAAGTAAACATAACAGCGAATTGATTTAGATCATTACAATAAATAATACCCATGATAGTTCTATGGTTACTTGTACCATTCTGTAACTATTTGTTTTATTTTCTCCATATCTAAATGTGCTTGACAGGCTTGACTCACTCGCTCAATGGCCTGCTCTTCCAGAATTTCAATACTAGGCGCTTTACTTACATCATAACCAAGCCATCCCATAAAGAGTTGTAACGCTTCAGGTTGATCAAATAGTCCATGTAAATAGCAACCAGCGATTTGACCATCATGGCTTATTAACCCTTGGCCTTCTCCTTCGATAGTCATTAAATGAGACAGTTTCTCGTCAGGGTTATTAAGTGTGCTCACACCAGCATGAATTTCATAGCCACTAATCTCAGCATTTTGCTCAGTTAATTCCAAAATACCTGACACATTAATTAAGGTTTTATTAGATGCTAAGACGGTATTCATAGCAAAATATCTTAAGCCTTCGCTAACGCCCTTTTGCCCTTCTACGCCCTCGGGATCTGCAATCAGCTCTCCTAACATCTGATAACCACCGCAAATACCAATTACCTTACCTTGATAGCGTAAATGCTTGGCTATATCGTCATCCCAACCTCGTTGTCTTAAAAAACCTAGATCACTACGGACGTTTTTACTACCGGGCAAAATAATAAGATCGCACGGTGGAATAGCGATTTTTTCAGGATTAAGCTCGTCTTTCGAACCCTTAGCAAAAAGAAACTGACAATCGATATCTTCATGATGGCGCAGTGCATCAAAGTCTGTGTGATTACTCATATGTGGATAAACTAGTACCACAACACGTACTTTTTGTGAGCATGAAGTTCCCTCCACAAGCGCTTGTTTTGTTACTAAAGCATCTTCAGAAGAAATATCTAAACCGTGTAAATAAGGTAAAACACCGAGCACTGGTTTATTGGTCTTTTCTTCTAACCATGCCAGTCCAGATTCAAGTAATTTAATATCGCCACGAAAACGGTTAATCACAAAACCCACCACTCTATCTTGCTCTGATTGTGACAGTAGCATCAAGGTACCAACGAGCTGTGCAAAAACGCCCCCCTTATCAATATCAGCAATAATCAATACAGGGCAATCAACAGCTTCAGCAAAACCCATGTTAGCTATATCACCTTTGCGTAAATTTATTTCTGCAGGACTTCCCGCCCCTTCAACAACAACCATGTCATACTGCTTTGTTAAGCGCTGATGAGAACTAAGTACCGCTTGCATGGCCACTTTTTTATAATCTTGGTACTCACTAGCCTCCATATTTGACGATGACTTATTCATAAGTGCTTTACCGTGCACAATAACTTGCGCGCCAGTATCGCTATTAGGCTTTAGTAAAATAGGATTGAAGTCTACATCCAATGCTAGACGCGCTGCTTTAGCTTGCAACGCTTGTCCTCGTCCAATTTCACCGCCGCATGGCGTCACTGCACTATTAAGTGCCATATTCTGTGGTTTAAAGGGGGCTACCTTAACCTGCAAATCAGAAAAAACACGACACAATCCGGCCACGAGAGTCGTCTTCCCTGCATCGGATGTTGTACCCTGTATCATTAACGTTTTACTTTTTATCGATTGAGCTACCTCAAAAGCGTCCCCTGTTGAGTGAGCGTTATCTTGCTTTGTTTCCATTATTATATTTCCTCAAGAAACGGCATAGCAATGGTCGTCACTTGTTGGGTTAATTGCTGGTACTGTGTTTGTTTTACCGCAGGGGCTAATTGTTTATCTTGATAAGGCTGACTAATTAAAATGCGGGAAATACTGCCGTGACCAATCTGTAATTTTTGATGCCAACTGGCTTGTTGCCAATCTAACTGTAATATATGTGCCAAGATCATTCGAATAACGCCGCCATGCGCGATAACCAAAATTCGCCTATTCTTATATGATTCTTTTATTGCTTGTTCTTGCCCTAGTTCAAGCGGTTCTTTTGGCTTAGTCGCAATACAGACTTGTTGTTCTATCAATTTTCTCCAAGCCCGTTTTAACCGCAGATGAAAATCAGGCAAGGCCTCAGCGTGTGGTAAAACAATATCTGCCGGAGCTTGAAAAAAGCCTTCAAGCTCTGACCAATGCAGTTTAGCTTTCTCTTCCCCCTCTTGAGCAGCATTAACAATATTCCTTTGGACAACATCTCCTTCGAAGAGAAGATCATCAAAAGGCACACCATCAAAGCTGCCGAAGTTCATCTCTTGTAAATCAGGAGATATTTCTAAGGGTAATTGGCCTAACTGTGAAAACTCTCTTGCGAGATTTTGGCAACGTATCAACGGCGAAGAAATAATACCTTGATAAGCATTAGACGTTTTTTGTTGTGCCAATAAATGTTTAAGTAAACGCGCATTTTCTTCACCGATAGGGGCAACGTCAGTAGAGCCATACAAGGCTGGTTTACCCAACACTTTTACATGTCTTATTAAGTCAATTTCAATCATACTGAAAGCTCATTTTACTTACTCATTTTTGTTTACGCATTATCATTTTTTATAGAAAGCGGTATACCAGCGGTGACCAAAGTCACTTTATCGGAAACTTCTGCAACCTTCTGGTTTAACCAACCACAATAATCAACATATAAACGGGTAGATTCTCCCATAGGTATTACCCCTAACCCAATCTCATTACTAACAATAACAATGTCAGCATTTACAGAGGTTAGGCTCGTGGCTAATTTGTCTATTTCAGTTTGTAAATGTTGGGCTTGCTGAGCACGACTCTTTTCATCAACAGCATAAAGTTGATTGTTTAACCACAAGGTTAAGCAATCTAATAAGTAAACATTCTTGTTATCAAGACCAGTCAGTGTTTCTGCGAGAGCTAATGGGCATTCAATTAATTGCCAACTTTCACCACGAGCACCTCTATCACTTTGATGTTGGATTATTCTATTGTCCATCTCTTGATCAATGGCGGTTGCCGTGGCAATGTAAACTGCTTGTTTTCCTTGTATTACTGATAACTCGAGTGTCTGCTGCTCCGCAAATCGCGACTTACCTGATCTAGCACCACCTAAAACGAGATGAATCATCCGATAATTCCCATAAAGTTATGTTCCATAATACTATTTCCCAAAAAACTATGCCCCGTAAAAGCAAGCTCTATAAATACATCTTTATTAATATATGAAACAAGCGTTAAATAAATAAGTAACTCAGAGAGTTGCTGCCCAGCACCTAAACAGTCACCGGTAAAACCGCCAATTTTAGCCATAAGCCAGCGCTTAAATAAACTTCGAAAGAACACTAAAACAATCAACAATGTAAAGATGACTTCGCCTGAATAAAAAATGAGTGGGGTTATACCGATTAATAATAAAAGCGCTAATTCTGATATGGACTGTGCTTGGGCTAATGGTTTACTTTTGCTCTGCTCAATATCACTCACATAAGGCATAGAAGAAATTAAACTGCCAGCAACCGCCCGGGATAAAACTTCAGCTAATACAATAGCTAAAAGTAAGTGGTTACTATCATTTTCCGCTATATTCATCAGCAATGTAAATTTTAATAATAATGCGATAACTAAGGTAACAGCACCATAAGTACCGATACGACTATCTTTCATAATGATTAATCGTTTTTCTGTTGTGAAGGCACCACCAATGCCATCAGCCATATCAGCTAACCCATCTTCATGAAAAGCACCGGTTAATAACAGACTTACCGCCATAGTTAACAAAATAGCTATATTCGTCGGTGAGAAGATACTAAAACAGGCATAACTTAACGCGAGAAGTCCCCCTGTAACTAAGCCGACTAACGAGAAGTATCGATTAGCTTTATTTAACAATGCCTCTGAATAATGCATGCTTTTAGGTACAGGTAAACGAGTAAAAAAGCTTAACGCCAAATAAAATAAATTGAGTTGTGCAGTTACTTTATGTTTTAGCGGCTCATTCACCGATGCACTCATACTGTGACACCTGCACTTTCAAAACTAGCCATATTATTATAAAAACTTGCCGAAGCTTTGATTAGCGGTAAAGCAAGTGCTGCGCCTGTACCCTCGCCTAAGCGAAGCCCTAGGTTTAATAAAGCTTGGTTGTTTGAGTCCGTAAATGTTTGCGCCAACATAAGCTTTTCAAGTAATAATTGGTGAGCTTTTTCATGAGAAACATGAGAGAAAATGAGGTAATTAGCGACATTATTATCTAAGCGAAGTGCAACTAATGCAGCAACACTAACGATAAAGCCATCGATGACAATCGGTATATTCGCAGCCGCTGCCGATAATATAGCTGAAACCATTTGAACTATCTCAAAGCCACCTAACTCAGATAACAACAACATGACCGACTCTTGAGTTAAATTCTCTACATGCTGTTCTGATACACTAACTCGCTTAAGTGCACGTTCAATTAGGTTGATTTTTTTCTCTAATTGCTCATCCGTTATGCCTGTACCACGACCAACACAGTCTTTCACACTCAATGACGTTAGTGCAGACATTAAGGCAGCAGCAGAGCTAGTATTGGCAATACCCATTTCACCTAACAACAAGATCTCAACGCCTTGGCTAATTTGTGCATTAATCAGTTGTCTTGCGTAGCAAAATCCTTGTTCTACTTGTGTGATGGACATAGCAGGTTTAGCTGAAAAATCATCTGTTCCTGCACCTAACCGATGCTCGACAAAGTTAACAGGCTTCATTGCATTGTTTCTGACTTGAGGAATTTCATCCTGAGAAATTGCTTGTAAAATGCCACAATCGACCACAGTTAACGCAATATCATTACTTTGACAAAAACAATTTATCGCAGCCCCGCCCTGTAAGAAATTAAGCACCATTTGTTTAGTTACGGCACTCGGCGCAATGCTGACACTGTTCTCATTTATGCCGTGATCACCGGCAAAAACGATCATGGCAGGATTCCTTATTTTGATTTGACCAGAACTATTGTCTTCAGAAAGAGTAAAATCTGACTTTTTTTGAACTCTTTGTGTTGTAATTAAAGCAAGTTGTAAAGCCAATAATTCTAGCGCCCCTAAGGCACCTAGTGGTTTAGTTTTGTTATCAATTCTGGCTTGTATAAATGCTAAGCTCTTTGTATTCAAGGGCGAGATGGGGATCATTAGGTTTAGTCTAAATAGTTGTTGGAGATAGAAAAATAATGACAGTATTTTAAGCTATTTAAATCACTAAAAATATAACTCTTTTTCACTATGATATGCCGTTAAATGCATCTTAAAGTTATGTTATGACTTATAATGTTAATGTTTTATTCATTTACATTACGCTGATGTTAACTAGGAAAAAGAGTCAAAACTCTGTACCATCAGTAGTAGAAAAGTATTTAAACTAATCGAACTAATACCAATTACACTAAATAAGTGATCGTTTTTAAGAGGTCGAACTATCCAATAACATTGTTGCTTTCAACCCCAATAGCCCGCTATTGCTTAATCAAGCGCCTTGTTCTTGAAATTTATCCTTACTGCTTATGGTAAAGTGAAAACTGTAACCTTAATTAATACAAGTGGTTTCACTTATTGGTATTAACTTAAAATTTTACGTCAGGCTGATATAATTTTATGAAAAAATATGCAAAATATACCCTTATCCTTTCAAGTATTTTATTAGCAAGTTGCGTTAATCAAAATACTAAAATTGCGACTAACATCATGCCCACTACGAGTCCTTGTACTAAACTGGATTTACTTAAAAGTGCATATTATGATGATTTCGCGTCATTAAAAGAGCTTAAGGTTGCAGGGAGAGCTAGTAATATATGGAAAGCTAAATATCAACTTTTTGGTGAAAACTGCCAAGTTTTTTCATGGGGTGGAAAACAGCATACCTATTCTTGCAACTTAGTAGCGCCTGATGAAGAAACAGCTAAAAACTATTACCAAAATGCTAAAAAAATCACCCAAGAATGTTTAGGTGAACAATGGCAATTGGAAGAAAGTAAAAGAAACCATGATGATGGTATGAAAACCACGTTTACCAACCATGATGCCGAGCCAAATGAAAAAGTGACGTTTTCAACACACTTAGTACCAACTTCAGGTTTATTTTCTACGAAATGGACCATTTTTTATTATGTCGGCAATAGTTCAAAGCCAAGTAATAATAAGTAATAATCATCATCAAACTGAATGTATATGGAAGCTGATGATTATCTAAAAAACTAGATGCATTAAATATACATATTACATATAGTAAAAAAGCTGATAGTTACCAAATATAAACCTTGGTTCTGTCAGCTTTTATAGATCACAATATAAATTTTTAGCCGTTTCTAGTTATCTGTAGAGTCAAAACCATCTAAGGTTACCCCTGATAAACCTCCAGTACCGCCTTGTTCATTACTACGCAACTTAATCATTAAGCGTAAATCATTTGGCGAATCAGCATGATGTAATGCATCCGCATAAGTAATCATTCCATGTTGATAATGATTAAATAATGCCTGATCAAACGTTTGCATGCCTAATTCATTCGACTTTTCCATCACCTCTTTAATACCACCAATATCGCCTTTTTTGATGAGCTCACTGATATAGGGCGAATTAAGTAACACTTCGATGGCGGCTATACGACTATGTCCATCTTTTGTTGGTACAAGCTGTTGAGCAATAATACCACGTAGGTTCAACGCTAAATCGAATAATAACTTGCCATGCTGATCAGCCGGAACCAAGTGCATAATACGATCAATAGCTTGGTTAGCATTGTTTGCATGCAAAGTAGCGATACATAAATGCCCCGTTTCGGCAAAGCTAAGTGCATGCTCCATTATTTCTTGACTTCGAATTTCACCAATTAAAATAACATCAGGTGCCTGTCTCAATGAGCTTTGCAGAGCCGCATCGAAGGATGCTGTATCTAAGCCGACTTCACGCTGAGTAATCATACTTTTGCCATGTTCATGAACAAATTCTACCGGATCTTCAATGGTAAGAATATGACCATAAGAGTTACGGTTACGATAGCCTATCAACGATGCCATTGAGGTCGACTTACCCGTACCAGTACCACCAACAAATAGCACTAACCCACGTTTAGACATGACGACATCTTTTAGAATGGGCGGTAAACCTAGATCATCAACATCGGGAATATCCGTAACGATACGACGAACAACCATACCTGCCATATCTCGTTGCCAAAAAGCAGAAATACGAAAGCGACCAATGCCGTCGATTTCAATAGCAAAATTACACTCTTTGTCGTTATCAAATTGTTTTTTTTGCTTTTCAGTCATGGCGTCATACACCAAGCCTAAAGATTCTTCTGCAGTTAATACCACATCATCTATCGGCTGTAATTCACCATTTATTTTTGCGCTCACCGCTAATTTAGCCGTAACGAACATATCAGAGGCGTCTTTTTTTACCATTCTTTCTAACAATTCATGAAGCTTCATTTACTGTCCTCTATTGCATTTATATATACCCGTTCCACTTGAAGATGCTCGTTTCAGGAAACCTGAGCGAATCATAATCAAGGCACATTTTTTTGTTAAGGGTGTTCCCTTAAAATAAAATGTAACGACGGGTATGGTTTGCTCAGTTCTCCCCAAAGGGCTGGTTTATAAACGCTTTATGCTACGTTATTGATCTCGACAATAGAATAACTATTCTCTTCAATCAATGCCTTGCCTAAAAGGCATTTATAATTCCAGCTGAATTAATTGATGACAGTGATACTACAGACTAAGTTATAAGATTAATTGAAGAAATACGACAGAATCATTGAATTTCAAAGTCACCATATATATCAATCGTTAGATCGCGTTGCTTCACGTATTCTCCAGGCGTTTTACCTATCGCACTTTTTAAGTAACGAATTAAGTGCGGCTGGTCACTAAATTTAAATTTTGCAGCCAGATCAGCCCAGTCAATGTGATCATTACGTTTATAAAGATAATTTAAAATAGTTTCTAGGCGGGAAACTGATTGGTATTGTTTTAGTGTTAAATTCGTGACCTTTAAGAAGCTGCGTTCTATTGTTCGCTGGGAGCGTTGTAAGCTAGTGCCTATTTGAGCTATCTGTGACTGGTCAAACAAAGGCAGAATATTTCTAACTAACTCACTGTGTTTGTCTTCAATCGCTTGATGTAGCAAAGGTTTAAATATTTCGTCAAGTTTATTACAAACCTCTTGTGGGTCATTCAGTGAATCACTCAAAAGCATTTCACCATAGGAAGCTAACAAACTTTCTAACTCATTGATTCCGACAGGTACGACTGCATCTAGTTTGAAATCAGGCAAACATGTTTTAAAGGAATACAGTGCTCCAACTTTAAACTTAATGCCTATAATGCGAAAAGGCTCACTATGATCCATAGTAAAAGTATTAATATGAGGGAATATCCAATGGCTGCCATGCCCTTGCTGGAAGACATGGTTATGCTCATAATGATATTTATATCCTTTATTGGACAGTATTAAATGTGCATTTGGATCTGGATTTAATTGTGGGTTGTTTGAGCCAAGATCGCCTAACTCTTTTTCTAGAAACCAATAGCATTCAACATACTTAGCTACATCTTTACTTTCAGGATTTAGTTTCCAGTTTTTCATAGTGGTATATTCATAGGATAAGGTACTTACTGATGTCGCTTTACACTGACCTTAAACTTTTCGAATATTTACGTCAACTGTGCCATTAATGCCATCATTAATCTCAGTAAACAGGTGGATAAAGCGTTTTATTACAGCTTTAGTTTTTCACCGGTAGGAATGGATGAGCATGTTGAAGATATGTTAGCTTTTATTAAGCTTTAAAATCTGCGAAGATAATAACTAAGGACACGCAACTGTTGGCTGCGTTCTGCATTGTTTTAATTTTTAGCCAACCATTATGTAGCCTTCTTTAGGCCAATATATTCAATGAAAATATTTGCATTAATGCTAACTATTGCATCCACTTCCTGTTTTGCAGAGATCGATCTTGTCAAAATCGATAAATCTGAAAGAAGAATGTATCTGCTTGCAAAGGATAAAATAGTTAAAGAATATCATGTTGCTTTTGGTGATAATCCAAAAGGGCATAAAGAGAAAGAGGGTGATGAGAAAACTCCTGAAGGTATTTACACCTTAGATTACAAGAAGGAAGATTCTTCTTTCTATCGAGCCATGCATATTAGTTATCCTAATCAGGCCGATTTAGATAATGCAAAAAGAAAAGGTTTTTCAGCAGGGGGCCTTATTATGGTGCACGGGCAACGCAATAAAGTTGGAAAGTTTTCACGAATTACTCAGAGATTCAATTGGACTAATGGTTGTATTGCATTAACTAACTCAGAAATGGATGAATTTATGACGTTGGTAAAAGTCGGTACAAAAATTCACATTGAGTGGTAAAGTCAGAGTGTATAGCCGCTCCACTTGAAGATACTCGTTTCAGGAAACCTAAGGGAATCATAATCAAGTGGAACGGGTATACACAAAAAAAGCTAAGCTATGCTGTTATCCAGCATTATTACCCGCTCAGCAATTACCTTAACGTGATAGATATTTTAGTTCCTTGCTCACTCGAAAGCGTTAATAGCCAGCCTTGATGTTCACATAAACGTTTAACGATTGATAAACCAAAGCCATAACCCGTACTTTGACTACCTTTAACTGCAGGTTCGGTTATGTTACCTGAAATACTTGGTTCAATACCAGGGCCGGTATCAGCAACAATCAGTGTATTCTCTTGCATTTCAATGGTCACCATACCTTGTTGGGTATATTGAAAAGCATTGCCGATTAAATTGTCTAATAATACCGTTAACATGCCAGACTGCGCATAAACTTCTACATTACAATTGTCATTTACTTCTACTTGTATTGGTTTTTTATTGATGAGGTGATTCTGGTCGATAATAGATTGTTCAATTAATGGCAGTATTTTTATATGCTTTTTGTCTACTTCGGTATGTTCTTCCCTTGCTAGGGTGAGCAATGTGGTAACTGTTTGCTCCATTTGTGTACTTGCTTGCGATATACGATTGATCACCGGATTATTTACATCAGCAGGGTGTTGATTACGATAAACCTCTACAGCATTTTTTATAATCGAGACGGGTGTTCTAAGTTCATGGCTAACATCACGAGTAAAACACTTTTCTCTGATCAGGTTTTGGTTAATTCTCATCATGGCCGTTTCTAAAGTTTGCGCTAAAATTCCTATTTCATTATTGGGGAATTGCTGGGCAAATTTATCGGGTATATGTTCAGGGGCAACACCATTAACTAAATCAGCAAGTTGCTTTAATGGCATAGCTGTTTTTCTACCTATTTTCCACGCGATGACAAAGGCAAGCAATACTAAGATTAAACCTGTAATCAACATTAATTTTAAAATGCCTTTAGTGAAAGGGCGGACTAACAACATTTCACTGACTTCGGCGACAAGGTAAATGTTTTCTGATTTTGGTAGTGCTAATAAATGATAGTGTCGACCGTCTTCCCCTGAAAACTCTTTTCTGTTTGGTTCAGTAATGTATCGCTGTTTGATGTCATCAGGTAGGGTGCTTTTTGAGAAATACAGTGTCATATAGCCCACACGAGGAACTGACCAAGACTTATCTTGATCATAACCTTGTTGTAAAAATTGTGCTTCTTGGCTGACTTCACGTTCAATAAATTCATCTTCAATGTTGTACATTAGGATGAAACAAAACATGCCCCAAACCGCAGAAATCACTAGGGTAAATAAACAAAATTGGTTAACAATCTTTCTACTTAAACTGTGAAATTTTATCGGGTTCTGAGGTGCATGAACCTGTGGTCGATTACTTTTATTACTATTTTTCATCGTTCATTACATCGCTATTAACATTACTTTCTACATTTAAGACGAAGCCAATACCATGCATGGTTTTTATCATCGGATAATCAAAAGGTTTATCTAATATATTTCGCAACTGATATATGTGAGATCTGAGTGCGTCTGACTCTGTGGGTTCATCGCCCCATAGTTTCTGAGATAACTTTGAGCGACTTACTACTTGAGGATAAGCTTCCGCTAGAATTGAGAGAATGCGATAACCCATCGTATGTAACTCAAGGTTTTTTCCAGCACGTGTGACTTGTTGTTTTTTTCTATCAATACTTAGCTGATCAAATGTTAAGGTATCATTGGTTTGTAATAAATGGCGTCTTGATAAAGCAAAACAGCGAACTTCGAGTTCTTCTAATGAGAAGGGCTTAGTTAAATAATCATCTGCTCCTAGGGTAAAACCTGAAACTTTGTCCTCGATACTGTCTCTTGCGGTGAGCATAATAATAGGTACATGATGGTGAGCTTGTTTACGTAATTGTTTGCAAACCTCAAGCCCATCCATAACAGGTAAGTTCAAATCAAGAATAACTAAATCATAGTGATTTGTTAACGCTAGTTCCAAGCCTTGTTGGCCCTGAGTCGCAAAGTCTAATACATGTCCTTTATCTTCCATGTAGTTAGCAATGTTTTCAGCGATATTTTGTTGATCTTCAACGACTAGAATATATAAAGATTGATTATTCATTTAGTTTCTCGAATTGAAGAGCCCTGTAATATTTTGATGCTAAAAATAGTAAAGAGCTGCTTGCGTTAGCAATTATCTTACAAGGTTTTTAACATGTCTTGCGCTGCTTTGAAATCAGGTTTTGCAGTAATCAACTGATTCAATGTGGTTTTTGCATTGACTGTTTGCCCTAATCTTAACTGCGTTTTTGCTATTTTCATATCGATATTAGGGTTGTTAAGATCTTTTTGTCCAATCAACATTAAGGCTAAGGATTGCTCATAATCAAGGGGAGTATTAGCTATTTTTAGGTAGTAGAAACCGTATACCCCAACGAAAGAGTTAAGATATTGTTCTGGACTATTGATAAGAGGTTCAAGTGCCGATTTGTCACCCGCGATAAATTTAGCGACCACAGCCAAGGTTTTATCTTCCAAAGAAAGTTCAGCGTTAACAGGGGTTAATCCTAAATTCTTCACTAAGGCTGTTGCAACATCAACGGTTGAAGTAGGGTTTTGACCGGTAATTAAACGCCCGTCAATAGCGACATGACTCAACATAATTTCGCTTGATTGAAAGTTTGCGCCACGTTCGCTAAGTTTATCTTCAAGCATGAAATCAAATTCGTTTATCCACTTTTTTCCAAACAATTTTTCTTCTTGATTAGTAAAACTGTTTATTGCTTTATTGGCTACTAAATAACTACCATCCTTTAATTTCACATTTACTAAGGCAGCTGGGCCATGGCAAACTGCTGCGACACTACCATGCTGTTGATATATTTGGGCAATAACATTTTGTAGTGCTGTATCTTGTGGTAAATCGAACATTGCCCCTTTTCCACCGACAACAAACACTGCATCATAAGCTTTTGCATCTACGCCGTTAGTTGGAAGGGTATTATTAAGTTTTGCCATAATAGCTTCATCAACTAATACCCTAGCATTATAACTTTTACTTGGATCGTACTTATCGGCCTCAACTTGACCGCCTTGAGGGCTTGCGATATCAACAATAATGCCATTATTTTTAAATACAGAATACGCTTTCGAGAACTCATCAAATTCATATCCGGGTTGTTTGTCTCCTTGGCCATTACCACTAACGACCATTAATACTTTTTTGGTAGTGGTGGCTGCTTGAGCAGGTAGGGCTGCCATCACTAAGGTAGAAAATAATGTCGCAAATAGTGTGATTAATATTACTGTGTTTTGTGTTAAATTTTTCATTTGTTTACCTCTTTGTAGTTTGAAGCCATTTTGACCGAGACAAGGTGAAACAGATGTGAAACTGTTTTGGCTCAAACAATACTTTTAATTTTTACAAAAAATAATGCCTATACATCAGCCATTAATTGCTTAACTGAACTCTTTAAACTATGTCGACTAGCGTATACACCTAATAAGGTCACTGTGGTCAAAATAATAGCTAATGTTATGATCAATATGAATAAGTCAGGTTGATAAGAAAGTGAAAACTGTGATTGATAAATTAGCGTACCGGTAAGGTAGGTACCGGCTATAGCACCTATTGCTATGATTAAGGCGGTAATTAACCATTCAATGACATTGAGCTGCAAACAAGTGCTTTTTAAAAAGCCAAAGCTCATAATCACACTGTTCTTTTTCTTTTCTTTATCTTCGAGTGCGTTAATTGATGACAAGATGACAATAATTGCGAGTAATATAATCATCACAGCAAAGCCACTGATAACCTTGGTGATCATGGTTAAAATATTATCAAATTGTTTTGTTAATTCCTGAAGGGAAACCATTCTTATAGTGGGGTAATCTTCCCATAATTGGCTAAGCAGTGGCCATTGCCCCTCGTTCAGTTCTAAACTAGCCATATTGTAGTGAGGCGCGTTGATGTGTTGCACTGCTGTTTGCGGCATTTGAACCCAGAAAGTAATTGAACCTGCGCCGGGTTTATAGGCATGACTCGCTGTGATAGTGAAAGTGTGGCTTTTTTGATGAATAATAAACGTCAATTTATCGCCAAGAGATAACCCTAAATCAGTCATTACTTCTTCTTCAAGGGATATTTGTTGCCAGTTTTTAGTCTCCTTTTGCCACCAGAACCCTTGAACCAAGCTGTTATTCTTCGGCAGTGTTTCACTCCAATGCAGTCTAATAGCGTTTGATAATGTCGCTAGGCTGTCACTGGGCTTTTGCGTAAATTCACTGAGTGTTTGATTATTAATCTTTACTACTTTTGCATAAAAGTAAGGTTTAGTTTGACGCAGACTAATGTCATGCTCTTGTGCCCATTGTTCGATAGCTGTCATTTGTGACTGGCTGGCTTGTGAAACCATCACATTACCGTCATGTGTTCTCTGGTATGAAACCATGGTGTTGCCTAAGTCTTTTAGAAGCATCAGCGTAAACAATAATAAAAAGGTGCTTAATCCAATCCCTAAAATCTGCGTGCTTTTACTCAATAAACGCTGTTTCATCATGAACAAGGTAAAAGGAATGAGTCCTGAAAATTGTTGGGTAGCTTTTTCACCCAAACTCAACACAGCCCAACTAATCGCTGTCATTAGGGTAATAGTAATTGAAATGCTACCCACTAACATCAAGGTTAATAAGCCATTATCTGAGTACTTCACTGCAACCAAAATAAGCACAACTAAAGCGCACAGTTTAATGAAAGCTAAAGAAATAGTTTTTTGGTTTTGATTAAACAATTTTGCTACGGATGTTTGCCACAAGGTTAGCCATACGGGTGAATGAAATATGGCAAACAGTAACGTACAAGTTGCGATCGTTTTAACGGTAAGCCAGAGTTCTAATTGCCAGGAAATTTCAGTAAAGCTTTCAGATAACCATCCGATGATAAGCCAATGGAAAAAGCCGGAGAGCATAGCCACAACAGGTATTAGTAGCATTATGTTAATGAGCCATTTAAGCAATGATAACTGTAAACCTGTTACTTTTGAAGCACCTAGGCTCATACAAATGGCCGAAAAATATTGTTCTTTTTTCAGGTGTACCTGCGCTATTTGTTCAATAGCGATAGCGGCCATAAAAAATAAAATAATGGAGGTTAAGCCTAAAAAATTCTCAGTACGTTGCCAAAAAGAAGCTAATGGGTGAGATCCGTTTTTATGATGGATTTTCGCTGCAGGTAGGTGCGCTTGTTGCCACACAATAAGCTGTTGTATCTGAGGTTTTGAAGCAGTAATAAGGTAGCGATGTTGAATAAGATCTGTAGGAAACGCCAATTTTTCCATATCATCGACATTGATGATAGCGCGCATAGATACATTATGTCCTTCCATCAATCTATCAGGCTCGTGAATTAACACCCTCGATACAATAAAGGCTTGCTCACCTATATTGATAGCATCACCTATTGATATGGTTAGGCTGGCAAATAGCCGGCTGTCTAACCATATACTTCCTACTGTAGGACCACCAATGGTAACTGTTGGGGGACTCTGTAAAGATGATGAAGTGAGTAGCTTCCCTTGCAAAGGGTAATCAGGTCCTACCGCTTTTAGTTTTGATCGTTGCCATTTATCGTTAAATGTTAGTGTTGCACTAATCTGCATTGTCTTGACGATATTATCACTAGAATTTGTTAACGAAGTGAACTGGTCCGTCGTTAATTTATTTTTTTGTGTTAATACTGCATCAGCACCTAAAAGGTTCTGTAAATTGCCTTGCAAGTACTGTTGAATGGTATTACTTGATAGCGATAAAGTAACAATGAAAACCATTAAGGTGGCTTGAACCCAACGTAATAATCGTTGATGAGGCTGGCGATATTCTTGCGTAAAGTAATACCAAGCCAATTGCATACGATGGGTTAACATGATGTCACCTGCAGTTCTTCTGCAGATAAGTACTTAGTGACCTCTCGTGTTTCAGTAACGTGAATCGAAGACGTTTTAGTTAGTTCTCCATCGGCAAGGGAGTAAATGTGCTGTGCTTTGCTAGCCATTACATTACTGTGTGTCACTATGATTAGACCGGCATTATTTTCTTGGCAGCAGGCAAATAAAATATCAGAAATTTCTTTTGCATTGTGTTGGTCTAAATTACCTGTTGGCTCATCGGCAAATATAAACTTAGGTGAAAATACTAAAGCACGGGCGATGGCGACGCGTTGCTGTTCTCCACCACTTAATTGTGATGGTTTATGACCCGCTCTATCAGACAAACCTACCTTTTCTAACCAGTGTGTCGCTTTGCTTATTGCATGTTTATCACCTCGTAATTTCAGAGGTAAAGCAACGTTGTGTAGTGCAGTTAACTCAGGTAATAAATGAAACTGTTGAAAAATAAAACCAATGTCTGAACGTAAAGTGTCAAGGGTAGATAACTGATTATCATTGATGAAATTTCCCTGACCTGAGGTTGGTTTTTCTAAACCAGAAAGCAGCATAAGTAAACTTGACTTACCTGCACCCGAAGGACCTGTTATGGCGTAGGATTGTCCTTGGTTTATTGTTAAATCAAGATTTTTAAATAAGGTAATAGTTGCAGCCTTATTTCTATTTTTCATGATTTTAGAGGTCGATTTTTTATTCGTAAGACACTTAGAAGAAATGTTTCCAAAGGATTGAGAGACGTTTTTTAATTCAATTGAACAAGTCATAAATTGGCACCACAGTAATAATTAATGTTGCTATGGTATTGACTAGCCTGTGAAACGAATGTGAAACCAACAGTAAATCAATTACAGACTAGATAACAAACAGAATGGTCGTTTTAGCTTGTTCATAGCAAGGTAGGGTCAAATGTTTCACTTTTATTTCACACAAGGACGAATACCCTGGGTTTCCTATTAGTGTTACCAACGTAAAGAGGTAAGAATGAAAACGTATTACTTGAAGAGATCATGTTTATGGGTGATCGGAATTGCAGCAGCTTTCAGCTGCCTTGCCGATGAAAATGCATCTGAGCAACTTTTCAGTGCTAAGGAAATAGTAAACAACGCTATTATCAAGTTTGAACAAACACAGAATGAGCATTGGTCTTACAGCATATCTCGATATGAAAACGAGGAGGGCAATATCACAAGTAGCATTGAACAATACTCGCCGCAGTCAAGTGAACCATGGCTTTTAAAACAAATGAATGGCGAACAACCGACTAATAGACAAATTAAAAAATTTGCCAAAACGAAACATGTAAAAATCGACAAAAACAAAGAAGGGAGCAATATTCGTCTCAAGTTACGTGAGCTAATTAATCAAGATAGTCTGACTATAGTCTCTGCTAACGATAAACATATCGTAATGGCTTTTAATGTTAACTTCAAAAAATTGGGCAAGGATTCTATTGGCAAACTACAAGGAGAGTTAAGTTATCAAAAAGAAAAACAATTTATTGAAAAAATATCGATATGGAACAATGCAGAATTTTCCCCGATGTTTACTGCAAACATTACAGACTTAGCTATAACGTTTACTTTCTTAGAAATTAATGGTGCAGTGCTAACCAAGAAAAATGCAATGAAAATGAAAGGCAGTTTTGCCTACTTCACCGAGATAAACGAAACGTCAGTAGATGACTTTTCAGCTTATGTATATCAAGGTAAGTAAACCAAAGTATTTTACATTGTATTAAGTAAACTCGTGGGTTTTGTCTTCCGGTTCCACGTTCTGTAAAGTCGAACGGCTAAAGTAACCACGTTTATTTCGTGTGTTAATCAATGTAGAAGGAATAATAAAGATCTGTTGATTGCTCAATACCACTGACAATTTCTAACCAAAATCGATTTAAAATGAACATTCTCACCGTGAGTTCGTTAATAGGTTCATATACGCCAATACCGTATTTTAAATAAACCCTATTGCCAACATAACCACTAACTGTTGCTTGGGTTTGATCGCCTTCACCTTCAGTATCAACAGCGATATTGCTAATCAGAGGTATTTTTTCAATTTGATCAAATAGTCCAACGCTATTGGTAGCCCCAAAGCCAACCAACAAACTGGCTGCAACTGTGCTTTTTTCAGCTCCTGCATCTAAGCCTCGGCCTCTCACTAAATAGGAAAGGATTTCAGGCATTTCCATCGTTGGCGTTGAGAAAAGTTCCATATTTAATGCGTTTGCTAAGCCGGTTATTCGAATGCCGACATTGATATCTTCGGATTTAATATGTCTACTGGCACGCAGGTTAAAATAAGGATTATCCATAGGCCCGTTGAAGGTGAACTCTCCTTTTTCTATTTTAAGTTTTTGCCCATACGCTTGAAAAGTACCATCAGACGATTGTATTTTACCAAATAGCTGGAACGGGTTTTTCTCTTGTTGGCTAATTTGTAATTGACCAAATAAATGACTAGATAGTCCTTGGCCTGATATTTCAAATGCTGGGTTTATATTAACGCTGATGTCAGTTTTTATATCAAAACCAGAAGTTTCTTTAACTACTGCTTTGCCATATTGATCAAGAATGATGACATCATCACTTAATGAAACACTGCTTTCAGGCAGTTTCTCAATATTAAACGTGCCATCTACAACGTCAATATTACCACTAATGGTTAACGCTTTTTCTACTAACGAAAAATTCAATGTAGGAGAAACACTCATCACTAATTGTGGAGGGAAAACTAACGGTAACGTATCGCCGGATAAATCTAAGTCCATGGCCAAACCTTTCTGCCATGACATATTTCCCTGTAATTTTGCTTGTTTATCAGCGAGGAAAAAATCCGCACCCAATGCTGCTTGATTATTGTTAATGACAACAGTAGAGGATATGTTTCTGTCTCTTATACACATCTCCGAGCCCACGAGACCTCTCTACATC
>OJHK01000399.1_pt1 | contig 28958 bp, 25 predicted proteins | sample 1595161 | NCBI WGS metagenome assembly OJHK01 (sample SAMN05416842, study PRJEB24817) | seawater metagenome | isolation source: Sea water | place: Canada:Atlantic | collected 2013-07 | reverse complement strand
TAGAGAGGTCTCGTGGGCTCGGAGATGTGTATAAGAGACAGGCTAACGGTACTGTAATCAGGAAAACTATCTGCTATTTCTTTTTGGTACTCAGCGGAGAATGCGTCATTTCTTAGGTAAACCATAATAAATTGATCGACATCCTCATATTTATAAGTCTCGCTCCCATAATTTATTGTATGACTCAATATTTCCTGACCATTACGCACTATTACTTCATCTAAGTCAGAAACTGTTTGCGCGAACTCTGCAACAATTCCCTCTTCTACGATCAGCGAAATCACGTTTTGCTCGGCACTATCAGAAAGATAACCATGATCCCCTTGATCATTATCTTGGAACATAGTTAGCAGAATTTCTTTGCTCGGCTGCGAAATAACTGGAGCGAGATACTTCGTAAAAAGGGCATGACCGAGAGGGTTCAACTCTAAAATCCCTTCGGGTGTCCTCGCTGAATCTGACCATTCAGGTGCTAATGATCCCTCGTCCCAAAATTCACTGTACTCCCACATTCCAAACGTTAAGACATAGAGATATTCTTTTAAAATCACCTCTCCCGTAAGCTCAAGGTCTCTTTCCAAGCTCCCACCATATCCCTCTAGATCAAATACGCCATTCTCGACTGCTTCATTCATTGCCTTATAGACTTCGCTTGATTGATCTGATCCATCGAGAGCTTGTAATGACCCCTCTACTGCTCCTTTAATTCCTAGCATGTGTATTGTATGGAGAATATGCTCCATGATTTCAGCAATATCATTTCTACCGGTGGGAGGAGCTGGAGATTCGATGTTTCTAAACCAAACCATATCGTTACTAACATGGCTGTCGTTGTGCGCATCTAAACCGGTCCACAGCTCCGGTGTACGCAATGGGTTTGATTCGTAGCTGTCTCCACTGCCGTAAAGCGTCCTTTGAACAGTTGGCAAACCTGCGTGGAACGTGCCGCTTTCTCCCTGTAATATTTTTATGACGTTGTCTTGCGCAACTCTGTCTATTCCTTGCCCCTTGGGATCTAAAAGTAACTGTATTACTCGTGCTGTTTTATATACCCAGGCGTCGGGAACAGCGTTGTTACCACTTACTTCTGCGCCTGCGACAATTTTAATTCCGTGAACAGTTAGGGATCTGTCATATAAATCGGTGCCGCTGGAATACTCAGCGAGTTCGCCGCTTTGGTAGTATGACATTGGGGTAATCTCTAGTTAGTCAAATAAAATTTACTTTCGAGTGTACATTAAACTTATCTCAAATAAAAATAGCGACCCTGACTAGAATATATCCAGTGAGTTATGCATGTGCTGGCGCGATTGATTGAATTTCCTCTGCACTCAACCAAAAAATTTTTCGTCGCGCACAGCATGCAATTGTTAAATGCAAGCCCACTCGATTCTTTCATCAAAATTAGCTTCTGTCTCTCGTTAGTAAAAGCTGCTTATTATCGATAATATGCCGACTCACTTGAATGCCGAATGAAGCAATATGCTACACTGCACTTTAATATTGGACGCGAAAAGCACGCGGATAAGTTGCCTGATGTATTTCGATTCGCGCTACCGCGAGGAGCAGATGTCAATCAACACGTTGGCAACAATTAGCGAGAATATTCAAATCAGAGTAATAGTGCTGGACACTTTTATTATCAACCCAGTCTCTAGTTCTGATCGCGCTTCCTTTGATGACGCCAATCAAGAATTAACCGTTACGGCAGTTAGAGTTGGAGAGGTTTATCACAAGGTTATATTGAACCTCATCGACGCTACAGATCTTGTGTTTAAAGTCGAATCAGTGATCTCACCTGAACCCCCGAATATCAGTTCTACAGGTTTATATAAGAACGGTATTTTGACCGGTCCATTGCTTCTGGCTTTAAAGGACCGATACGTTATTTCATTTAGTTTAAAAAGCGAAAATCCGGTTCATTTTCGGGTTGTCTCAGCAGAACCGGTGCCGTGAAAAGAGGTATTTGATATAATCAAATGAAGACGTGGCGGTGTTAGCGAGCAGACGATGTCGCCGCCGTCATTAAGATATCAAATCCTTAACGAAAGATTCACTTTTCTCGAACTCGTCCAATCGCTCAAGATATCGGGCCAAATTACTATGTAAGTGATGAATCGCGGATTCAAATCGGCCGAACCTATAATGCGTGTTGGCTCCAGAGCTCATAGCGGCTTGAATATCATTCACGACTTTCGCATCCTCTTGGTTGCCTGTATCTGAAAGAAAAGCGGCGTCCTTCTTGGCGCGAGCTAATTCTTCTTCGGTAGCAGCAGAACCATTTGGTTTCGGCAGTGTGAACTTGTAGTTGAAATAGCGTGTCCTTGTTGCTGATTCTGGTTCAGCGAAGCTCACATGGCAGTGTTGTGATAGTTGATTAATAGACGTGAAAGGGAAAATTCGGTGGACTAGTGTGACCATGCGATCCAGCGACAAGTTCTCTCGCGGTGCGTCGCGCAGTTTTTCAATGCGCCTAAAAGGGAAACATACACGAGAATTTGGCCCCTGCGTTTCAATAACATTTAAGTTGTCATAGCCGTAAGGATAGAAGGATTCTGGATGTGTGGGCTTTATATGATAGCCTTCCAGAGTTCCCTCGGCAGTCAGCTTCCAGTTGATGTCCTCAACAGATTCACTCGAATCGAACAGTACCTGATTCTCAGTCAGGAGATCAGGTAGCGAGTCTAAAGCACCAAGCCCAACAGGTTCATCCTGAGTAATAAATACCAATCCACTGCGGATTTCTACCTCATGAACTGGTACCAATCCGTTGCTATTTTTGTCTAGGTCAGGAAAACCATGTTCGTGGGGCACGTACTCAAGTCGACCGTCTAGTCGGTATGCCCATCCATGATAATTACATCGAAATATCTTCGTACAACCGGATCCATCAGCCAATTGCATCCCACGATGCCGACACGCGTTACGAAATGCCCTAATACTACCGTCCAGACCACGCACCACCACGAGTGGAACACCAGCGGAGGCCCGCGCCACGTAAGAGCCTGCGTTAGGTAAAGCTGCAACCGGACAAAAAGGGATAGGTAGGCGACGCATAAGCCGCCTTTCAGCATCGAAGCGTAATGGAGAAGTGTAGTTTTCCACGGGCTCAAACCAATCCTCATCACCAAGGTCGGTTGTGCCGTTATCAATATGGTTCAGAATATGATCGAGAAGTTCTGCGTCGCTGCGCATCGTGGATCGCTCCAAAATTTTTTAGTAACGAGGTAAGTTACATTCCATTTAAGTTGTATGCAATAAAATGCGTATACTCCTGCATATCAGTTCACCACCAGCATGCTCTACAGAAGCATGGTGGCGCCCCTGAGCAACCAGCAATTTATCTCCAACAAACACCTCTCGATAGTCCAGTAACCGCTTGATCTGCATATTCAGGCCCTCAATGGAGTTTTAAAGCCTGTATTGTAACTCCGCGTGTCAAGCGGACTCAGGCACCACCCCCTAAAAACTCAAAATAGCCATATATAGACTCTACCCCCGGGGTCCTCCCACTTGCTCAGAAAGGCTCCCTATTTAGCTAGTACATACTATTCTGAACGAAGGGTTAGGTATTTTAAGGAAAGGGCGATGAAACTATTGATCAGGACATTCTTTACTCTATTGGTTAATGCTTTCGCGGGCAGCTCAATAGCTCAAGGTGAGGAGGATAGAAACCCTCAAGCGGAGGATGTATTCCACAGGTTGTTATCGGCGGGGGCTACTGAATAGTAATAAATAGCTATTAATACTTAACGTTATTTATTAAATTTACTTAAGCGATACCATCAATTTACTTTGTCTCCTTGCAGATTGAGTTGAGTTCCCAGTCATCACGGGATCGCTCATCGGATGGCTTTTACAGTCCTGTTAGCTCTAAGATGTCCAGAAATCAAAGGTACTTTGGCAGCTCAGCGCCGTGGGTATTTCGCGCCTCAGAAAAAGCCCAGCGCTAGAGTAATCAGTAATGGCTTGCTTAAGTAGCGAACAATCAAGGCGGGGATGAACTGGGGTCCGGGCAAGTTTACTCCTGCATTAACCGCTTGAGAGGCCACTGAAACAAAAGTCCAAAGAGGAAAGCTGCCCGCCAAGCGCTCGAGTTCATAAGGCTCTGACGGCTAGCGATTATCGTCTCGAAATACTGTCAGTGCTGATTTTTGACGGGAAAGCGCGGCAGCGACAGGCTGGCCTAATCTACCAACACGATGGTTTCCCTTGGTTAGAACGATGACTAAACACTGGCTTTGGTCAGACTCTTATAAGTATTCAAAATTATCAGAAGGCATGGTTAGCTACAAACCGGTAATAAACCACATCGATGCTCTACCAGGCAGGTGCGGCCAATGAGGAAAACACTCTTACTCGCGGCACAGTTTCTTCAAAAAGTAATTAAATTCAGAGTCTGAATTACCTGGTCTTAACGCCCCGTCCATTTTGGTTTGCGCTTTTCAATAAACGCAGTCTTTGCCTCTTTTCCGTCTTGACTGTCAAAGGTGGCGGAAAGAGCTCGCAATGCAGCATCCGGAACTTGTGCGAAGGGCATATCTTCCATTTGATACATTAGATCGCGTGTCCGTTTTAGTGCTAAGGGCGACATCTGGCAGAGTTTAAGGGCTAATTTTTCGGTTGCGCTAGAGAGCTTACTACGGGGTACAATTTTTGTAATCAATCCAAGTTGGTAGGCTTCTTGTGCTGATATTGCTTCGCCAGTGAAGATTAGCTCCGCAGCTCGCATTCGACCTATTAGCCGTTGTAAAAACCATACATGCATTCCCGGCGGGCCGGCTAGATTAGGTACGCCAGGGTACCCAAAGTTGGCATCGTCCGCTGCGATAATCATGTCACATGCGAAGGCTAGTGTGCAGGCGCCCTCCCTAGCGTATCCATGGACCTCCGCTATGACTGGAATTGAGAGCCCGCGAACTATATTCAGCGTCTCGACATAAAAAAGACGAAGAAACCGCTCCATGTCCGTGCTTTCGAATTGCATTAAATATTTCAGATCTACGCCGGCGGAAAGTCCTCTTCCAGCACCGCTGAGAATAAGAACACGTGCAGTCTCATCATCATTCACTGCGCGCAGCGCTGAGTGATATTCAAGAGTAGAATCTTCGTTAATAAGGTTTAGCGGCGGATTATCTAGCTCTATTCTTGCTATTCCTGATTCGACTGAGTAGTTAAGAGTAGTATATTTCTTTACGGGCACTCGCATGCTCCTAGTGGATGATGAGTGGCGATTAATAGCTAGTTAAATTGTCAACACTAAACGTATCATTGGAATATATTTGAAAGGAACTTTCCAGCGGCGTAGGCCGCATTAATCGCTTTTGCTTCTATAGGGCCTCTTCTTTTTTCAAGATATTCTTCATAGCTATTTATGTAACCAGGGTTTCCCGGTGCAACAATAAGTTTTTGCACGGCCTCGTGCGCGGGTGTGTGAATATCGCCCATTACGATGCTCTCTCCGCGTATATAGTTGATGGCGATATACTTAAAATAATCAAGGGTTTCAGGTCGCTTCTGTGCATCTTCATAGGCCAGTTGCAACTCGGTTTTGACCTCGGCATCGCCATTTCGATAAAGATTAGATATAGCCCAAGCAAAATGCCAAACCGCGTGATTCCAATCTATTGCAGTGAATGCAGTGGATTCGTAGAGCATGTCAATGTTGGAGAAGTACAGTTCAGAAACCTTCTTCGCAATTTCTGGCGAAATCACTTGATCTCGTATGCCCCATATTACTAATTCTGAGGTGGCTGATTTGCGTGCCATCTCAGCCTCAGCCACGCGTAAGGTAGCTTCCAGGTCTATATTTTCTATAACCACGGCTGCCTGATTATTGTAAGCTATGAAAGGCGCTATTGAAGAACAAAATGAGTTTGCTCGTCCTGGTGTTGCGAATTTCGCAGGCTCGTATTCGTAGCTCTCTAGTGGATTTGTATAGCACCATTCTTTGTTTATAGAGTCTGCGGGTTCGATAGGACGATAGTGGCGCTGCCAAGAAGTTGTAATGTCCATATATTCTGGCGAATTAACGTCGTAGGTTATTTGATCGATTAAATGGTTGTCGCAAATCAAGCTTAGAGTTTCGTCAGAGTTCAACTGGAAGTCATCTTGATGAAAATCGAAATTAGGCTGAAGTAAAGATGAGGGAAGAGCGGTACGTCCAACAGAAATACTGCTAAAGACTGCGAAGTGCTCTGGCTCAACCATCAGCGATTCAGGTATTGTCAGTACTTGTTGGGCCTTATTACTTATTAAACATTGCTTCAACTGGATATTGGTGTCGCTGGTATTGTAAAGCTCCACCCAGTTAGAACCTTCTGCTGTATCAAATGGCATGATCTCAGTAAAAACAATGTCACCTGGATGCGGCAAAGATCCGAGTGAGTCTAATTTTTGACATGCCGTTAATCCGAATATTAAAATGGTTAATAGGGAAAACTTGATTGGTGGGTTTCGCATTATTGATTCCTTACAGGTTATATCTTTTAAAATATATAAATCAAAAAGATAATTCTAACCTTCCTTTCTACATTTCTTCTTTTATCTCGGGTCCAAGCGGTCGGCGGCTTGCTCAAATCGTTCGACCAAACCGATTAGTGATTCTGTAGTTGTGCCGGTTGAGCTAATGCCGCCGCTGATTGTTCGCCAAATAGATTCCGCTATTTCGTTTAAGTTAACGGCCTCCCCGGTTTGGACATACGAGAACTCGGTCAACTCGATCGCACCACCAATCATGTAACATGTGATGTTTGGCGAAGTATCCGAGCGGAATGACCCGTCTTTTATTCCTGCTCTAATTTCATTCGCCATCATGCGTGCCATTCTGCGGTTTTGATCTTGTGCGAGTGATGGGCGTCCACTATCTGCTTGGCGCGCATAAAGGCTTCGCAAGCGAGACATGCCGCGATCGTCTAAAATTGTGATAAGAGTTCGGCGGATTAAATAGCGCAGACGATTGGCGTGACCTAGGATGCTCGGCAATGTTTGTTCGATGTCGTTAAAGAGTGCAAAGTAATGTCGGCGTAAAACCTCATCGAGCAAAGTCCGCTTGCTGTCGAAGTAACTATAAATTGTTCCCTCAGCTATACCTGCATCTCTGGCAATATTTCCTATTGATCCATTTTCAAAGCCATCGGAGCAGAACACTTTTCGTGCAGATTCGACAATCGTGTCGACTCGGTGTGCCTTTGAGGGGCGCGGAGAATTTTTAATCGCTACGATAGTCATGGTGCGGTTGGCCTGCTGTTGATGATTTTGAACGATGTTCAATGTGCCACACATTTTAATGAATGGCACTCAATTACTTCTCACCAGGTTTCAAAATATGTCAATTATTGAATAGGTTCTCATATTAAATCTATTTATTACCCTGATAATCGTGTTATACATAATTCTATGGTTTGATTTTAATTAATGAGTGACGTTCACTCTGTCGCTGAAAATTCGTCGTGGGCCTGAGTTTTGCTCGTATTTTTGGAACAATAATAGGGACTTTTTTATGCCTAATCTCAACAAGTTTCACACAGGCTTTTTTCTCATGATATTAGCCATAGCACCACAGGTGCGCTCACAGGTGCCAGATTATGAACCCCCAAGAACCGAATACGGTAGGCCTGACTTGCAGGGCATTTGGACGAATCGCTCAATAACTCGGATGGAGAGAAGGCCGGGGGTTGAGGGGCTCGTACTAAGCGATGAGGAAGCTTATGAGATGGCTCAGAGTTCTTTTTGGTTGAGTCTCGATAGACAGCAGCAGAATAATCCAGTAACCGAAGCCAAGGCGGGTCAGGCTGCCTTTGGGGCCCGAGGGCATAACGCATTTTGGGTGGATAATGGGGATACGATGGGGTTGGTCAAGGGTGAATATCGTTCGTCCTGGGTTACCGAGCCTGCCAGTGGCCGGATTCCATACAAAGAAGGCGGTAGTGCACTTCGCAGAGCACCTCACTTGCCATCGATTGGTGGCTTTGATGGCCCTGAGGCAAGACCTGTTGGCGAACGTTGCATTGCCTTTGGAGGCATAATAGGCCCGGTAATGCAAAACGGGATCTACAACAATAATTATCAATTCGTACAAACCAAAGACCATGTCGTGCTTATGTCAGAAATGGGCCACGAGGTGCGAATTATTCCATTTGCTGACGAGTACAGTAATGAGGACCTTCAACCTTGGTTTGGTGACTCTATCGCCAGGTACGAAGGAGATACGCTAGTAATTGAAACTATTAATACTAACCCGCTACAAGGTTCTTACATATCTCCGACAGGGAAGGTCACCGAGCGACTGACTCGGTGGTCAGATGATGAGATTTTTTATGAATTTACGGTGGAAGATCCATCGATCTACACTCAGCCGTGGAAGGGAGAGATTTCATATTATAAAGAGACTGCCCTGTTTGAATATGCTTGTCATGAGGGTAATTACTCTTTACCTGGAATATTAGCCGGGGCCAGAAGAGCCGAAATGGACAAGCTTGCGGAATGAACGCACCTGCAATATTAGCCCAAAATAGCCGTTCACTTCTCAGGTAATAATTATGCATAATTCTTCTCGACTCTCTACTCTGTTTAAAAAGCTGTCGTTCTCTTTTTTCATTCTGCTTTCACTGGAACTTACCTCGATAGGCACTGACAAAATTTATGCCGCTATAGAGCCTACTTTGACTTTCGAGGCTCTGTACGCGGAGCAGTGTGCAGTCTGCCATGGTAGCGAATTGCAGGGGGAAGCAATCGGTGTTCCCCTTGTTGGCCTGGATCTTCTCCATGGCGATTCACTTGAAGAATTGGCTATTAGTATTGCAGATGGTTTTCCTGAGTCTGGCATGCCTGCTTGGTCGGAGACCCTCAGCACGAATCAAATAAGGACATTGGCAGTGTTCATCGTCGAACAAAGAGACTCAATGCCCAACGGAGTATTTAATACCCTAACTCCAATCCAATTCCCTGCGGGCGTGGTTGCCAGCGAAAAACATTCATTCACGGCAGTGCCAGTAGTAGATGGGCTTGAAGAGCTTATTTTTTCTATGGCGATTCTCCCAGATAGACAGTTTCTCGTTACGGAAAAAACGCGAGGGCTCCGATTAATTTCTGCCGATGGCCAACAGTCAACCATGATTCAAGGTACACCAAAGGCTTATCACAACGATGATAATCCCCGTGGGGGTGTGGGCTGGATGCTTGAAGTAGTGCTGCATCCTGAATACGCTGATAATGGCTGGATATATTTGCATTTCTCCGATCGCTGCGAAGACTGTAATACCTATAGCCGCCAATTTAAACGCCCAGCAAGCATGAACAAAGTAGTTAGGGGCCGCATAGAAGGCGATCAGTGGGTTGACCAGGAAACCATCATTGAATTCGATTTTGAAAGTTATCAAATAGGCTCTGATATTGGTGCAGGCGGAAGAGTAGCGTTCGATCAGGAAGGACATCTCTTCTTTTCAATAGGCGCGAGAAGTCCTAATACTATGTCGGGCGTACAAGACCTAGCGTTGCCTTGGGGCAAGATACACCGCGTTAATCTCGATGGAAGTATTCCAGAAGACAATCCTTATGTTGGCGATGCCAGTGCGCTCGATAGTATTTGGAGTAGGGGACATCGTAGCCCTCAGGGTTTAGAAATCAATCCGCTCAATGGCGACTTGTGGAGCACTGAAATGGGCCCGAGGGGGGGGGATGAACTCAATATTATTGGGCCTGGCAATAACTATGGCTGGCCGCTACACAGCCTTGGCATTAACTACTCTGGTACCGAAGTTAACTACGGTAGGGATGAATTAGAATATTTCGATATTGAAGATATTGAAATGCCTCTTGTTGATTTTACACCGTCTCCTGCCGTATCAAGTTTCATTTTCTATCAAGGTGATGCTTTCCCAGAATGGAAGAACGACATTTTGATGGGCACATTAAAATCTATGCAACTTTTTCGTTTTAGTTTTGACGGAAGCAGAGTAATTGAACAGGAAATTTTATTAGACGATTTCGCCAGAGTGCGAGACATAGAGTCAGGTATAGATGGCGAGGTTTACCTTCTTCTTGAGAATGGGGAAGGCAGTAAAATCGCTCGACTGATGCCGACGCCTATTGAAGTTGTCGAGTAGAGTCGATGTAAAAATTTTGAGAAAAGTGCGTAAAAGAAAACCCCACGCCGATTATCACTCTACATTAATGTACTAATTAAATTAAATTATCGTTAATTCCATCTGAATATTTGAGAAAAATTAAAATGAAAATCATTGTTCGAAACTTGGTATTACTCCTAACTTTTTCACTTTTCACTCAACTCGCAACAGCTGACATAAGTGGCAATTGGACGTTCTCCGTTACACTAGGCGGCGCAGGTAGTGGGGTAGCAGAGATTGTCATGACTCAAGAGGACGAAGGGAAAATATCCGGAAGCTACTCCGGGCAACTGGCAACTGGGGCGATAGCGGGATCCTATGAAGGTGATAATTTTGAATTCGCGATCTCAAATGAAAGTATAGGTGTCGAGATAGTTTATCGAGGAGAGTTAGAAGACGATGGTACAGTCAAAGGTTTTGTTTTGGCACAAGGACAATCTATGGGCTCTTTTACTGGGACGAAAAAATAATAGGCGAGCCCAATTAATATATCTGCCAACAATTAACAAAAAAATAAACGGGAAAAGGTCTTCGATCATGCGACAGTATTTAACTAGCAAACGTTCTCTGCCTTTAGTGCTTCTAGTCCTCTGCCTGTCTAGCACGGCAAGCATTGCAGATGATTTGCCTTGGGCTAGCAACGCTGAAGAAGTCGGCATGTCTTCAGAAAAGCTAAATCGCATAAACGATGTTATGCAAGGACATATCGACGCGGGTACCATTCAGGGAGCCGTTACCGCCGTCGCTCGCCGCGGCAAAATAGTTCATCTCGAAACACACGGGCTCATGAATGTACCCGATGGCAAGCCAATGCAGGAAGATGCTCTATTCATAATGATGAGCTCTACCAAGCCTATACTCGGTGTAGCAGCCATGATGTTGATAGAGGAAGCATTGATTCGCCCTAGCGATCCAGTCAGCAAGTGGATTCCTGAATTCGCAGAGATGCAGGTTGCGGTACTGCGTGATCCCACTGATGAAGATATCAGTCCTCCCTTCGTTTCCCCGACCAATATTCCCGAGCATCGCTTAGTGCCTGCAGATCGTGAGATTACAGTGCATGACATACTCACACATACATCAGGGATCGCTTCTGGCGGATTGGGTAGCGCTATCTCCGAGGACGCGATTATGTGGTTAGATACACGAACTTCGCTTGCCACGAACGTACCGAAGTATGCCGACATTATATTAGATTTTCAGCCAGGAGACCGGTGGCGGTATAGCCCGGCCACTGCACTGGATGTAATCGCACGAATCATTGAAATCGAATCTGGGCTCACTTTTAACGAATTCGTAAAGCGAAGAATATTCGAGCCGCTCGGTATGAATGACACATGGTGGAACGTGCCTGAAGAGTACCAAGATCGTCTTATCGATATAGTAGGCAGTGATATCGCTACCCCGCCCAACTCGGCTATCTATGATACGAGCCATTCGACTTATTTCGGGGCTTCCTATGGGCTGAAGAGCACAGCAGGCGACTATCTGCGCTTCGAGCAGATGCTGGTAAATGGAGGAGAGCTCTTCGGCAATAGGCTGTTAAAGCCTCAAACTATAGAGTTGATGGCGAGCAATAAAGTGGGAGATTTATTTAATGCCATGCCAGGGGTTAGTGAGCAAGGGTTTGGCTACACCGTGGCCACTACTGAGGAATCTAACGAGCGGCGTTCAAAAGGAGCATTTGGTTGGGGTGGTGCGTTAGGGACGCGTTCTTGGAGTGACCCTGCGGAAGAACTGACTGGAGTCATCATGATTCAGCAACCAGTGCCAGCGGTCCAGAGAGATTTCGAGGACGCGGTACACCAGGCGCTTTTAGACTAGCGAAAAATATTTAGGAGTGCCTATAGTTTTACTAAACTATAGGCACCCGTCCCATTGATGCTTGAGCTGTCCCTTTCTTTTTTATCACTTTGCTTTCAGTGCTGAGATTGAGAGCTTCAGTGGACTTCTGAATAATTAAAAATTAGATAAATTTAGACAATAGAGGAACTGCACATGGGGAAAATACTTATCAACTGCCTGTCTCTGATATTATTGATAAGTGTTAACTTCGCTGTTGCGCAATCAATTGACACAGAGCGAGGAGAATTATCCTTGACTGTTCCTGCGGGCTACGAAGCCTCAACTCCTGCCCCCCTAGTTCTACTGCTGCATGGCTATGGCAAAAGCTCAGGAATTGAGCAGGACGCTTACATGAAATTTAGCGCACTGGCGACTAACTATGGGTACTTGTTCGCTGCACCTAATGGTCAGCGAGAAACTCAAGGTAATCAGGCGTGGTTTTGGAATGCTTCTGATGCATGCTGTAATTTTCAGGGTAGTCAAGTAAGCGATGTGGATTACTTAATGACTATTATTAGCAAAATAAAGTCGCAATATAATGTTGATGGTAATCGCGTGTATTTAATCGGCCACTCAAATGGTGGTTTCATGGCGTATCGAGCAGCCCTTGAGAATTCTCAGAAAATTGCCGCAGTCGCAAGTTTAACAGGAGCCGGCGCTACGAAAGCGGGGCCTGCACCTCCACACTCCGTTCATATACTTCATATTCACGGTACTGCTGATAATGCCATTTCCTATGAAGGGGGCGCACTTAGAGGGAATACCTACCCAAGTGCTGTTGAAACAGTTGAGCGCTGGGCTGGTTATAATGGTTGCGACATCTATGGATCTGAGGTCGCGCGGCTTGATCTTGACCGTAATTTGCCAGGCCTAGACTCGATCGTTGTTCGCTATGATAGTAACTGCAGAGCCGGCGGTTCAGCTGAATTATGGACTATCACTGATGGCGCTCATATTCCTGCGCTTTCGGGCTCATTCAGCGCTACTGTTGTGGAATGGTTGATGGCACATCCGAAAATTTGATTTTGGGAAAGTCAATGGTGGGAATCATTAAAAAATTCTTCTCATTTGGCTATCGCTTTAAACAACTTAGATCACACCTAATGCCTATACGGAGCGCGTAGCTGGGTTTTCGCATCAGTAGAGGCCACAAATTAGCTCAAAATTGTGGCTTTGATCACGAATTTTAGGGCCATGTTCACTAATTCGCATAAGCACTCTACTTACAGTCTATTGGTGCTGAAATTACACCAAACTTGACCAATTATCGCCTTCATATTTGAATTTGTGCTCTCGCTCGCGGTGGTTTTCTATTCTGCATCCTTTAAAGGGATTTGCCATCGCACCGACCACATCCCTCTGCGTCACATCGGTCGCATTCTAATACTGGCTAGTAAAGCTCGCTGTCTAGTGAATCAACGCCATCTATGTTCCTGTATGAATACTCTTCAAGCGCACGATGATTTTGACTTTACTAAGGACTCGCAACTACCTCGACGAGCTACTTGTGGGGTACTCGCCGTCTTAGTTGAGGGTGATTTATTAGTACGGCTATTTGTTATTTTGGCTCCTTTCTTCCCGCCTTTACTTTGCTTTTCTCTTAATTCATCGAGACCTAGTTGATAATTATCTAATCCCGGGCTGGTCATTACGTTATTTTCGAACTTAACGAATGGTTAAATAGCTTTTAGTTCTGACTCAGAAATAGGTCGGCCTAATGCCTCGGAAAGCTTGATTGTATCTCTGGGCAATTTCTTGTTCGCTCAGCACTCTAAGCGCAACGTATACTATAAGACTCGTTCTTCAGGCTAATGGATCTAAAGCTCATATTTGCGATCATCGTTGCGGCGTACTCTTAGTATTCAGGAGTTGGTCGCTTTTTGGACATTACGATTCCTTCTTAGGTTGAGGCTTATTCTTTTATTTGTCGGATTGAAGTATGACCCTACTCGTAATCCCGCGAATAGGCTTAGGTCTCAAGTTCTATAAGGGGCAAAATTTGACGCCGCATGAAAACGCCCGGCACGAGCTGCTCGGCATAATGGTGGAAGTCATCATCATGCTCAAAGTCGCCGGCGTTAAGTCGCTGCTTGCGCAGTAGAGCTGTTGCAGCCTTCTCTATTTCTGTTTCTGTAAAGGCGTTAGAGCCGCTGTTCTCCATCAGCTTCAGCTGCAGGTCGAACTCGTCATTGGCTGCAGCGTAGGCGCGATGAAGCTCAGCTTCTGTGTACTGGCCTAGTTTGAGGCGAAGCGGATGGGTAAACCTAGGTCTGCCAAGATGCTTCAGACGAGAAGGCCAAGAGCGTTCGTAGAAAAGGCTATTTTTGAGTGATCTAACGTAGCGTGGATAATTGTTTGGCATGCTTTTTAACCCGTTTCCGTAACGATTTACGTAACCGTGGGTATGTTATATGGCAATAAGCCTTATATAACAAGCATTTAAACATAGGAGATGGTGCCCAGAAGAGGACTTGAACCTCCACGCCCTTTCGAGCACTAGCACCTGAAGCTAGCGTGTCTACCAATTCCACCACCTGGGCAATTCGGCCTTGTTGAGATGCAGATAGGGAGGCATCATCGACCGGAGCGCAACTTTAACGAGCGGCCCGATCGCTGTCAATCCCCGTCGGCGCTAGGTTCTGGCGCTAACTGCAATGAATTGCGCTCAATTGATATGGCAGCACTGTCACAGACACGCCTTGGCTCGAGGTGTATACTGACTGCTCATTCATTGTAGAAATTATTTAATGCCAAAATCTATCAAGACCGGCGCAAGCTCCAGCACGCCCCGCAGCAAAAAATCTTCCCCTCGCAAGCAATCTGCCAAAGACCCTTTCGCCTCTCGAGAAGCTGAGAACTACGAAAACCCGATTCCTAGCCGTGAATTTATCCTCGAGCACCTCGAAGAAGCAGGCGAGCCGCTTGGACATGCCGAGATGTGCGAGCGCCTAAAGCTAGTCTCCGACGAGCAGATCGAAGCGCTGCGCAGGCGGCTGATCGCGATGAGCCGCGACGGGCAGATCATTAGCAATCGCCGCGGAATGTATGGCCTTGCGTCGAGCATGGAGCTGATCAAGGGTCGCATTCAGGGCAACAAAGACGGGTTTGGGTTCTTCATTCCAGAGGACGGTTCTGAGGACCTGTTCCTGGGTGCGCACGAGATGGAGACGCTGTTTGATGGCGATAAGGTGCTGGCGCGGGTGTCAGGTGTCGATAATCGGGGCCGCAAAGAAGGCACGATTGTCGAGGTTTTGCAGCGCCGCTTCACGCAGATCGTAGGCCGCTATTATCACGAGCAGGGCTTTGGGGTGGTGGTGCCAGACAGCAAGCGCATCTCGCACGAAATACTGATTCCGGACCAGAGTGCGGGTAACGCCAAAGATGGCGACTTTGTAGTGGCGGAGATCGTGGAATACCCGACGCGGCGCCGGAAGGCGATCGCGCGCATTGCCGAGGTGCTGGGCGACAGCAGCACGCCAGGTTTGGAAATCGACGTAGCACTGCGCAGCCACGACATCCCGAACGAATGGCCTAAGGCAGTCGAGAAGCAGGTTCGAGGCTTTGTCGAAGAGGTAGTTGAGGCCGACCTCGTTGGCCGCAAGGACATGCGGGATATCCCGTTTGTCACGATCGATGGCGAAGACGCGAAAGACTTCGACGACGCAGTTTATGCGCGCGAGCACAAGCGCGGCAACTGGACGTTGTATGTGGCGATCGCGGACGTGTCTCATTATGTTCAGCCCAAGAGCGCGCTTGATGAAGAGGCGATTAATCGCGCAACGTCGGTCTATTTCCCGGGGCATGTGGTACCAATGCTGCCCGAAAAGCTGTCTAACGGGCTGTGCTCGCTCAAACCTAAAGTCGATCGGTTGACGATGGTGTGCGAGATGGAAATCTCGGCACTGGGCGAGATGACAAGCTACAAGTTTTACGAGGCGGTCATTCACTCCCACGGCCGGCTGACTTACAACGAGGTTGCCGATATTGTGCAGCCCGCCGAGACGGAGTTGCAGCAGCGGGTTCAGGGCAAACAGAGTAAGCGCTACGCCGAGCTGGTGCCGCATCTAAACAGTCTTTACGGGCTGTTCCATGCGCTGCGCGAGACGCGCGAGGCCAATGGAGCGATGGACTTCGATACAACCGAGACGCGCATTGTCTTCGGTGAGAATCGCAAAATTGCCGAGATCGTGCCGGTTTACCGCAACGACGCCCACAAGCTGATCGAGGAGTGTATGCTGCGCGCGAACGTGGCCGCAGCACTGCTGCTTGAGAATGCGGAGTTGCCTGCGCTATACCGCGTTCACGAAGGCCCGAATCCGAATAAGCTCGAAAACCTGCGCGAGTTTTTGCGCGAGATGGGGCTACATATGGGCGGTGGGCTCAAGCCTACTCCGCGCGATTATCAGGCGGTGCTCAAGCAAATCGCGCATCGGTCAGACCACCATCTGCTGCAAACGATGCTGATTCGCTCGATGATGCAGGCGGTTTATCAGCCCGAGAACGTAGGGCATTTCGGTCTTGGGTACGAAGCGTATACTCACTTCACCTCTCCGATTAGGCGCTACCCAGATCTGCTCGTGCATCGCGGTATTCGTCACCTTATCCGAAATTCCAAGCATAAGTGCGTAGAGAAGCAGCCCGATGCACCGACGCTGACCAAGGCCAAGATTTACCCTTACAACATGGACGACATGCTGCGCTTCGGCGAACACGCGTCGATGGCTGAACGGCGCGCGGATGCCGCAGGTTATAGCGTGGTCGACTGGCTGAAATGCGAATACATGCAAGACAAGATCGGCGACGAATTTGTCGCGACGGTCACCTCGGTGACAAGCTTCGGCCTGTTTGTTGAGCTTAACGATATATTCGTCGAAGGCCTGGTGCATGTGACCGAGCTGAGTAACGACTACTACCGCTTCGATCCTATACGCCACTGCCTCGAGGGCGAACGCAGTGGCAAGATTTACCGCCTCGGCGACAGTGTCGAGGTTAAGGTCGTGCGAGTTGATCTCGATGAGAAGAAGATTGACCTGCAGATGCTCGGCGGCGGTGGCGAGCGAGGCAGGGTAGAGCCTAAGTCGAAACGCGGCTCTGCACGCGGCGATGCTAAGTCTCCAGGTAAAGAGAAAGAAGGCAAGGCGGGCAAAAATAACAAGTCGGAACGAGGTAAGGCTGCAAAACTGGCTACAAAGCCGGGCGCAGCTGCAAAGCCGCGCCCGAAAGCAAAAGCAGCCGATGGAACAGCCAAGCCAAAGCGTCGAACCCGAAGTCGGGCAAAGCCTAAAGCCGACTAAGATATTGTCAAGTTAATAAAGTATATAGTTTACTATGTAGTAAACGAGTAAAGAAAAAACAATGAGCAAGCAACAAGAGTGGGTTTGGGGTATTCATGCGGTTGGCGAGTTACTAAAACAGCGCGCGCCGCAGGTTATAAAGCTAGTGCTTCTCGCTGGACGCACCGACGAACGGATTAATGAGCTCCGCGCGCTCGCGCTCGAGGCAGGTCTGACAGTCGAAGACGCGGACCGCCGCCAGCTCGACCGGCTTGCCGAGGGTAATCATCAAGGCGCGGCGGCGCTCTGCGACGTAGGCTATGGCGTTAAAAGCGAGAAGCAGCTTGTGGCAGCACTCGACTCGCTCGCCGGCGAATCCCCTGTTAACCCGCCGCTCATACTCGTGCTCGACGGCATAACCGACCCTCATAACTTTGGTGCCTGCCTACGCACGGCGGACGCCGCTGGGGTTGACGCGGTTATCGTGCCTAAAGACAAGTCGGCGCCGCTGAACTCGACGGTACGCAAAGTGGCCTGCGGCGCCGCCGAAGTGGTGCCTGTGTACGCAGTGACCAATCTCGCGCGCTGCCTCGAGTCGCTCAAAGAGCGTGGTATCTGGCTTGCCGGGCTTGCGGGCGAGGGCTCTGTTAGCCTCAGTCAGCAAGACCTGACTGGACCGCTTGCGATTGTTATGGGATCAGAAGGTGAGGGGCTTAGGCGCCTGACCCGCGAAGCCTGCGACTATCTTGTATCGATTCCGATGGCAGGGAGTGTTAGCAGCCTCAATGTCTCGGTGGCCACCGGCGTCTCGTTGTTCGAGGCGGTGCGGCAACGGGCACTCGCCGAACAGGCGAATTGATCTGTAAAGTCCGCGTCCACGCCCGTATGTCATTAATCCGCTTGCATAGTTAGCCCAGGTTCTCTAGAATTCCGGCTCTTTTGTTCGCGGGTCGTCAAAAACCCGTTAACTCCTTGTCTTACCACGCGCTGTCATCGCACAGCCGATGGAAGGCTTAAACCCAAGAGGAGTCTCTATGAGACACTATGAAGTTGTATTTATGGTGCATCCCGACCAATCTGAGCAAGTCTCAGGCATGGTCGAGCGCTACACCCAGATTGTTACTGAGAGCGGCGGTACTATCCATCGCCTCGAAGACTGGGGTCGTCGCCAACTCGCCTACCCAATCAATAAGATCCACAAGGCTCACTACGTACTCATGAACATCGAGTGCGGCGGCGAAGCTTTGGAAGAACTGACTACCTTATTCCGCTACAACGATGCGGTTCTGCGTAATCTCGTTATTAAAGAGAAGAAAGCGATCACCGAAGAGTCATTGATCTCTAAGGGCGAGCGCGAAGGCAAAGAGCGTCGTGCTCGTGCCGAGCAGAAGCGCAGGCAAGAAGAGGCCGCAGCAGCTGCAGCGCCAGCAGCAGACGAAGCTGCCGAAGACGCGCCAGCAGCAGAAGAGGCTCCGGCCGCTCCTGAGGCAGTCGACGCTCCAGCTGAAGAGACTCCAGCTGAAGATACTCCAGCTGAAGAGATTCCAGCGGCCGAGTAAGAGTGCATGCCTAGCGCAGCTCTTACCCTCACTCATTTGTAGGAAGGAAATTTAAAATGGCTCGATATTTTCGTCGACGCAAGTTCTGCAAGTTCACTGCCGAAGGCACTGAGCAAATCGATTACAAAGACATCGAAACGCTGAAGGCGTACGTGTCTGAGACTGGCAAGATTGTCCCTAGCCGTATTACTGGTACTAAGGCTCGTTACCAGCGTCAGCTCGCTACTGCGATCAAGCGCTCGCGTTACTTGGCCTTGATCCCATACACGGATAGTCACCAGGTTTAATAGGCCTTACTGATGCGCGCCCTCGCCGAATTCGTCATGAAGGACCGCAGGAGTGCCATCATCGCGGTGCTGCTCTTAGGGCTAGTGCCGATGCTAAACCTGCTCAGTCCGGTGGTCGTTGGCCTGACCATGCTCCGCAAGGGCTGGAACGACGCGCTAGCTATACTCGTTTGGGCGCTTCTCCCGATCGGAGCCTATGCCTATATTGGCGATGTGGTTCCGCTCATACTGCTTCTTGGTGTAACGCTGCTCGCGGCGGCGCTAAGACAGACGCAGTCTTGGGAAGTAAGCCTGCTTGGTGCGGTGCTCGTTGGTCTCACGGTCGAAGCGTATTTGTTATTCGTGCCTGAATTGCTCGATCTGCTGTTTCAGCAGCTCGACGTGTATATGGCAACGAATGGCATCGAAGGGTTGCCGATTGAGGAGTTACGAGCGACGCTCACAAGCTTCTTAGGCGCGACCTATGGCATGCTCGCCGCGCTGCTACTTATCCTAGCGCGTTGGATGCAGGCGGCATTGTATAACCCGGGCGGTTTTAAGCTCGAATTTCACAGTCTCCGCATTGGGAGCAAGACGGCACTGCTTCTGGTTGGGTTTATGCTAGCTGCCAATTTTGGCTTGCTACCGCCAAGCTGGGCGATTTACAGCACTGTGCCACTGCTTTTCTCGGGTGCAGCGTTAGTTCACGGCGTGGTGGGTATCAAGAAGCTGCCAATCGCAGTGCTCGCAGTGTTCTACGCTGTGATGCTTTTGCCAGTAGTGATGCAAGGTTTGGTGTTACTTGCTCTCATGGACAGCTGGTACGATTTTCGCTCGCGGCTAGCGAGCAAGACGTAAAGAGTGAATACGACGCTGCAGATTAGCTGCAGGCGCATAAAGAATTTAGGTTGAGGATTCAAACATGAACGTAATTTTGTTGGAAAAGATGGGTAACCTCGGTGGCATCGGCGACGAAGCTGTTGTTAAAGCCGGCTTCGCGCGTAACTTTTTGTTCCCACAGGGCAAGGCGATTCCTGCGACTAAGCGCAACATGGAAGACTTCGAAGGTCGCCGTGCTGAGTTGATGGCTGCGCACGACGCCAACGTTGCCGAAGCGCAAAAGCGTGCCGGTACGGTTAACGGTATTGAGCTTCGCATCGAAGTGAACGCGAGTGACGAAGGACGCCTGTTCGGTTCTATCGGCACGCGCGAAATCGCTGATGCGATTAACGCACAGGTTGGCAGCGAGCTCACTAAAGCCGAAGTGCTTATGCCTACAGGGGCTATCCGTGACTTAGGCCACTACACAGTAGCATTAGACCTCGGTTTCGAAGTCGGTGCACAGATCACTGTGGCAGTTGTCGCGCTTGGTTCTGAAGCGGGTATCAGCGCAGACGGCAGCATGATCGACGCGCTCGACGCCGAAGAGGCGGATGACGCAGAAGACGCAGCGGCCGAGTAATCGAGCGCTAATCTGATTCGAGCACATCGCCTTTTAACATGCGGCCTCTTACGATACGGCCTCCTAAATAGAGCGGCGCTCGACTAAAAAACACCGGCTGCCCTTGGCGTCGGTGTTTTTTTACGCTTGTGGAAAGTGCGGCTTTCTTTAGGCAACCGCAAGTAAGACGGGCTGCGTTAGCGGCGAGTATGCATAGACTTCACGCTTAGTTCCATCGAAACGTCAAAGCTTGTAACCTCTCAGAAGTGATCCGTGCAGATTGCCCTCTATTTGGCGTACTATATCGGTCTGCAGAAAGGCATTCTCACTAATTGCAGTGGCGGCTCTCAAGGCGCGAAGGCTCTCAGCGCGAAGGCCCTTCGATTCAACGACAGCAAACTAAAAGATTCAGACAGACAATGGCAGATTCCTTCGACAGCAGCGCACAGCGCACCCCTTCCGATTACGGCAACGACTCGACCGATTCGATGCGTCAGCTGGCGTCCTTAAAAGTCCCTCCGCATTCGATCGAGGCGGAGCAGGCGGTTTTGGGCGGTTTGATGCTGGACAATACCGAGTGGGACAATCTCGCCGACGTGCTGATGCCCGAAGATTTCTACCGCGCCGAACACCAGATGATTTTTGCGGTCATGTCGAAACAGAGCGAAATCAATAAGCCCATCGACGTAGTGACGCTTCTAGAGGCGCTCAACAGCCTCGATCAGCTCGAAGCCGTCGGCGGAATAGATTATTTGAGCGAGCTTTCGGGTAATGCCCGTGGCACAGCAAACATTCTGCACTACGCAGATATCATCCGCGATCGCGCGATTTTGCGCCGCATTATTTCGACCGCAAATACTATCGCCGACACTGGCTACAACACTGGCGGCAAACGCGTCGAAGATATTCTCGACGAAGCCGAACAGCGCATCTTTAATATTGCCGACGAGCGGCCCAAAGACGCAGGGCCTATACCAGTGAATCCGTTGCTCGCGAGCGCCGTCGACCGCATCGACGAGTTATCGGCAATGGACGGCGGCCTTACCGGTTTGTCTACTGGCTATACCGACCTCGATGAGATGACTGCGGGGTGGCAGAAGTCCGATCTCGTGATCGTCGCCGGTCGTCCCTCGATGGGTAAGACTGCGTTTGCAATGAATCTTGTTGAACATGCGGTGCTAAATAACCCCAAACCTATTTTGGTCTTCAGCTTAGAGATGCCTGCCGAGAGTTTGATTTTCAGAATGCTCTCGTCTATCGGGCGCGTGGATCAAACACGCATGCGTAGCGGTCAGCTGGGCGAAGAAGATTGGCCGGGCTTTAATAATGCCGTGAGCCGCCTAAAAGACACGCCATTATTTATCGACGACAGCGCCGGTTTGAGCCCAACAGAAATGCGCTCGCGGGCACGCCGTGTCGTGCGCGAGCACGGAGCGTTAGGCATGGTCGTTATCGACTACCTTCAGCTTATGCAGGTAAAGGGCACGAGTGAGAACCGCGTTGGCGAGATTTCTGAGATCTCGCGCTCACTTAAAATGTTGGCGCGTGAATTTGAATGTCCGGTGATTGCGCTGTCGCAGCTTAATCGCAGCTTGGAGCAGCGCCCTAACAAGCGGCCTGTTATGTCCGACCTGCGCGAGTCGGGAGCGATCGAGCAAGACGCCGATGTTATCGCGTTTATTTACCGCGACGAGGTGTATAACGAAGACTCGCCCGACAAAGGGGTTGCCGAAGTGATTATTGGCAAGCAGCGTAACGGACCGATCGGTACGGTAAGGCTGAGCTTCGTAGGTCAGTTTACTCGCTTCGAAAACTACGCCGGGCCGCGTTACGATGACTACATGCATGAGTAGTGATTTTGCCAATCGCGCGGTTGCGCAGATCGATCTCGATGCGTTTGCTAACAATATCGAGATTGTGCGCAGTTCGTGCCCAGAGCAGTCGTATCTCCCCATCATAAAAGCAAACGGCTATGGCCATGGCCTCGAAGCAATAGCCGGCGTACTGCTCGCTACTGCGAAGCAGGTCGCCCAATCAGTGAATAGTCTTGAGGGCTGTGCAATAGCTGCGCTAAGCGAAGCCCAGCGCCTGAGGGAATGCGGGTGGGATCGCCCAATCGTTTTGTTGCCCGGTTTTATCGACACAGCCGAGCTCGACGAATGCAGACGCCTTGGAATCGATCCCGTTATCAATTCGCCGTATCAGCTTGCGCTTATGCTTGCGAATCCAAACGGGATTACTCGCGTCTGGCTAAAAGCCAACACAGGGATGAACCGGCTCGGACTAAACGCAGAGGCATGGCATGAGGCGCTAACAGCATTGAGTGCCGTGCCAAATCTCGCTGTCGTCGCAATGTCGCATCTTGCCTGCGCCGACGAACTCGACTCGCCAGTAACACGAAAACAGAAATCACAGTTTGATTCGCTGCTCGCGGATACGGGCGCCATTAGAAAAACCTTGGCGGCTTCTGGCGGAATTCTCGCGTGGCCGCAAACACATTACGACATCGTACGGCCGGGCATTATGCTTTATGGCAGCTCGCCTTTTGCAGATCGCAGCGCGCAAAGCCTCGGCCTCTTACCAGTGATGACTTTGAAGTCGCGCCTTATCGCGATTAATACTCTGAACGCAGGTGATGCGGTAGGCTATGGCGGCACTTTTTTAGCAGATAGACCGATGCGCATTGGTGTCGTGTCGATAGGCTACGGCGATGGTTATCCGCGCAAAGCACCGACAGACACGCCTGTACTAGTCGAGACTGCCGCGGGCATGCAGCGCACAACGCTCAAGGGCCGCGTGTCGATGGACATGATTACGATTGATGTCACCGACCTACAGGTGGAGGTCGGCGCGAGCGTGGTGCTTTGGGGTGACGGGTTGCCCGCGGACGAAATAGCACAGCACTGCGCAACCATCGCCTATGAACTATTCTGTCAGGTAACCGCGCGCGTTCCGCGTCAGTCTAGTTGAGCAATCAGATACATCCGTATTTTCTAGAACGAACAACGTTGCAAAGAGCAGCTTTACAATAAGCGCCCCCACGCTAATAACAGGACTCAGCCACCGATGGCGAAATCGAAAATAGCATTCGTCTGCACCGACTGTGGAAGCGAACACGGGCAGTGGCAGGGTCAATGTGTGGCGTGCAAAGCGTGGAATACACTGTCGCAGATTAATTTGGGCGCAAGCACGTCGCCCGCAACTAAAGCCGATTTTCGTAAGCCTGGTGGCTATAGTGGCGACGTGTCCGATGTACAGAATTTGTCGGACATCGACCTCGACGCGCTGCCACGTTTCTCTACCACAATCGACGAACTAGACCGCGTGTTAGGAGGCGGACTCGTGCCCGGCTCGGTGGTGTTGATTGGCGGTAATCCCGGAGCGGGAAAAAGCACGCTGCTATTGCAGGTGATGTGTCTACTTGCGCATTCCGGCAAGCCAGCGCTTTATGTCACCGGCGAAGAATCGCTGCAGCAGGTAGGCATGCGAGCCAAACGCCTGCAGCTGCCCGAAGACAACTTAAAAATGCTTGCCGAAACCAATGTCGAAACGATCTGCAAGGCGGCGCAGACACACAAGCCAGCGTTGCTCGTCGTAGACTCGATTCAGGTTATGCATTCTGCCGACGTGGCCTCAGCGCCGGGCAGTGTGTCGCAGGTGCGCGAGTCGGCTGCGTATTTAATCCAATACGCGAAGCAAACTAATACCGTATTGTTTTTGGTAGGCCACGTCACCAAAGAAGGCAATCTTGCAGGGCCTAAAGTGCTCGAGCACATGATCGACTGTTTTATCATGCTCGAAGGCGGCAGTGAGTCCAAGTATCGCGTACTGCGCGGACAGAAGAATCGCTTTGGTGCGGTAAACGAACTCGGCGTGTTTGGCATGACCGAGCTGGGTCTTAAAGAAGTTAAAAATCCTTCTGCCATTTTTCTCGCTCGCACCGAAGAAGAGTCGGCCGGCTCGATAGTCATGGTACTTTGGGAGGGCACGCGGCCGCTGCTTGTCGAGATACAGGCACTGGTTGACGCAACACAGTTGGGTAATCCGCGGCGCGTAACCGTTGGTTTAGATCAGAACCGGCTCGCTATGCTGCTCGCCGTTCTGCACCGTCACGGTGGGCTGTATATGGCCGATCAAGATGTATTCGTAAACGTGGTAGGGGGCGTTAAGGTGACCGAGACGAGCGCCGATCTCGCGCTACTTTTGGCGGTGGTGTCGAGTTTTCGAGATCAAGCGCTGCCGCGCGAGCTCGTCGTCTTTGGCGAGGTGGGTCTTGCAGGCGAGATTCGCCCTGTACCGGGCGGTCTAGAAAGATTGAGGGAGGCGGCGAAGCACGGGTTTAAGCGTGCGATCGTGCCAAAGGCCAATGTGCCAAAAAACCCTATTCCGGGTATGGAAGTGATTGGCATCTCAAAAATCTCTCAGGCGCTCGATGTACTCTGATCAAAAATTTAAAGTCGATTGCGCGCCGCAGACCTGTTGCTGCGGCGCTTGCTGCCTAAGGCTGTTTCGCCAAACGACCGATTAACACAACACTCAATTGAGCACGTTCGACGAGCGAGCTAATGCGCCCTTGTTCGCGCTTAGAGTGAGCGCCGGTGCCGTCGCTGCCGAGCGAGTCGAGCGTTGGTAAACCGGCCGCTTGGGTTAGCGAACCGTCGGTGCCACCACCCGAATCGGTGACGGTGAACTCTTGGCCTAACAGTCTCCCAATCGCGATGGTTTTATTGAGTAATGCATCGGACTCCTCGGTAGGAATTTTGGGTGGGCGGTGTAAGCTGGTCCAGCTGTTAGTGGACAGCTCGCCCGAGTCGACGGGGTAGCTATACACGCTACCAAAGATTTCCTCCCAGCGTTTTACTGCATCAAGCCCCTGCTGCGGCTCTGGGTAGCGCAGGTCGACGAGTGCCTCGGCACACGGAGCAATCGTGTTCCGCGCCTCGCCGCCATTAATCACACCCACATTGACCGTCACGCCGCTTTCGTAGTCGGTCATGTTTTCGATCTGCACAATTTTGTAGGCAAGCTCTTTAATGGCTGAGCGTCCCTGTTGGTGCGCGCCCCCTGCGTGGGAGGCGCGGCCTGTCACAACGAAGCGCGCCTGACCCAAGCCCTTGCGCGCGCGAGTGAGGCGATTGTTGCCAGAGGACTCATACACCAAGCCGAAGTCATGCAGCGCCGCCTGCTGTTCGACGTATTTACGCGAACTAAGCGAGCCAATCTCTTCGTCGCTGTTGAGCAAGATGCTGATGGCTTTGTCTTCGAGTTCGCCAAAGTGATTAAGTGCTTTTAGCGCATAAAGCATCACGACAAGGCCACCCTTCATATCCGACACGCCGGGGCCGTAGGCAGTATCGCCGTCGCGGGAAAAAGTCTGAAAAGGGCTGTCTACAGGAAATACGGTGTCGACATGACCAATCATAAGCATACGCTTGCCTTCGCCGCTTTTGGTAGCGAGGAGGTGGTCTGCTACGTCGATGGTGTATTCGCTGCCGGGGCAACTTGGCATTTCGATCACGTCGCCTGCCAGCGTGCGTGAGTCGAAGCCCAGTTGCAGGAGTTCGGTATTGAGCAAGCCAACCACCTCGGCGACGCCGGCTTTATTGAGCGTGCCGGTGTTGATGTTAGTTAATCGCTCTAACAGCGCGACCATATCGTCTTCTTGGTCTGCGACCCAGCTAACAATTTCGCGCTCTTGAGTCGATAGCGCAGACTCGACCATAGCCGATTGCGCAGCGCCCGCCTGAATAAAGAGCGCCTGAATGAAGAGTAAGCTTGCGCTAAGCAGGCGCAGCGGAATGCTGTGGAGGCGCCGAGTAGATGATCTATGCATGCGGAGGGTTCCGTAGTTGAGTGGCGGGGGCGGCGCCGGTTTTCGGATAAATGTATGCCCTTATAATGGACGTCAAACGCGTCTAGTCTCGATAGAGTACACTAGGTAAAAGCTAGCACGGCAGGCTCCTTGGGTCACGGCCGGTGGGTATTTTTGCATTCGAAAATGGGATATTTGGCATGACAGTGATCGAGCCCGAGGTGGGCAGCACCATCCTAAGCATTCAGCAACTCAGCAAGGTCTATGCGGGTGGGTTCGCTGCACTAAAATCTGTCAGCCTCGACATCAAAGCGGGCGAGATAATCGCGCTGCTTGGGCCGAACGGCGCGGGCAAAACCACGCTGATTTCGACAATATGCGGACTCGTTCAGCCTAGCAGTGGACGCGTGCTCGTCGCGGGCCACGACATCACTACCGATTACCGAATCACCCGCTCGCTCATCGGGCTGGTGCCACAGGAACTCACCACCGATTCCTTCGAGACGGTGTGGAACACGGTCTCATTCTCGCGTGGGCTTTTCGGCAAGGCACCCGACCCCGCACACATAGAACGCGTGCTGCGGTCGCTGTCGCTGTGGGATAAAAAAGACAATATGCTGCGCACGTTGTCGGGCGGGATGAAGCGCCGCGTGTTAATAGCTAAAGCGCTGTCACACGAGCCGCGAATTTTGTTTCTCGATGAACCCACAGCTGGCGTTGATGTGTCGCTGCGCAAAGACATGTGGGCAATCGTGAGTGAGCTGCGCGAGAGCGGGGTCACGATAATTCTTACCACGCATTACATCGAAGAGGCAGAGGAAATCGCCGACCGCATCGGCGTCATCAACCACGGCGAATTGATTTTGGTTGAAGAGAAGCGCGCGTTAATGGCGAAGCTGGGCAAGAAGCAGCTCGAACTCGAGCTGTTCGATCCGCTCGAAGCACTGCCTGCGAGTCTTGCACCTTTTGGACTCGAGCTGTCTGTCAACGGTCTCAAGCTTATCTACACATTCGAGACCACCGAGTCGGGCGAGAATAATATCTCAAGCGTGCTCGAGGCACTGCGTGAGGCGGGTATTACCTTTAAAGACCTACACACCTCGCAGAGCTCACTTGAGGAGATTTTCGTGGGGCTGGTTAATCAGCCCGCCAGTAAACCCGTGCAGGGAGCAGCAGAATGAGCAAGCTATTGAGCAGCGTAATGAATTATTACGCGGTGCTGGCGATCTATAAATTTGAGATGGCGCGCATGCGCAGAACCTTGCTGCAGAGCATCGTGACGCCGGTGCTTACGACGTCTTTGTATTTTATTGTTTTTGGCGCGGCAATTGGCTCACGCATTCAAGAGGTGGGTGGCGTCGGCTATGGCGCGTTTATTGTCCCCGGACTTATTATGCTGAGCCTTTTGACTAACAGCATAAGTAACGCGTCGTTTGGAATCTATTTCCCCAAGTTTTCGGGCACAGTGTATGAGGTGCTGTCGGCGCCGGTGTCGACACTCGAAGTGGTGCTCGGCTATGTCGGCGCTGCGGCGACTAAAGCGATAATCCTCGGCCTAATAATCCTTGCGACGGCGGGGTTTTTTATAGAGCTGCGTATCGAACACCCGTTTATTATGCTTTTGTTTATTGTGCTCACGGCGCTGTCGTTTAGCCTCTTCGGCTTTATTCTCGGTATCTGGGCCGACAATTTCGAGAAACTGTCTATTGTGCCAGCGCTTGTTATCACGCCGCTGGTTTTCCTTGGCGGCAGCTTCTACTCAACCGATATGTTGCCGCCCCTGTGGCAGAGCATCTCGCTCATGAATCCGGTGCTCTATCTGGTCAGCGGCCTGCGCTGGAGCTTTTATGAGATATCGGAGGTCAATGTGTGGGTGAGTCTCATCGGTGTGAGTGTGTTCCTTGTGATCTGCCTCGGCGTTGTCTATGCGATATTCCGGACGGGCTATCGCCTCCGGCCTTAGGGCGTTTATTTGGTGAGCGCTCTTGGTAAATCTGAGTGCTGTAGCGAAACAACACGTTAGTGGCGTACTCACTTGGTGTAGGCGAGGCGAGGCTATATACTCAAACGCTACTCGAAAGACCCAAAACATCAATAAGCGGCTATAACCGCTGATCGGGAGAACGTACCATGCCTACCCTCGCCATCGTCAATGTCGCGCTATTTGCGGGGCTTTTAGGTGTTCTCTATCAATTTGGTCAACGCGAAAACTGGACGCTTTCGCGCCGTGTTCTGCTTGGGTTAATTGGCGGCACAGTTTTCGGCTTTATCCTTTCGGCGGCCTACGGCGATAATCAGGCAGTTCTCGATTCAACACTCGAGTGGACCAATATTGTCGGATCGTCTTATGTGTCTTTGCTGCGGATGATCATCATGCCGCTGATCCTGATTACTATGATCGCCGCGGTGATCAAGGTAGACGAGATCAAGTCGCTCGGCAAAATCGGCGGTACGGTCGTCTCGGTACTGATAATTACGACCGTTATTGCTGCGCTCGTTGGTGTTGGCATTGCCTTGCTCTTTAATCTCAACGCTGCAGATCTGGGCGCTGGCGCACGCGAATTGGCGCGCGCTGAGGTGCTAGAAGCGCGTCGTGCCGCTGGCGCGGATTACAGTGTCATCGGTACGCTAACTA
>OJHK01000391.1_pt1 | contig 29328 bp, 13 predicted proteins | sample 1595161 | NCBI WGS metagenome assembly OJHK01 (sample SAMN05416842, study PRJEB24817) | seawater metagenome | isolation source: Sea water | place: Canada:Atlantic | collected 2013-07 | reverse complement strand
GCAGCGTCAGATGTGTATAAGAGACAGAACGATTCGCTTGGAAATTCTCAATCAGAATCATGATTGGTCCGAATTTTGGCGGGTAAAAATAGATATCACCGGCCAAGGCGAATGTAAACGCTATCAACCCACCTTACACCCGGATCTACTGGAGATGATGTATCTTCGTTTGATCAAACACGGGGCGCTCAATCCGCAGACACCGATGGCTAATCAGGCAAAACGCATGGTGCGAGATTTCTCGATCAAGTGCGTCGACGTGCTGCCGCAAGCTCCCTTGCGCGGACAACTCGAACAACCTGAATTATTCGCCCACACTCAATACAACAAGATGGCTGTATTGGGGTGGATTTTCAATGAAGAGCGGCCGTTCAAACGCTTGCTTGCGACGACCGATAGCGTGAACTTCAATGTGCTCACTCACGGCATCGAACGCGAAGACGTCGGCAAAAAATACCCTCAATTTCCGCAAGCCCGTTACTCTCGGTTTCAGGGGATGATTGATATCAATCAAATCGCCCCCAATCCGATCCCGATCAAAATCTTTGGAGAATATGAAGACGGATCACGGGAGATCCTATTCGCTAAACGCGTATACCAGTGGAGTTGCTTGGAGAAGGAGTGCCGTCTCCCTCCTTACTGCGAAACACACTTTAAAAACGTCAAACAAGCTATCATCGATAGTTGTCGTGAACTCGGGGTCAAAACTGGAGGGCTAAATTTCTGGCGCGAATCGAGGCGGATCAAAAAAATCTTCGAGGAAGATTCCCAGGACCCCACGCCGTGGTATGATTGGCAATCTCGACCGGGTTACGCCACTTGGGCTCTTAACAATCAGCTGCGCCCCCGACTCCGCCAAGAACTGCAGCTCGTCGCCGATCAGCTGGCCGCAGACGACGGGCCAACGTTCTCCATCTTAATTGATTCTCGGGACACCCCTTGGGCTCAACTTCTGCGGCTCACTCAATCCATCCAAAAGCAGCTCTATTCACGGTGGCAGGTGTTGTTTGTAATTCGGGCTGATGCTGATCCCGCGCTGACCGCCCACGTGCAAGCGCTCGGAGAATCAAATCGTCGCATTGTTTTCGCGCACGGCCAACCGGAGGAAAATTTTTCAATTTCCATGAATAACGCCGTGGGGGCAACCTCCGGTGATTGGTTGATCTTCCCCTCCTCCACTTCACGTTTTGCTCCTGAGGCCTTGATTCTTCTAGCCGAGGAAGCGGCAAGCGATGATCACGATCTCGTATTTACGGATGAAGATTATGTCGCCGCAGACGGCACGCGTAGTGATCCCATTTTCAAGACGCGCTGGAGCCCAGAACTCGTCTTCTCGGGCACGCACCCAGGCGAGGGTTTTACGATTCGCCGCCAAATTTTTGAAGCAACGGGCGGCTTCGAGGAAGACTTTCATCGTTATATGCTGGGCGCCCTTTGTCAGCGGCTACCTGAAGTCATTCACCCACGACGGACCGCCCACGTGCCGGTCGTGGCCTATCACCGCGCAGATTCCGAGATTCGCCACGATGCCGGATCGGAGACGATTGAACTGAGTCGGCTCGCCGTCGCAAATGCGTTGGAGCGACGCAATCTACCCGGCCAACCCTTCCAACCTCCCTTTGCGGTCGAGGATGGATTGAATATTCAACAGGTGTATTGGGAATCTTCTTACCTCGCCGAAAATCCCGTCACGATCGTAATCCCTACTCGCGATCATTGTGATTTGCTCGAGCGTTGCATCCAAGCCCTGTTGCAAACCGTAAACTGGCAACACGTAAAACTTATCATCGTCGATGACTTCTCCCGCGAGGAAAAAGCCGTCCGATTTTTGCAGTGCCTGTCCGAGAGCCAAGACTTTAATTGCCGTGTAATTCAACCCAAGGTGTCGCCCACGAAACCTTTCAATTACTCGCGCTTGGTAAACGCGGCGGAGCCTTACATCGACACCCCGCTGGTTCTGCACCTCAACAACGATGTCGATGCCCTCAAACCGGGCTGGATTGAAGAAATGGCCGGTTGGTTTTCCATCGACGATATTGGTGTGGTCGGGGCGCGATTGCTCTACGCCGATGATCACATCAATCACGCCGGCGTCATCATCGGTCCCCATCATGGATTGGCCGACATTCCTCTCGCCGGTTTGGGTCCCAACGAAGATGCGCCGTTCGGACTCCACCGGATCGCCCGCAATTGTTCGGCCGTCACCGGAGCATGTCTCATGACTCGCACCGATCTATATCGGAAGCACCAAGGATTCGATCAGGAAGATCTCGGCGTCTGCTACAATGACGTGGACTATTGCCTGCGGTTGGAAGCGCAGGGCTTCCGCACCGTTTATACTCCCAGAGCTGAGCTGTGGCACTGGGGCAGTGCATCCCGAGGAACGGCCTTCTACCCCGACGAGCACATCGCCTTCGTGTCGCGCTATCGTGGGTTGAAGGATCCCTACTGGAACCAGAACCTGGCGATGAAAGACAGATCCGTGGCGGTGGACCCATATCACTACGTTCACACCAAGCGATTGAATCGCCTGCACCTAGTCGTCGTGACGCACAATCTCAACTTCGAAGGCGCGCCTCTCTTCTTATTCGAATACGTCAAATTCCACGTCGAACAAAGCGGTTTTAAAATCGATGTGATTTCTACCGAAGACGGACCCTTGCGGAAGAAATACGAGGCGATGGGATCGCGGATAATTCTCGTTGACCGCCATCCGTTGCACGGCGCCCGCAATGACACTGAATTTGCCGAACAGTTGGAAATCATGCGGCAAAACCTTCAGCAAAAAATCGATCTCGATCCGGTCGACGCCTTCATTTGCAATACCTTGGCCTGTTGGTGGGGAGTGCATCTAGCCGATACCGTCAAAAAGCCCTCCCTCTTCTACATCCACGAAAGTGCGACGTTGAAGCGTTTCTTCAGCACGATGCTACCCAAGGACCGGTTCGGCGTGGTGCGGGAAGCCTTCCGCATGGCGACTCGGGTCTGCTTCCTCTGCAAAGCCACTCGCGCATATTATGAGGAGCTCAATGACTACGATAATTTCCGGAATGTTTCTTCGTGGATCGACCTTGCCCGGATCGAAGACCTGAAGAAAGCGACAACCTCCGAAGAAGCCCGCAAGACTCTCGGGTATTCGCCCAATGAAATCATCATAGCCAATATCGGCACCGTCTGCGAACGGAAGGGACAACATATGTTCCTGCGCACGGTGAAATACTACCTCGACCAATATGCCGGAGGAGGCAAATTTCGCTTCCTCATTGTGGGAGGACGTCCGGGAGAATACCAAGATTCACTCATAGCTGATATCGATCAACTGGGCCTCTCCCAGGTTGTGGAAATCATCAACGAAACCGACCGCGCCTACGAATACTTCCGTGCGGCCAACATATTTGTCTGCACCTCCTTCGAGGAATCGTTTCCTCGAGTCTTACTGGAGGCGATGGCGTTTGAGACATCGATCGTAAGCACGCATGTGCATGGCATTCCCGAAATGGTGACGGACAGAGACGAGGCTTACCTAGTCGCGCCCGGAAACCCGATCCAATTCGCCAAGACAATCAAAACTTGCCTCGACAAGATTGCTCATGGCACCAGCACCACAGCCAATGCTTTTTCGCGAGTATATCGAGGATTTGACATGGATGCCGTTCTGCCCAAACACGCAGATCTCGCGCGTGAAGCCGTTCTGGATTTCGATCCCGATACAGACCACTCGCAGCCCAATCGACTTTCCGGACGAGGTGATCGCGTAGAATCCAGTTGGTAATGAAAACCTCCTCTCGATCTTGGCCTTGGTATTACGGGCTGATTCTAATCGCAGCGGTGGTGGCTACTCGCCTCCTGTGGCTGGATCATGATCTATGGAGTTTGGACGAGGGTTCGACCTTCACTATGGCTCAACAGGTGCTGGAGGGTGACGTCCTTTATCGAGATGCGGCCGACAATCGCAGTCCGTTGATGCCATATATCAAAGCGGCGATCTTCGCCGTGTTCGGTGATTGGAACTCCACCGCCGTCCACCGCACCATCGCGGTATTTCTGGGTGTCGTCGCATTCTGGCTAGGATGGATCGCAACCAAACTCGATCGCCGATCAACTGGTATCGCGGCCGCTACGGTATTTGTGTTGTTGCAGATTCTGTATGTGCACGCCGGTGACACCATGTCGGCCAATACGGAGTGGTTTGTGGTCATCTTTTCCACCGCTGCCTTCGCTCTATTTGTGCGATGGGTAGAAAAACCGAGTTTCCAACGCGGTCTACCTATCGGTTTTCTGTTTAGTCTCTCGGTCTTATGTAAACAGCCCGGCTTGCTGGATGGAATCGTGGCATTTGTGCTGCTGGCATTGATCGGCTGGTTTAAATCCGAGGCCCGCAAAGATATATTGAAAATGGCTGCGGGAACCGCCCTCGGTATCACCGTGCCACTCGCACTGGTGGTGGGGTATTTCATCTATCATGATGCCTATGACGACTACGTCTACTATGCGTTCACCTTCAATACCGCCATCTATCTTCCCGAGGTTCCATTCTGGGACCGCATGCTCTGCATCAGGATGCCCTTTATCATGGCATGGGAAAACGTCGCCGCAATTGGCCTGCTGGGAATCATTGGTGCTTTCGGATTACTGAACCGGGTCACAAAACACGCGTTCAGTCCCGAGGCGCCAACATTTCCGTTGTTGCCGTGGCTGACACTCGGCTGGACCGCTGCGGGTTTGATCACGACCAGCCTCAGTGGCCGTGAATTCGCCCACTACAGCCAACAGGTCATCCCTGGTCTCAGCTTGGCGGCAGGTTGGTTGCTAGTGAGAATACCGAGCTGGGCTCCCCGACGTCTTCCGAAACTCGGCCAATTCACGGTAGCGGTTTTCGCCGTTATAATTGTCGTTCAAGGCGTCATGCGTTTCGGAGAAATCAAGACGGAGCTCGATGGGGCCATGAATGACAATTTCGACATTCCTGACCGCATTCGAAACCACAGTTCCGACCAAGAACGTATCTTCGTGTGGGGGTATTTCCCCGAGCTGTATTTTCACACCAAACGACTGCCGGCCACGCGCTACATCTACGCCAACTACATCACCGGCATGATTGCCTGGAGTAATCTCGATGCGCTGCAAGATGTCGAATACGGGGTTTCCCCTGATGGTTGGAAGAATTTCTACGAAGACTTCGACGCGACACCTCCGGCTGTGATCGTCGATACGCTGGGCATTCGCGGATACTCCAAGTTTCCGATCGAAAATCGTGAACCACTATGGAGCTACGTTCGTCGTGATTACGTGCAAGTATCGGCCGGATCAGAAACGTCATTCGGAATGCGAATCTTCCGTAGATTGGAAGACACCAGCGATTCGAATTCGATCAAACGTTTAGGCGATTCGCATCCTGGTTTCTCGCTCACTGGAATCGTCATTCGGAAGGAAAACGATGTGCCGCGTTTGGCGTTTCGCGCGCCCGAAGGTTATAGCCGACTCGAATTAGTCGTGAATGGAAAAATCGTCTCGAGCGTTTCTCATCCCCCTTCTGAATCCGTGAACGCGCGATTCTTCGTTCCGGGTAATCCGTTTGATGCAACCGCAGTTTGGGTTCGAGCCTCCGGAAGTGACGGGGTCGCAGAATCGCCCCTATATAACTACGCTGACTTCGTCGCACATCATCGTTCGATTACGCCACGGGTTCCTGCCTTACAAATCGAGGACACCTTCATCGCGCCCCATGAACTGAGCACTGCGTTCGAAACCATTCCCTCGCATGGTGATTCGGCCCGGGTCTGGGATTTGATCGCTCCCGCACATCTGCGATACGAGTGCCCCGCTGGGGTGAATCGAATCAGTTTCACTCACGGCATAAAGGAATCGGTCGTATTTTTAAGCGACGGCTACGATATCACCATCAGATGGATTCCGGATGAGGGTGATTCGAAGGTTATTTGGCAACGTAGCATCAAACCTCGAAATAGCGGCAGCCACCAAATGCCCCAAACTGAAGACGTCGAGTTACCTCCTCGAGGATCCGGCGATCTCGAAATCCGCTTCACCACCGGGGAAATCAGCGACCCCGACAATGATCACCTCTTCTTCGGCAACTTGGTGGGGCATACCGAGGGACCAATACTCCGACTTGGAAACAAAATATTTACCGCATTACCGCCTCCTGGCGAGGCGTTCCAGTCGGATCCTCAGGGCAATTGGCTGGTGCACGTTCCATCCCAGATCGAATGGGAACGACCAGTCAACTTGATGTCGCTGAGTTTTGAATACGGTCTACTCCCTGGGGCCTACGATCTGGAAGCTGACGGTCACAGTGACGGGGTCCGATTCATGTTGGATTTGGTTCCTGAAAGCGGACCATCCATCCAACTCTTCAACCACATTCTGGAACCGTTTAACCACCCCTCTCATCGAGGACGACAGCTCGCCCAAATTGATCTCCCCCAAAATCCTGCTGGTCGGTTGGTTTTGACCACCGGACCAGGTCACGGCGAAGACGATTCGTGGGACTGGGCCTTCGCCGCCCGCTTCACCGGCGCAGCACCTGGTCCACCTCTCGTAATTTCTCCCACCCGCCAAATTTTGGTAGAGCAGACGGACGGCTACGAAGGCGGATGGGCAGATCAATTCGACGAAACGCATTGGGGAGCACAGAGTCCGCAGGAACTTACGTACCCAAAACCTGCGGATCTCACCGCCGTCACTTTCCGCTACGGGCTCAATGATAACGCGGCCCGCGACGAAAACGGCCAACGCCGCAGTGATGGGGTTGAGGTCGTGGTGCTTATTGCCCCTCTCGATGGTCCTGAACAAGAACTCTACCGGCGTTTCATCGACCCATTTGCGAATCCGGCGGATACGGGCCAACAAACCGCCCGAATCGCACTCCCACTTGGTCAAAGCGGTCAATTAAAGTTCCAGATGAACGCCGGCCCCTACGACAGTAATGCTTACGATTGGGCTTATTGGGGCCCTTTTGAGGGCGAAACCGTAAACCAGCGCAACACGCCATGATTCGTTTCGCCGATCTCATGAAGCGACCGGCCACGAGAGCGGTGTTGATTCTGCTACTCGTAGGTTGGGTTTGTTGGTTACGCGGACCCAGCCTTACGGTGCCCATGTGGAATGTGGACGAGACCATCCATGCAACGGTGGCGGAAGTTCTACTCGACGGCGGCACGCTCTACCGGGATGCAATCGATCAGCGCACGCCACTGACCTACTTCGTTACGACGGCGGTTTTCGCCGTCACCGGCTCAAGCCTGACCGCGCTGCGTATTCTGATTCTATTGATGATCTGCGGCACCGCGCTGGCGCTCGGTCGCATCGCATTTCGCGTGAATGGCCTATTCACCGGATTTGGGGCTGCGCTGGTTTTCGCGGCATTCTCGAGCTACCTACTCTTACCCCAAGATACCCTAGCCGCTCACACGGAATGGTTCGTGGTCTTCTTCACGACGGCTGCGGCATGGTGTTTCCTTACAGGATCAACCCGGATCCCAACCATCAAACGGTGCTTCGCTACGGGCGAATTCTTGGGCATGGCGAAACAGGGTTTAGAGGACAACGTGCTCCATCGCGAAATGGCAGACAACAGGTGTCCATCGATACTTTATCTGAGGGCCGCGGGCTTCCGGCTTCTGCCTCTATTGGGTTGGTCAAAAACGAAGGTTGAAAATAGATTGATCAAAATAACTGGAAGATTCGCATATGCATTCCCCTCCTCACTTGCACTCAAGGTCGGTTCCTTCGTCACTCATGCCACTAACCGCGGTGATTTCAGCATCACGTTCCGCGGAGAACCCATTGACTCCCTATCCAGATGAATCGAATCGATGATCTCTTTAAACGGCCGATATATATTGGCGTGATGGTTTTGTTGCTAGCGGGCTGGGTCTTGTGGCTCAGAGGGCCTAGCTTGCCGGTTCCCATGTGGAACGTGGACGAAACAATCCACGCAACAATTGCTGAGGTGCTGCTGGATGGTGGCACGCTCTATCGCGACGCAATCGACCAACGCACTCCCCTGACGTATTATATCACGGCCGCAGTATTCGCCGTGAGTGGATCAAGCCTCGTCGCATTACGGGTCTTGATATTACTGATCGTGCTAGGCACCGCACTGATCTTGGGCCGGATCACTTACCGTATAAACGGCCCCGTTGCCGCGGTTGGTGCATCGCTGATTTTCGTCGCGTTCTCGAGTTTCCTTTTTCTACACGACGACGCATTCGCAGCTCATACTGAATGGTTCGTGGTCTTTTTCACCACCTGCGCAGCCTGGAGTTTCCTGGGCGGCGCTAAGCCCGTTCCATCCATCAAACGCTGCTTAACCACCGGTGGGTTCTTGGGCCTGGCGATCATGAGTAAACAGTCCGCTTTGCTCGAAATTGCTCCGGCCTTGTTTGCCCTCATCGCAATCACGATTGATCAGAAACTCAGTTGGCGCGCTTCGCTGGTTCGCACCGCTGCGCTACTGACCGCAGTTTTAGGGGTCTCATTAATCATCTCCGCTCCCGTTTTATTAGCCGGAGTTGGCACAGACTACCTTTACTACACTTGGACCTACAACCTCGAGATTTACGGAGCCGAGTTCACCTTCGCGGAGAAGATCTGGTCAGCGGGGCTCCTAGTCGAGCTACTGGTTGAAAAATTTCCGGTTCTACTGGTTACCGGAATCACGGGATTCGGTTGGTTATTGGCGCGCAGCTTGCAGTTCAAGCCCATGGGGAACGCGAAAACCCATCGATTTGCCGAAGTCTATTTTGTCATCTGGTTGATTAGCTCAATCGGAGCAGCCATGGCGGGAGGACGAGGATATGATCACTATTTCTTTCCCGCACTTTCTCCGCTGGCTTGGAGTTGCGGCTTGATCCCAGCGATTTGGGCACGGCATCTCATCGAATCACGTTCCAAGAATCGTTTCATCGCAGCACTCACCTGGGCAGCAACGACTGCGGTGGTTTATTCCGCGATCATCCTGCCGTTGGCTGCACGGAAAAGCCCCCTTCCCCCTCCGGACCCTGCGCTCCGAGTTTCAAATTGGATTAAGGAGCATTCGATTTCTGAAGATCGAGTATTTGTTTGGGGATTCAATTCTGATATTTATCGCTACGCGGATCGCCTTCCCGCATCTCGATTCATTTACTGCACCTTCCAAACCGGGTTAATCCCCTGGACGAATATCGCACCCGATATTGATACCCAATACGCGGTGGTCGAAGGATCTCTCGAAATTTTGATGGCCGACCTGAAGGAAAACCGGCCTCGATTCGTGGTAGATAGTTCAATCGGACCTCATCGGCATTTTGATAAATACCCTCCACGAAAGTTCCCCTTGCTGCAGTCGTGGTTACAGAAAAATTACGTTGAACTGGAACCTCAGCGCTGGAGACAACAAGGCTTCCGCCTGTTCGTCCGATCCGACGAGACCGTCAATGAAATCGCGGAGTTCGCCTCATTAGAATTCCGAGGCAACTTGAACCTCGTGGATACCGGTCGATTCGCACCGGGAATCAATCAAATTGGGATCGATTTCTCTCAGGCCAGACAAAATACCCTAACCGGACTAGGCCTCTCTATTAATGAACAGGTGGTAAAGGCGGTTACGCTGGATCCGATGGGGGCTACAAGTATCGAAGTGAGATTTGAATTACCGGTTGATATCGAAACGGTCCAGGTTCGTCCGCTCATCAGATTCAATGACGAAATATGGCACGCGGGTGATATGGTAGAAGTCCCCACGATTCCAGTCACTGCCACACCAGAGCAAAGCCAAGAATTTGCCATCCCCATGATCCAATCGCGCGTGAAAGCATTGGGCATGCGAGCGCTCTTCGGCGGACGAGCTGAAGAAGGGAACGGACAAAGCACCTTTGCGATGCATGCACCAGCCATTCTGACTTATTCTCTGCCTGCAGGCGTCACCCGAGTTACCGGACGGTTTGGGCTGCCCGACGCCGCCTATTCCCCGGACAACCCATCTCCTTCCGATGGAGTTGAGTTTGTCGTTCGGCACACCAACTCCGAAGGGATTTCCACAGAGTATTTCCGCCGGGTGATTGAGCCATTGCGCAATCCGGAAGACAGCGGAGAACACAACTTCGTTGCTCTAATTCCCCCAAGTAACCTAGGGGACATAATCGAATTCGAGATCACCTCAGGCAGATTCGGATCTCCCGCGAGTGACTGGTCCTACTGGGGTGACTTGAAACTCGAAATTCACCCCTAGATCAGTGACGCTTAGCCAGTTGAACCCTTTGCCTATGCTTGACCGCCCTGAAGTCTCAGATCGCCCGCTAGCGCTCAGCGATTACCTGCTTTGGGCATTGTTGGCTCTGCTAGCCTTTACTTTGCCGCAGAAGCCCTTGTTGGAACTCGATTCCTCGTGGAGGCAGGCACTCGCCTATTTTCTCCAACGTGGTTATTCTTTCGGCGATTCGATCGTTTTTACCTACGGTCCCCTGGGGTTCCTAATGGGCAATACTTACACGGGATTGTATTGGGGCGGGTTTATGCTTTGGCAGAGCGTATTTTCGCTGATCGCGGCTGGCATGATAGTCTATGTAGGCAAGTCGATGACTGGGCTTTCTCGCTTCTGCTACTTTGCCTTCTTCATTCTTTGGGGCGTCGGATACGCCGATGCATTTCACATGATCATCATCGCCTTTAGCGGCTGGATCATGATTCAACGAGTGACTGACGATAAACCAGTGTGGGCTATTCCGTTTGGCGTGTTATTGGCCCTGCTCGCAGTGATCAAATTCACCAATCTACTGTTCACGGGCTTTGTCGTATTAGTGGTTCTGGCCTATGCCTTGACCGCTCATAAACGTCGCGAGGGCTTACAACTGCTACTGTCATTTTCGTTCGGATTCCTCGGCATTTGGTTAGCGTGCGGACAGTCGCCCTTTCAGTGGCTCGACTACGCTCTGAACTCCCTGGAGATCAGTTCTGGCTACAATGCGGTAATGGGACTACCCACCCCAGATGGCCAATTGGCCGTCGCTCTTTGGGTATTCACGGCATTGGGAGCCTATGTGGTTTGGCACCTCGCGACTCAGCAAAATCGCTTACGATCAATCGCCTGCCTGTTGATTCTCGCCGCGTTTCTATTTCTCAACTGGAAACACGGTTTCGTAAGAGCCGACGGACACATGTTAGGATTCTTCTATTGCGCTTTAGTTTCTGCCGTCTCTTTTCCGGCGTTTTTTGGTGAGCGGGTGTCTAAGCCTTGGATTCCTCGAATCATCGTGATCGTGATTGCCGGCCTATGCCTGACTGGCATGCGCAACACGTTCACGACCACGATCGACTACGCGCCCAATATTGCCAACGAGAAGCTCCAGCGGAACATCCAGGCGCTATTGGATTGGGACCAAGCTCGAGCGAACCTCGAAGGCCAGGTGGACCATTGGGAACGCGAAGCAGATTTACCCAAAACTCGGGAACTCATCGGTGACGCTTCCGTAGATGTGCTCGGGTTCGAACAAGCGATCGCGCTGTTTAACAACTTCAACTACACTCCGCGGCCTGTTTTCCAAAGCTACTCAGTTTACACCCCACATCTGGCTGAACTGAACGCCGCGTTTATCATCTCCGAAAATGCGCCCGAGTTTCTGCTACTCAAACTGCAGACGATTGATGAGCGGCCATTACTCGCCGATGATTCCCATTTGATGGCGCTCTTCCCCCATCTCTACGAATTCCGCCTGCTTGAGAAAGATTTCTACGTCTTCGAGAGGCGTCACGAACAACCGGATCTGGCTACTCTCCAGCCCCGTTTAGTGCGCAGTGCCGATGTAGCACTCGCGGAAGAGTTGCCGATTGAAGACCTAGCATCCGCTCATCTTTGGCTTGAGATCGACCTACCATTCAACCTCCTCGGTCGAGCCCGAAATTCCCTCTACAAACCTGCGTTGGTTTATCTGATCGTCACCGATTTCGAAGGCAAAGAAGAACGCTTCCGCATCCCCCGTCCCATTGCCTTAGCGGGATTTCAAATTAATCCTCTCGTCTCGGATTTTGAATCCTATCTTGAAATTCACGGTGGTGAATCGCTCAGACTAATTCGCAGCTTGCGGGTCGAGGTGGCCGCGGAAGATCAGCGATGGTTCAAGGACCGGGCACTCATATCCCTCTCAACGCTTAGCCCGACAAATCTGAAAACTGAGTACATACAGCAGCTCGAACGACAACGCTTCGCCACTTTCTCTCACCTTCCCGAGGACTTCTTCGCCGAAAATCCGCTTTCCATTGAAGAAATCGACGGTCGCGAAGCCGTTATCATGCATGCTCCAAGCGAAATGCTCTTCCGCTTGGATTCACCGATTTCAGAGGTTCGGGGGGCTCATGGTTACCCTGCCGGCGCCTATTCCAACGGCGGGGAAACTGACGGCGCGACGTTCCTTATCAAATGGACGGATGGAGAGACTGAACGACTTCTTTACGAGCGCCGCATCGAGCCATTTTCCGAACCGGGAGATCAAGGACTCATTGACTTCGATTTACGCGGACTAGACCTCCCCGCACGAGGGGAACTCCGGTTCACCATCTCAATCAACGGTGACCCGGGCTGGGATTGGACGGCTTGGTCTGGAATCACCTTGGAATAGTTATCCCAGTCAATCTTCCGTTGCTTGCCGTATCCGAAGCACCGAATCTCCACCCTTTCACATGACCGTTAAACCTGAACAACCTGAATTTGAACTGACTCTGCTGATGCCGTGTCTTGACGAGGCCTTGACGTTGCCCGGTTGCCTCAAGGAAGCGCGTGAGACAATCGACACGTTAAACGTCTCGGGCGAAATTCTGATCGCCGACAACGGCAGCACCGACGGTTCCCAAGCTATCGCAGAAGCGGCGGGCGCGCGAGTGGTGCCCGTCCCCCAGCGGGGCTATGGACATGCTCTGAATACAGGTATACAGGCAGCCCGCGGGAAATATGTGATCATGGCAGATGCCGATGGCAGTTACGATTTCCGCGAGTCCGGCCCTCTTTTGGAGGCACTACGCAACGGGGATCATCTTGCGATGGGTAATCGCTTCGCGGGTGGCATTCACCCGGGTGCGATGCCGTGGAAGAATCGCTACATCGGAAATCCCGTATTGAGCTTTCTCGGGCGATTGTTTTTCAAGATCCCGACCCGTGATTTCCACTGCGGTTTGCGGGGAGGATCACGCGAAGCTTTGGTTAGTTTAAATTTACGGACTGGAGGCATGGAGTTCGCTTCAGAGATGGTCATCAAAGCTGCCCTATCCGGCATGAAGATGTCAGAGGCTCCCATCTCACTGCGTCCCGATGGACGAGATCGCGCTCCTCACCTGCGCCCGTGGCGCGATGGATGGCGGCACCTGCGATTCATGTTTTTGTTTAGTCCCAGTTGGTTATTTCTACTGCCGGGGATTTTGCTGTCCTTGGCGGGGATAGCCGGTTTTGCGACTCTACTTCGTGGACCCTTTGATTTGGGTCCCGTGACTCTTGATGTGCATACGCTGCTATATGCCGCGGCCGCCATCCTATGTGGATCGCAGGCCATCGCATTCGCGGTGATATCCAAAGTATTTGTCCATGAGGCTGGCCTCGCGCCGCCTCAACCAGGCCAAGCTCAGACACCATTTCCCGGGTTTACCTTAGAGCGTGGCATTGTGGGGGCCGTGGCCCTCGGGGCGCTAGGGCTAGGGCTATCCATTGAAGCTGTTTTGATGTGGCAGGACAATGCCTTCGGCGGACTTTCGCCCACTCGAATTTTGCGTTGGATCGTTCCCGGTGTGACCTGCCTGGTTTTATCCATGCAACTCGTTCTGGCCGGATTTTTCGTTGATATGATCCGGTTGCGCCTCCGTCGCTGATGTCTTTTCGCAAGCTAGTATTCAGTCTTTTATTACTTGCGCTGCTGGGGGGAGCTCTAGCGTTCAAACGTCACACCGAGGCATTCGATACCCTGTCACTGGACGAGGTGACCACTCAGGAAATCAACAACCTCGACTACGACCCCGCGACCGGAGTCTTCCGGGTAACGGGACCGGACCCCTACATCTATTTGGACCTGCCGAAGCACTCCATTCCACTGCTAGAGTTGCGGTTGGACTTCAAAGGGCCCGCGCAACCGGGCGGCTGGTATATTTACCCCTGCCCCGCTCACTTGGCTCAACCTATTATCAATCAGGATTGGGTAGTCACTGCTGTCCCCGAAGCACGGGGAAACGACCACTCACTGATTTGGACACTGGAAAGCAGTCAGCTCGCGCGGATCGACTTCCCCGACGAACTCAATGTGCCTCTCACGCTTGAGCAAGTGGTCCTCTCGACCGAATACGCCAGTAGTCGTAGTTCCGTATATGTAGCGATGATCGCGGTGGGGGCCGTGGCGGTGCTGTTACTACTGATCGGCGGATTAGGTCCCCGTCTGCATCACCCCATCGCCCAGGGATTGTTGATGCTGCTACTCGTGGCACTCAAGACTTGGATCGCTTCCTCCATGGGGCAGTCGTTTCTCATGCAAATGGCTCACGATGACCGACTGTTTATGATGCAGGGGCAGTCGATCCACGAGGGTCAATGGCTTGGTCCATTCAACGAACTCACGATGGCTAAAGGTCCGGTGTTCCCGATGTTCTTGGCTCTATCCGCTGCGTCCGGACTTTCGCTACAGTTCAATGTAGCCCTCTTCCACGCTCTCGCCTGCTTACTATTGGTGGCCGCGTTTTCGCCGTGGATCAAACATGCGGGCTGGCGCATCGCTTTGTTCGCGTTGCTGCTTTTTGACCCTCAGTCTCTATCGGCTGAGATTCTTGGCAGGTTGCTACGTGGCATGGTTCAACCGGCCCTCACGCTGTTCACTTTAGCGGGTTTCATTGGAATGGTCTGTCGTTGGAACCGTCCGATCTGGCACTTAATCCCATGGGGATTATTTGCGGGCTTAGCTGCTGCCGCCTTCTCCTATTCTCGGGAGGAAGGCATTTGGCTTTTGCCATCGATTGTCTTGCTCGCCGGCGGTGCAATGGTGGCAAGGTGGAAGGGTTCGTCCGAAAAGAGATGGTTGATCGCCCTAATCGTGATCGCGCCACTGTTAACCTACACGACAAGTCGAGCAACCCTACGGGCGGTTAACCAAGCGCACTATGGCATGGCTATCGGAGTGGATGGCGGCGAAACCTCATTTGCGGACGCTCACGGAGCTCTCCTCCGCGTAACGAACCCCCTTCCACTAGCCGGAGCCCCCAGCACCGCGCCAGCTCGTGCGTTGATTTACGAGCAAAGTCCCACGTTCGCAAAACTGGCCGATGTGTTCGAAAACCGGATGATGCCGAAGTGGCGCAACGCCGGTTGGGAGTGGTATGAAACCCATGAACGTTCCGGTGAAGAGATTCGTAATGGCTGGTTCGCTTGGGCGCTCCGTGAGGCGGCTTCAATCGAAGGCTACTACGAAACTCCGACCAAGGCCGACGCCTTCTGGAAGCAGGTGGCAAATGAGATCAACTCGGCAGTCGATGATGGAAGACTTGAAGGCGGTTCGGCCAAAAGCGGTTTCTTTCCTCCATGGCACGACAGTTATCTGGCACCCACTATCAAAGGCTGGTTTCGGGCGATAGATTTGATGGTCAGATCAACTGATTTCCTCCCGCACAGCATTGCGTCCCAAGGAAAGGCGGAAGAGATTGCCGAAATGGCAGAGCTCTATCACGTGGAAGCCACGATCGAGATATCGGCGGACTCTTGGGATGTCCAGGTCCGCCATTTTATTGCACGCATCCTGGGATGGTTGGGTTGGCCACTTACTCTCCTCGCGCTCGGATGCACTGGGTGGTTGGCAAAAATGAGCCGCACCAGTCCAGAAGCGCGATTAAGGTTATCTGTCCTACTGTCACTTTGGGGCGGAGCCACCGCCTTGGCGTTGATCGTCAGCTTAGTCGAAGCCACTTCCTTCCCGGCCATCATCGGAGCCTACTTGGCTCCGGCTGTTCCTTTGATCATCTCCTGCTGGGTGCTGGCACCCGCCTGGGCTTGGCAGTTTAATTCTTCCGCAAAGCAAAATGCGCTCTTGGAATCTTAAAACCAACTGGCCCGGCGTTCTTCTACTCGTCTGCGCGCTGGGAGTCTTCTTTTGGGCCGCTTCCCGCGGTTGGAACTACCCTCCCACCGATTCACATGCCGCGCGACAAGCCCAGACTGCGATCACCGCTCAGATGCTCTACGAAAATGGACTCTCTCCACTCACACCGTTCAACGGATTGGGCCCTCCGTGGAATGTCCCGATGGAGTTCCCTACCTATCAAATTGTCACCGCCTTACTCACGAACCTGACGGGGGGCGACATCATCAGTGCCGGGCGAATCGCTTCGCTGATTGGTTCACTACTGCTAATCCCTCCGCTTTGGCTATTACTGGGTCGGCTCAATCTGTCGGCCAACGAGCGTCTATTCACCGTCGCGCTCCTTTTCAGTTGCCCATTGTGGGTTCACTTTTCGCGCAGTGTGCTAATCGAAACCTGGGCCATTGCTCTAGCTCTTTGGTGGTTAGCCGCATTAGTTGAAGTGCTTTCCCGGCCTACCTTATCCTGTTCATGGTTAATTTCAGCAGCGGCCTTGGGCGTGCTTTCCGCTCTCACTAAAGTCACCAGTTTTGCGGTGGTCTTGCCCGTTGGAGCATTAATCACCGCTAGCCTATTCCGGACTCTGAAGCTGAAGGGACTAGTAAGACCCGCGATCGCAACCGGACCGGGAATCTTAGCCGCGCTTGCCTGGACTCATCTGACTGATGGTCTGAAGCAAATGCACCCTTACGCCGATTTTCTGACTTCGGAAAAACTAAGTGCATGGAATTGGGGAACGCTTGCTCAACGGCTTGACGGGGCCTGGTGGCAAAGGTGGACAGAACATCTCGGCCTCATTGTGCCCGTTGGATTGTTCATCCTGTTGGTTTTTGGGTTAATCAAAGGAAACACCAAAATCCGCATCGGAATCGGATTGGCTACGCTCACATCCGTTACCGGGCCACTGGCCTTCGCCAACCTCTACTACGTTCACAATTACTACTTCATCGCCGTCGCTCCGGCCGTGATTGTTGCAGTCGGCCTCGGACTCACTACCCTCTGGAGGCTAGCCGAATCCCGTCGCTGGCAGCAAATCCTGATCGTGTTTGGCATCCTCGGTTTCGGATATATTCAAACCCAAAGCTACTTGGTCGGCTTCGGAGAGGGACAGGTGCGCAATCGGCCACTGCCGGAGTTGGCCCACTTACTTAAATCCATTTCCACCCCAGACGACAATATTGCGGTCATCGGGCGCGAATGGGACCCACTTCTCACCTATGCAACGGACCGAGCGATGGTTTTCGTGCGTGAGACTCACGAAACGGATGAAGATGCCTGGCAACTCTCGCGGGCTGCACTGGATGGCGAAGACTACACCATCTTGATTGCGATGGATTCCGTCGCAGGAGACCTAGCGTTTGTTCATCATCGTTGCCGTGAACTCGGTCTCGCAATCACCCCTCTCTTCACGACTGCCGATGCAGACGTGTATGTCTCGCAGGCCAAACTAGAGGAATTCGCGGCCTGGAGCGTGGAGCAACAGGCCGGAGGACTCGTGTTACCGCAACGACCTTTCCGGATGGAACCCGGGGAGTCTCGCATCGAGTTCATCACGGCCGATTGGCGGCCGGTAAAATTCTCGGAAGCCAACGGGATGCTCGACCAATGCCAGCCCTATCCTGACATGATATTCACGCGCCATGCCACGGCTCAGCTGCAAGCGGAGGGAAAAGATGTTTTGCATATTCATCCACCCGGGGGACTCCGATTCAATTCCCTGACCGTGGATCGAACTATTGTGCTAGAATACGGATTGCGGCCCGATATCTGGGAAAACCAACACGACTCCGATGGCGTGCGTTTTCGCTTATTCACCCGGGGTCCCAACGATCGCCAACGCTTGGCTTGGACTGATTGGGTGCGCCCGCTGTCAATTCCCGCGGATCAAACCATGTTGCACACTAAACTCAACCTTCCGGCCAATCACGAGTTGGAGCTTTGGATCGATGCAGGACCTGACCACAATCCCGGTTACGACTGGTCGATCATCGGTAAGATGACTGTAAGGTAAGAACGGCCAATTACGTTGCGGCCTAATTACTAGGATCATTCGCTACCTACCAATCCCGTGCAGGTTTCGTTCATCATTCCCGTATTCAACCAGTTGGCCCACACCCGAGCGTGTTATCGGGCTCTCAATGAGCATGTGCCCACTTCCACCGGTCACGAGGTCATTTGGATAGACGATGCGAGTGACGCGGAAACTCGAGATTTCCTCGAAAGCATCACGGGCAACCACCGCGTGATTCATCTCGCTCAGAACCAAGGTTTCGCGACCGCCACGAACACCGGTGCAGCGGTGGCATCCGGTCAATGGCTTTGTCTGCTCAACAACGATGTCGAGCTAACCGAGGGTGCAGTGGCGGAAATGATCCGGGTCGCTGATGCCCACAACGATGCCGGAATCATCGGTTGTGTGCAGGTTTCCAGTCATGATGGATCGGTCGACCACACGGGTATCGAGTTTATCGATGGGGGTTACCCCGTGCATCAACGCACCGAGATCAAGGCCCTCCAATCGGGACCGCGGGATCGCGTGGTTCCGGCCGTGACGGCCGCTTGCTGCTTGGTGGATCGAGCGTGGTTCTTAAATATCGGTGGGCTCGACACGCGTTACCGCAACGGTTTCGAGGATGTCGACCTTTGTCTGCGAGCCCGAGAGGCCGGCTGGCAAATCTACCTCGCCAATCGCAGTATCGTGAAACACGCCGTATCCACTAGCCAAGGACGCGGGCGTCATGAATATCGCAACGCTCAAAAGTTTCTCGAACGCTGGGGACCACGAACCGCGGCAATCGAACGGGCCGAGCGACTGGAGCAGGCACGCCGTATTCAACACCTTCGCGCCGAGGCCGGGCGACCAACTCAAGACGCCAACGTTCGAGCGGCGCGGAAACTTATTCTGAATCGCGAGGAAGACCGTCAACGCATCGCCGAGACTCCCGCCACCGTATGGGTAGACCTTCTTCGGATGGAACCCCGCGGCGCCAATGGAGGAATCAAGCCACTCGTTTACGGATTCCTGCAGGAAATGACTACGCTGGCCTGGAAGCCCCTCAGGTTCGTCGTGATTGCCCAACCGGGATTACTGGAGGAACTCGATTTCCTTCGCCCGAGCGATGTCATCACAACCAAATCCGGTTCCAACTTCACCGTCCATCGCGTCGGCAAGGCCCCTGACACCGTCTCCTTCGCTGAATTCGAAACCGCCAACCCTCCCGAGGTGCTCTATTGCCCTTTTGGAACTTCGGTATTCGGGCGGGGAAACTTACCGATGGTTGCGCTCTTGGTGGATAGCCTGCATCGCGATCTTCCGTCAGCGCTCCCCCTCGAAGAGGTGAATTTCCGCGAAGACAGTTTCAAACGTGCCATTGGCGCGGCGACCTGGATTCAAACGCTCGCCCGTCATGGAATCGATCGTTTGCAACATCACTTCGAGGTGCATCCTTCTTATTGCTTCCACACTTACGCATCGGTGCAACAGCGGCTGACCGGTGCCGACACGCCTGAAGTCCGTCCTGATGCTCTACCTAATTCGAAATTCTTTTTCTACCCGGCTAACTTTTGGCCCCACAAGAATCACGAAATCCTAATAACCGCCTATCATCAATACGCTCACAACGCTGGCGCCGCAGCGTGGCCACTGCTACTAACGGGACATCCAGATGCGCGGATGAAAACCCTGCAACAAATGAGCAATGGGTTGGGACTACAGGAGCTGGTGACCTTTGCCGGCCACTTGCCCGACGACGCATTCAAAGCAGTGTGGGAATTTGCGGGCGCGTTGGTCTTTCCATCGCTTCACGAAGGTTTTGGTATTCCGCTCGTCGAAGCATTTCAATCGGAGTTGCCCGTTCTTGCCGCCCAAACGTCCGTCCTACCGGAAGTCGGCCAAGATGCTTGTGCCTGGTTTGATCCGCGGGATCCGCGGGATCTTGCCGAAACCATGCAGCGCGTGACCGAAGATGCAAATTTACGGGAATCACTCATCGCTCAAGGCACGGCTCAATTATCGCGATACTCGCGACATTACGAGGCCGCCAAGCTCAATCATTTCTTATACGCTGCAGCGCGTAATCTGGTGCCATGAAAATTGGACTCGATGTAGCTCAGACTTCGGCGGAACGAGCCGGTTGTGCCTGGTTTGCCGATGCATTGGCGAAGGCGATGGTGCATGTCGCCCGACCCAAGGGACATTCGTTTGTGCTCTACCATCAATTTGGTGACTGGATTAATGGCGAACCCGGACACGGCACTCATCTAACGGGCAAAGACGTGGAAATGCCCATGCGATCCTTGCTGCCAGTTCCTGCTCGGGCGCTTTGGCGAGAGATTGAAGCAGGCACGGCCGATCTACCCGGCTCTCCCGATGTGGTCATCGCCTCCAGTTTTCATGCGCCCCGGGTCGATCCGGCCAAGTTGATCTATGTCATTCATGATCTGGTTTTCTGGACGCACCCTGACTACGCGACTGATGCGACCCGGGTGGTTTGCCAACGGGAACTCGGGCAAGCGATTGGACGAGCCGCGGCGTTTCTGTTTGTGAGCGAATCAACCCGAGACGATTTCGAGTCATTTTTTCCGGGTTGGCTGGAAAGCAGCGGCAGACCTCATGCCATCGCATCAGGGGCAAGCCGCTGGGCGGTTCGGGAAAACCTGGTCGTTCCGAAGCAAACCGCGCCTTGGTTGATGGTCGGATCGGTGGAACCTCGCAAAAACCACCAGTGTGCCTTGGATGCCTACGAACTTTACTACGCCCAATCCGACCAGCCCCGGCCCTTGAAGATTGTCGGCGGTCGGGGTTGGCATTCCGAAGCGACCCATCGCCGGATATCAGCACTCATCGGCCGCGGACTTCCGGTGAACTATGTCGGCTACGTAGATGATCGCACTTTACGGGCGGCCTACCACGAGGCTTTTGCTTTGCTGCAACCCAGTTGGCACGAGGGATTCGGACTACCTGTCTTGGAAGCGTTTAGCCAAGGACTACCCGTAATCGCTAGCGATACCGCGAGCCTACCCGAGGTTTCAGCCGGAGCCGCACTCCATTGCCCTCCAAGCGAACCGACCATTTGGGCGAAAAAAATGCTGCAATTAGAATCAGACCCCCAGCTCCACCAACGTATGGTCCAGGCAGGCTTGGCGCGCGCAAACCACTATAGTTGGGAAAAAACTGCCAAAACCGTGCTGGAGTTGGCCGAGGGCCTCCTCGTAACGTGAACTGCTTTTCTACCCAGTGAATATACTCTTCGCGAACTACGGGGACTGCACGTCCAACAGTCTCAACCATATTGGGGCATTCGCCAACCAGCTAACCATGCTTGGGCATGCCTGTATTGTGGCGGTGCCCGATCACCCCGAGACGGCAGAGGTTCTCGATTCTCCGCTATTCGGGGTGCGAACATTTGCGGATGTGCTGCGTAACCCCGCCCTTTTCCCCGATCGCAAAACTGCCGATCTCGTGCACGCGTGGACTCCGCGGGAAAATGTGCGCAAATTCGCGATGGCCTATCTCGGCTCCGCCCCTGAAGCGCGCCTCACCATTCATCTCGAAGATAATGAGGCACACCTCTCCGCTGCGTTTGCCAAACTCAGCATTGATAAACTCACCGCTCTAAGCGACGTGGAGAGTGCGAAACGACTGCCGGAGAATCTTTCCCACCCACTCCGATCCAAACATTTTCTGAGTCTCGCCCATGGAGTGACCTACATCACCGAACGTCTCAGAGAATCGATTCCCTCCACCGCCTCATCACATTTATTGCTTCCCGGTTTAAGTATGTCGGAAGGCCGTGATGAAGCGTCGGTCGAAGCCGAACGGGCCGAACTACGATTAAAGCCGGACGAGAAACTCATCGTCTATACCGGTAGCACGACCTTCGCGAATCTGGCCGATGTGAAATGCCTCACGCTTGCCGTGCGATTACTCAACGAAGCCGGACAATCAACGCGATTGGTGCGCACCGGTCACCAACCGGCCGAGTATCTCGCCATTTTGGCCGAAGTCGGCGGCAAATTCGTAACTGACTTGGGGTTCATCGCGAAAGATCGACTCCCCCGACTACTCGCTGCGGCAGATGTGCTGGTCCAACCCGGGGGCACCGACGTATTCAACGCCTATCGCCTCCCTTCCAAATTGCCCGAGTTTCTTTGCGCCGGCCGTCCTACTATCATGCCGGCAGCCAACATCGGTGTGTTGATCCGAGCCGGCCAAGAGGGGCTACTGCTGGAATCCCCGACTCCGCAGGAAATTGTCAGACGTTGTCAGGAAGTTTTTGCCGATCCCGAATTAGCCGGGCGACTCGCCCGGGGTGCACGGACATTCGCGCAAATGCATTTCGACTTAGGCACCAATACGAAAGGTCTGCTGAAGTTTTATCAGTCATTGGCGACTCAACCGAGCGTCTTCGGCGAACACCCTCCCGCCACGGATGATCTCGCTGTCTTAGTCGACAAATTTGATCCCGAACTCGGGCAACGCGTTCGGGGATTGAATAACGAAATTGACGAACTGAAGCAGAATCTCAGCGGCGCGGAAGCCAGCGCCGCTCGACACGCCGCCGGAGCGCGTTATCAAACCGCTAAGGTTCAGGCCGAACGGCACGTCACCGAAAACGTGCGCAAAGATTCATCAAATCTAAGTGCCGAACTTACGCCGGTTATTGGTCGGCTACAAGAAGAGGTAACAGACCTCCGCAATCTCAAGGACCACGACAACCGCATCCATCGTGAGCGAGTCGATGAGCTCGAAAGCAAACTGAACCGGGTGACTCGTTCGGGGTCATGGGTTTTTACGTCTCCATTCCGAGCATTGCGCCGCAAGTTTTTCGACCCGCTTACCCAAGAAGAGTTCACTACCGCAAAAGAGCCGGAGGAATCGGAAGCCCCTCCTCCCGTCACGATCGACCCGGGATTACCGCACTCACTGGATGAACCTGCCGATTGGGCCGCAGTGCCTGTGCGAGGCCTGATCCGCGGGTGGGTGGTTTCCGCTGACTCACAGGAAATTGTGCAAATGCGGATCCTCGCCGGTGATAAAGTCATTGAAGTGGATCTTGGTATCTCTCGCCCTGATGTCGCCACCTTGCATCCAAACAATCCTTTCGCTGCCCAAGCGGGTTTTACCGCGACCTACGAGCTCCCACCTGATTGGTCCGGAGAAACAGTTTTCGAAGCACTCACCGCTGACGGGCAGTGGCGGCGCTTCGCGGCTCGTCACACCCAACTTGCGACTGGCAGTACCGAGAGTCTGCGCCACCACTACCGCGAGTGGGTGCAGAAGTATGACACGCTTTCGCTGGCTGATACGATCAACCATCGAGCTCGCATAGAAGGCCTGATGGAAACGGCGCGGCCACGAATCACGGTCATTATGCCGGTATATAATTCGCCGGAACCGTGGCTGATCAAGGCGATTGAATCGGTCAGAAACCAATACTACCCGAACTGGGAACTTTGCATCGCGGATGACGCCAGCACCGAACCTCACGTGGCGCGGATCCTCTCGGACTACGCCCAACGCGATAAACGTATCAAAGTCGTGTCGCGGGCTGGGAACGGTCACATTTCCGCCGCGTCCAATTCCGCGCTCGCAGCCGCGACGGGGGAATTTTGTGCATTGCTCGATCACGATGATGAACTAGCACCGCATGCTTTGGCCGAGGTCATCTACGCCTTGGCGAGGAAACCCGATCTTCAATTCATTTACTCCGACGAGGACAAAATCGATGAAGCAGGACATCGCTCCGATCCATACTTCAAGCCCGACTGGAACCCCGACCTATTACTGGGACAGAACTATACCTGCCATTTCTCGACCTTCCGCACGACCTTGGTTCGCAACCTAGCGGGTTTCCGCATCGGACTCGAAGGTAGCCAAGATTGGGACCTCACGCTTCGCGCCACCGCCGATCTGTCGCCTGATGAGATTTATCACATTCCCAAGGTGCTCTACCATTGGCGGGCGATCCCCGGATCCACTGCCCTAGTCATTGACCAAAAGGATGACTATCCCTTTGTCGCAGCGAAACGGGCGTTGAGCGACCATCTATCGGCAAACAACCACGATGCAGAGTTGATCCCCGTCGAAGGCCATCATTGGCGGATCAAATACCAGCTACCAGCTCCCCCGCCAAAGGTGGGCATCATCATTCCGACGCACAACGGTTACGAACTACTCCGGAACTGTTTGGATTCTCTCCGCAGCCTCACCGATTATCCGAGCTACGAAATCATCGTGGTGAACCACCGCTCAGATGATCCGACCATTCTGAAGTATTTCCGAGATATCGAAACCGAAGGCGTGCGAGTTATCGAATTTGATGGGGCGTTTAATTTCTCGGCGATTAACAACTTCGCCGTCCGGCACACGACCAGTTCCGTGTTGGCGTTTCTGAACAACGATCTTGAAGCTATTCATGCGGATTGGTTGACCGAAATGGTATCACAAGCCATGCGACCCAAAATCGGCGCGGTCGGCGCGATGCTTTATTTCCCGGACGATACCGTGCAACACGCCGGGGTAATTTTGGGCATAGGCGGGCTCAACGGCACCCCTTCCGTGGCGGGTCACGCATTCAAGGATGCCAAACGCGGTAGCGAAGGCCAACGCAACCGCCTCCGTCTGGTGCAGAACTACTCCGCACTCACCGCCGCGTGTATGGTGATTCGTCGCGAAACCTTTGTGGAGGTGGGGGGATTCGATGAGGACCAACTGGCCGTGGCGTTCAACGATATCGATTTTTGTCTACGCGTGCAGCGAGCGGGATATCGCAATCTTTGGACTCCATTCGCGGAACTGTATCACCACGAATCCGCCAGTCGCGGGATCGAGGATTCTCCCGAAAAACTGGATCGATTCGCCGGGGAAATTTCTGTCATGCGCGAAAGGTGGACGGCTGTGCTCGATCGAGACCCCGCCTACAATCCCAACCTATCCGCCGAATTTGAGGACTTCTCATTAGCGGTTCCTCCCCGGTCTTAGCTTTCCGCGCATGAAGCGAATTGCGCCGTTGAGCCGATTTCTATTAGGGGCCGGGATATTTCTTTTCGTGGTTGGGGCCAAACTCTGGGTGGTGAGTGTAGCCGGAAGTAGCGTGCCTTACCGTGATCAGATCGATGCCGAGGGCGAATCAATCCTGCGTCCGTGGTTGGAGGATCGACTGGAGTGGCAGGAGTTTTTTGCTCCTCACAACGAACACCGCATCGTCTTTACCAAGGTCATTGCTTTGGCCTCGGTCGCGATGAATGGCCAATGGGATGCCTATTTGCAGGTGACGCTCAATGCCCTTATACATGCGGTGCTACTCCTCGTCGCGTTGGGCTGGTTTCGACAGCATTTGGGGGGCTGGCGACTTACGGTAATAACTGTAATGAGCATCCTGCTGTGGGTGGTTCCTTTCGATTGGGAGAACACGCTACAAGGGTTCCAATCACAGGTCTATCTCGTGTTGGGATTATCGTTCTCACAAATCCTGTTAGTGCTGGGAGCGGAACGGGTGAACTGGAAGTGGAGTATCGGTCATCTGTGCGGATTTTTGGCCTTGGGAGCCATGGCTGGGGGCGCTTTCTCGTCCGCTGCCATCATTCTTGTCGTGGCTGTTCGCTCATGGAAAACTCGTAAACTCTCACGATTCTCGATCGCAACCGCTGGTATCGCCACACTCTGGCTAATCATTGGCTTAACAACGCATACCTCAGTCCCCGGTCATGAGATGTCTCGAGCCCAAACCCTGGCAGAAGCCATCACGGCCTTTAGCGAGATCCTCGCATGGCCGACCCGCGGATACCTACCGCTTGGAGTGCTGTTCGGACTACCCGCGATCGTGGCGAGCCTCATTCTGCTGCGGCGACAAGAAATTACTCTCTTTCAGCAGACGTTTGTCGGCGTGGTTATCTGGATACTGATCACGGCTTTCGCGATGGCTGTGTTTCGAGGTCACAGTTCCCCCCTTATTTCCCGGTATCTTACCAACTACACGTTTCTGGTGATCGCGCAGGGACTCGCTTGGACGATTTTCGGGAATGGACGTTGGTCTAATCTTGGGCTCATCGCCTGGGGCGTGGTCGTAGCGATTTCCCTCCTATCAGTATTTGATAAAACATGGGAACGAACCATAAAACCGACTGAACAACGGATCGAACGCCAAGAGGTTTTGGTCCGGAAGTTCCTCGCCAATGGTGATGCCAGAGTTCTTACCCGAGCCGATATCCGCGATTTGCCCTACCCCTCGGCAGCAGTGTTAAACGACCGATGGGGTCATGACGTAATTCAGCAAATCATGCCTGCTGCGGTGCGCGCGCCACTTAAGATAGACGGGGACAAATCTCCGGTTCCTACTGAGATCCCACTTTCCCTATATCCCGTCATGGCGGCTTCCCCAGCTGGTTCCCAGACGGAGTCATGGATGTGGCGAAGCAAACGCTACTCAGCCGAGACGTTACGCTTTTTACGATTTAGAATTAATGGAGGATTGGGGGACCCGGAATCCGCCTTGACCATGCGATTGGTCAGTGACTCTTCGGTAGTCGAAGTCATTCCCGAAGGTTCTGCACGAAATCGTTGGAAAACGATCAACGTACTTCGTCCTCCTGGCGAATGGTGGATCGAGCTCGAAGATAATGACAACCTTGAGCACATTGCCCTAACCAGTCCGGTCGAATTGGGCGTGATCTCTTGGGCCGTAGAAAAGGCGATCAAATACCATCTTTGGTGGATGAGTCTCAGTGGGGTTCTGCTTTTGGGAGCACTCGTAACAACGATTCTCCCCTCACGGCTGCGGACCATCATTTCGCCAAACAATGAGTAGAACACCTTTCCTCTCCCCAACCGGGACTTGCTAGGGAGAGCCGGTGCTGCTTCGTTGGCATCTTCTCCTAGACTATTCATGGCTAAAAAACTTCTCGTCACCGGCTCTTCCGGACTCATCGGGTCCGAAGTATGCATGTATTTCTCTCGCGAACTGGGATATGAAATCCACGGCGTGGATAACAATCAACGCGCGGTCTTTTTCGGCCCCCAAGGTGATACCCGCTGGAACCAGCAACGACTGTCAGAAGATCTCACCGCGTTCACTCACCACGAGGTCGATATCCGAGACCGAGCCGGGGTTCAGGCACTCCTGAAAGAAGTGAAACCGGATGTGATCGTCCACACCGCAGCTCAGCCATCACATGATCGCGCTGCCGCAATACCTTTTGCCGATTTTGACACCAATGCGGTTGGCACTCTGAATCTTTTGGAAGCAACCCGCCAAGCGTGCCCAGAATCTCCGTTTGTGCACATGAGCACTAATAAGGTCTACGGTGATGCCCCCAATCGAATCGATTTAACCGAGCTCGAGACGCGGTGGGATTATGCCGATCCGGCATACTCACACGGTATAGCGGAAACATTCTCGATCGATCAGTCCAAACACTCGTTGTTCGGGGCCTCCAAAGTTGCCGCTGACGTGATGGTGCAAGAATACGGCCGCTACTTCAATCTACCCTGTTGTTGCCTACGAGGGGGATGCCTGACGGGCCCCAATCACACCGGAGTGGAACTGCACGGCTTTTTGTCTTACCTGGTTAAGTGCAATCTGGAAGGGAAAGAGTATCGAGTTTTCGGATACAAAGGAAAGCAGGTCCGAGACAACATCCACTCACTTGATGTAGCCCGTTTTATGGCGTCCTTCGTGGAGTCCCCTCGCAGTGGCGAGGTCTACAATCTGGGTGGCGGCAAAGACAATTCGTGCTCAATTCTCGAAGCGTTCAAGTGGGCAGAAAAGTTTTCCGGCCAAGAACAAGTCCACACCTATGTGGACGAAAATCGCATCGGTGACCACATCTGCTACTACTCGGACTTGCGAAAGATGCGCGACCACTACCCCACTTGGGACATCAGCGTTTCACTCGAAGAAACGATTCGTCAGATTGTCGAAGCTTGGAAAATCCGCGCGGGAAATTGAAACACTTTACCGCGATAGGCGTCTAACCCATCATTCTTTCATGCAACGCGGTATCGTAATAGGTCTTTTCTTGATGGTGGCTCCGTGGTCCGGGGCTTTGATGGCGCAGTCATCTCCGTTTCAGCGGACCGGGATCGTGCAATCGACCAATCAAGCCGAAGCCAAAGAGCAGCCCTTTACATTCGCTGGCCTAGTAAAAATGGGGGCGAATCCCCTGATCTGCGTAACTGAAATCGCGAGTAAACGCAGCCACTGGCTGAAGATCGGCCAAACGATCTCGGGGATATCGCTGGTCGATTTCGACTCCGAAAATAACGTCATCACCGTGCGACATAATGGCCAAACGCACCTTCTAACCCTTGCCGAGGCTACTTTCGATTCGGGTAATTTGGTCGCGTATCAATCGGCTTCTCCACTACGTTCTGCGGGCGTTGCAGAAACAGTGCCTTTGACCAATGAGGAAAAAGCGACTGACGCCCGGATGCTGGTGAGTGATCTTCTCGAAATCGGGCTCATTCAGCGAAAAGCTTACGAAAAGGCCAAGGCCGACGAGGTGGTCGCCAAGCGCGAGGCCGCGAAAGAAAACTGACTTCTGCGTGCTTCGTCGGATAAAAATGCCTGCGCCGCGAATTCATTTTCCGCTTCCGCCCACTGCTCAGTGCCGTTTGTTTAGAAGCACATGAAGATTCTAATAACCGGAATATGTGGGTTCGTTGGCAGCACTCTCGCCCGAACTCTCGTTGAGGGGGGCACCCATGAGCTGCTTGGTCTCGATAACTTCATACGGCCCGGAAGTGAAACGAATCGGGCGGAACTTAAGGCTCTGGGGATTAAACTCTTTCATGGAGACATTCGATCTGCCTCTGACTTAGAGGCGATCCCGTCAGTGGATTGGGTTATTGATGCCGCAGCAAACCCTAGCGTGTTGGCCGGAGTCGACGGGAAGACCAGTTCCCGACAGTTGGTCGAGCACAACCTGATCGGCACCATCAACATGCTCGAATTTTGCAAGATGCACGGAGCGGGGTTTACCCTCCTGAGCACAAGTCGGGTTTATTCAATACCTCCGCTCGCTTCCCTACCCGTGGAAATCCACCGAGGTGCCTTTAAGCCAGATACCGCCAAATCCTTACCCGACGGCGTGAGTGCCCAAGGCGTTTCGGAATCATTCTCGACCCAAGCTCCGGTTTCACTCTATGGAGCGACCAAGGTCGCAAGCGAAGCACTCGCGGTCGAATACCTGTCTCTTATACACATCTCCGAGCCCACGAGACCTCTCTACATCT
>OJHK01000381.1_pt1 | contig 30000 bp, 24 predicted proteins | sample 1595161 | NCBI WGS metagenome assembly OJHK01 (sample SAMN05416842, study PRJEB24817) | seawater metagenome | isolation source: Sea water | place: Canada:Atlantic | collected 2013-07 | reverse complement strand
CGAGATGTAGAGAGGTCTCGTGGGCTCGGAGATGTGTATAAGAGACAGGTCTTCAAAAGAAATATCTCCTCCATAAAAACTAGAAGCTCCAGGTATTAACAATGAGAAAAGAGGAACAACTATAAATAATCTCCACCCACATCCGCGTACAGAGGTTTGTTGTTCATACTTAAATTGCTCACAATTTGGGCATTCATGTTTCATTTTTTAGTTTCAATTTAAAACTAAAAATACAAATTATTATTCAACAAGTATTTTATAAATGTAGAATGAAAATGAAGTAACAATATAAAAAAAAGATTTACATAGATTTTCTTAGCATACTTTTTAAATAAATAGAGATAGAAACAGCACCATGCTTAAACCACTTAAGGCTAAGATTAAGGTCATTACAGACCAACTCCTAAAAGTGTCTTTTTCTGAAAGACCCAAATAATTGCTAACCAGCCAAAACCCACTATCGTTTACATGAGATAAAATAGAAGCTCCAGCAGCAATCGCTATAACTATAAGTGCCGTATGAAAGCCCCCTAACGGAGATGTAATAAGTGAAGAAGTTATACCCGCTGCAGTAATCATTGCAACGGTTGAAGAGCCTTGTAAAATTCTGACAGTAACAGCTGCTAAGAAAGCAAAAAGCAACAGACTTAAACCTATACTTGAAAAATAATTGGCAAGCATTTCACCAGTACCTGTAGTAATTAGCATTTGTTTAAAAACACCACCAGCCCCAGTTAATAAAATAATAATTCCTGCGGGTGCCAAAGATGCAGAAGTAATTTTTGACAAAATAGTTTTTGAAACTCCACGTCTGATTCCAAGTAGATACCAAGCCATTAGATTAGCTATAATTAATGCTGAAAAAGGATGACCAATCATTTGTATCCAAGCAATAGTAGTTTTAGACCAGTTTAAGCCACTACTTATAGAACTATTTAATAAGGTATTTAAAACTATTAATAAAATAGGAGTACTAATAATGGTAAGTATTAGGCTAATGGGCGGAAAGTTACTAATTGCCTTCTCATCTATTATTTTTGGTGCTGCTATAAAAATTTTAGAGGCTATAAATTTCCCAAAAATAGGACCACTAATAATAGCAGTAGGAACCCCTACTATAAATCCTACCAGAATAACCCAACCCAAATCTGCATTAAGTATGTCTGCAACCGCAACTGGTCCTGGAGTTGGAGGAATAAAAGCGTGTGTGATAGCCAATCCTGCAAGTAATGGAATTGCATACAGGAGCAAAGACTTTTTTGTTTTTCGCTGAAGAGAATATACCAGTGGAATTAAAATAATAAAAGCCACATCAAAAAATACTGGTATGGCAATAAAAAAGCCAGTAATCATTAGTGCCCAAGAAGCATTTTTTTCTCCAAAAGCCTTTAGTAAATATTGAGCCAATGCTTCTGCTCCGCCAGAGTGTTCTAGTATGGCGCCAAACATGGCTCCTAACCCCACAACAACAGCCACAAAACCTAGAGTGGAACCCATTCCTTGTTTTACAGTAGCCATTATTTCTAGAGGTGGAACACCCGCAAGAATTCCAACAAGAATACTTGAAATAAGCAGTCCTAGAAAAGGTTGCATTTTAAATTTTAAAATCAAGAACACAAGAACAGCAACCCCAATAAAAACTGATAAAAGAAGATGATAATCTATCATATTAATACCATTTAGTATGAAAAAATTTACCCAAAGGTTTGTCTACTCTTTGGTAAGTGTGCGCACCAAAAAAATCTCGTTGAGCCTGAATAAGGTTTGCAGGAAGATTTTTGGTGCAAAGAGCCATCCAATAATGATACGCCGAAGAGTAACTGTCTAAAGCAATTTTTTGATCAATTACATGATGCAATAAAGCCTCTATATTAGGTTCTGTGTTGGAAATACTATCTAGAATTTTTTCATTGTTTAACAGTGATTTTTCGATAGAAAAACACCCAATTAAATCTTCCATTAAACGAGATCGGATAATGCAACCTTGTGTCCAAACTCTTGCAATTTCGGCTGGATTATAATTCCAATTATATTTTTTAGAAGCAGCCTCAATGAGATTAAATCCTTGAATATGATTTATAGTTCTTGCAAAACTATAGGCTTCTTTTAATTTTAAAAGATCAAATGAATTTAGCTGTTTAGAATTGGGTTTTCTGTGAGCTAAAAATGTGCGTTGTTGTTTCATGCTCGATAAATAACGAGCAAAGACAGCTGAAGACATCATGGTATTTGCTTCTCCTAAATCTAAAGCAGCCTTGGTAGACCACATGCCAGTTCCCTTACTTCCTGCATTGTCTAGAATTAAATCTAAAACATAGTCATTTCCTTCTTTTTGTTGCAAAATTTTTGATGTTATTTCTAGTAAATAACTCGCTTCTGATCCACAATTCCACTCTTCAAAAAGTAATGAAATCTCAGTATAACTCATTTGATGAGCTAAAACAGCATAGGTTTCTGCTAATAATTGCATTTCTGCGTATTCTATGCCGTTGTGAACCATCTTCACAAAGTGTCCTGCACCATCAGCCCCCATATAAGCTTCACAAGGTTTATCTTCTAAATCTTTTGCTGAAATACTTTTTAAAATAGGCCTAAGAATCTTATACGCTTCTTTACTTCCTCCAAACATAAGCGATGCTCCATTTCTTGCACCTACTTCACCTCCAGATACTCCGCACCCAACATAGTGTATGTTTCTTTTTTGAAGTTCTAATGCTCTTCTTCGGGTATCTTTAAAATAAGAATTTCCTCCATCTATAATGATATCCTCCTGGTCTAGTAAGGGTACAATTTCCTCAAGTAAATCATCTATAGCAGAACCACTTTTAATCATTAACCAAACTTTTCTAGGACTTTCTAAGGCACAAATAAAGGATCTGATATCGGTAAATCCTTTCAGGTTTTTATATTGAGTATTTGTTGAAAGAAAATCAAAAATCACCTCTTCTTCTCCTTTCACAAAACGATTATAAACGGCTGTTTTAAAACCTTTTTCAGAGCAATTCATGGCAATTCCTTGCCCCATAACTCCCAAGCCAATAATACCAATTGCCAAAGAACCTTTATTTGGAATTTTATTTAATACTTCTTGAACCAACACCTTTACTGGTTGATCTATATTTAGATGTATGCCATACGATGGAAGTTCTAAAGTATTTAGTTGAGATTGAAGTAATTCGGGTTTAAAGAAGTGATTTTCTCTATTATTTAAGCGAGATTGAATAAGATCAAAAGATCCATTAAGAACAACCCAAGTAATATTAGTAGTAAACTTAGAGAGGATAGCTCTGTATTCTTCTTTTAAAGCAGAGCAGGCCAAAATACTTCCACCACTTAACGCCCATTCTTTAATCTTACTCGCTAAATCTAAGAGCCATGGATACCTATCTGAATCTGTTAATGCAAGACCAGATGCCATTTTATTTTTATTTGCTTGAGTATGAAAATCATCTGCGTCATAAAAAGGTGTTGAGCTTACAATAGAAAGGTGTTTGCCCAGACTTGTTTTTCCAGAACCACTGACCCCCATGATAATAATCATAAATGTTTTTTTTGCTAAAGATATAAAAATAAAAAAAGCATCTCAAATGAGATGCTTTTTGCGGTCTGGACGGGACTCGAACCCGCGACCTCCTGCGTGACAGGCAGGCATTCTAACCAGCTGAACTACCAAACCGTTGCTTTAAGCGGATGCAAATATAAGTCAGTTTTTTATATTTCCAAACAGAAAGAGTAAAAATTACATCATTTTTTGTCTGCTTAAAAAATAGCGTGCTAATACCTGATGAAAGCCTTCTTGTATATCTACAGGCACATACGATATCTTGTATTGCAAGCATTTGTTTTTCAATTCTTTAAAATAAGAATCTACTAATTTGGTGTAGTTTTCTTGTATGTTTTCGGCAAATAAATTTACCTCTTCACCTGTTTCTATATCTACGAATTTTTTAGGAGAATTGTCAAAATCGAACTTAAATTCTGTTTTACTATCAAAGGTATGAAACAAAACAACCTCGTGCTTGTTATATTTTAGATGCCGTAGAGCCTCAAATAATTCTTCTTGATGGGTGTTGGACTGAAACATATCTGTAAATAAAAACAGCAACGAACGTCTATGGATTTTTTTAGCTATTTCATGCAAATACGCATAGGTTTCTGTTGTAGCATTTGAAGTAGTAGTTAGTAGGTTTTCCAGTTGTTGTAAAAGCATTTTTCTGTGCCTATCACTTCCTTTTTCTGGAGCATAATATTGATAAGAATCTGCATAAATACTTAAACCTACTGCATCGCGTTGCCTTTTTAAAACTTCCATTAAAGAAGCTGCTGCAACAGCAGAAAACCCTATCTTATTTAATTGATCTAACCGTTGTTCTTTAACAACAGGATAGTGCATAGACGCAGAATTGTCTATGATAATATGACAGCGTAAATTAGTTTCTTCTTCGTATTTTTTGGTGTATAGTTTTTCGGTTTTTGCAAAGAGCTTCCAATCTATATGACGAGTACTTTCTCCTTTATTATACAACTTATGTTCAGAGAACTCTACAGAAAAACCATGAAAGGGACTTTTATGCATTCCAGTAATAAACCCCTCAACTACTTGGCGAGCCAACAGTTCTAGGTTTTTAATTTCTGGATTTTGTAAGTTAGAAAGGTTTATCATTAGATACCGAAAATAGAAAAAGGCTTGGCGAATGCCAAACCTTTTGTCTTTCAATTTTGTTAATCTTTTTTGGTTGTCTATAAATAGTATTTTATTTACAAGGTCAATTGTTACCCTAAAGATAAAAGGGTGCTAATTTTTATAAATTAGCGTCAATTTTATCTGTGTATACATTTTTTTGAGCAACCCCAACTTGTTTGTCTACAACTTCACCGTTTTTAAATAATAATACGGTTGGTATATTTCTGACACCATATTTTGCAGCAAATTCTTGATTTGCATCAACATCTACTTTTCCAACGATAGCTTTTCCATCATAAGCTGTGTGAATTTCATCAATAATTGGCCCAACCATTCTACAAGGTCCGCACCAAGCAGCCCAAAAATCTACCAATACTGGTTTGTCTGACTTTAATACTACTTCTTCAAAGTTTGCATCTGTTATTTCTAATGCCATGGTCTTATATTTTTGTAATTAGTTTAAATTTATCCTGTAAAAGTAACTAAATATTTTTCTTTACTATCTTGTTGAAATTACTTTTTGTTATTGGTCTATAAAAGAAGCTTATTCTTACAATTAAAATACCTTAGAAGCTATTTGATATATGTTGGATGATTTTCCCATAGAGTAATAATGAAGGAAAGGAACGCCATATTTTAACAACTCTTTACTTTGCTCAATACACCACGCTACCCCAACCTCTCTTACAGCATTATTATCCTTACATTTTACCACTTCCATGATTAAATTGTCTGGTAAATCTACATTGAATCTGTGCGGAATTAAATTCAATTGCTTTTTAGTAGCAAGGGGTTTTAATCCTGGAATAATTGGAACCGTAATTCCTTCAGCTCTACATTTATCTACAAACTTAAAAAATTTTTGATTATCGAAGAACATTTGAGTTACTATATAGTTGGCTCCGTCTTTTATTTTTTTCTTAAGAAAGTGAATGTCAGAATCCATACTCGGTGCTTCTAAATGTTTTTCAGGATATCCAGATACACCAATGCAGAAATTAGTCTTCGAACTATTCAATAACTCTTCCTCTAAATAGATCCCGTGATTCATATCTTTAATCTGAGAAACGAGTTCATTAGCATATTGATGTCCTTCTTTTTCTGGCGTAAAATAGGTTTCGCTTTTTACCGCATCTCCACGTAAAGCCATCACATTATCAATCCCTAAAAATCCAAGATCTATTAAAAAATTTTCTGTGTCTTCTTTTGTAAAACCTCCACACAAAATATGAGGAATGGCATCTACTCCATATTTGTTTTGTATTGCTGCACAAATCCCAACAGTTCCTGGTCTTTTCTTAACCACTTGTTTCTTGAGTAAACCATTTTCTAATTCTTTATAGACATATTCTTCTCTGTGATAAGTAACATCAATAAACGGTGGTTTAAATTCTATTAATGGATCTATATTATTAAAGATAGACTGAATATCTTGACCTTTTAATGGTGGTAAAATCTCAAAAGAAAACTGAGTTTTATCTTTAGAATTTTTAATATGATCCAATACTTTCATAAATATGTTTTTATTTTCATTCCGAATAAAATGAGGCTATCTTATTACTCATAAAAAGAGTGTTTGGCTCTATTCGTAATGACATTATTTTTTTACTCTTTTAATTGTCAGCAATCACTGGATACAACCATTTGCGTGCCTTCTCTAACGATATTCCTTTTCTAGTAGCAAAATCTAGCACTTGATCGTCCGTTATTTTCCCAAGTCCAAAGTATTTTGCTTCTTCATTCCCAAAATAATATCCAGAAACAGCTGCTGCTGGCCACATAGCCATGCTTTCTGTAAGTCTTACTCCAATTTGTTTCTCTACATCCAACAAATCCCAAATTGTTTCTTTTTCTAGGTGATCTGGACAAGCAGGATATCCTGGCGCTGGACGAATTCCTTTATAATCTTCTTTAATGAGTTCTTGATTTGTAAGTTTTTCTGAAGAAGCATATCCCCAATGTTGAGTTCTCACTCTTTTGTGTAAATATTCTGCAAGAGCCTCTGCAAAACGATCTGCCAAGGCTTGCGCCATAATTGCATTATAATCATCTTCCTGTTCTTTATATTTATTTGCTAGCTCATCAGCTCCAAAAATAGCGGTACAAAAAGCACCCATATAATCTTGCTTTTTGCTTTCTTTTGGTGCAATAAAATCTGACAAGGCAATACTTGATTTCCCTTCTCTTTTCTTCAATTGCTGACGAAGCGTTCTAAAAATGGCAATTTCTTTTCCTTTCTTCTGAATAGAAATATCATCGTCGTTTATTGTGTTTGCCTCAAAAAGACCAAAAATAGCTTTAGGTTTTAGTGCCTGTTTTATAACGATTTCTTCTAACATTTCTTGAGCATCAGCAAACAAACTAGTTGCTTGTTCTCCCACAACTTTATCGGTTAAAATATCTGGATATCTTCCATGTAAATCCCAGCTTCTAAAAAATGGACTCCAATCAATAAATGGAACCAATTTTTTTAAACTTAATTGCTCTAGTGTTTGAATTCCTAATTCTTTGGGCTTGGTGATATTACTCGTTTCCCAATCAATTTTAAATTTTCGGTTTCTTGCCTCAACAATAGAAGTATATGATTTTGTCTTTGCACGCTTTAAAAAATTCTCACGAAATACTTCATACTCTTTTTTGATATTTGATACGTATTGGGTGCTGGTCTTTTTATTTAATAAATCTCCAACTACAGTAACAGCTCTAGATGCGTCATTTACATGCACTACTGCATTTTTATATTGGGTATCTATCTTAACTGCTGTATGGGCTTTAGATGTTGTAGCGCCTCCAATTAACAAAGGCACCTCAAAATTCTGACGTTCCATTTCTTTTGCCAAATAAACCATTTCGTCTAAGGAAGGTGTAATTAAACCACTTAACCCAATGGCATCTACATTTTCTTTCTTAGCCGTTTCAATAATTTTTTCTGGCGGAACCATCACTCCTAGATCGATAATTTCATAGTTGTTACAACCCAGCACAACCGATACAATATTCTTTCCAATATCATGCACATCTCCTTTTACAGTTGCCATTAAAATACGCCCCATGGCTTGCTGTTCTTCTCCTTTTTCTGCTTCAATAAATGGATTTAAATGAGCCACAGCTCTTTTCATGACTCGTGCCGATTTTACTACTTGAGGCAAGAACATCTTCCCGCTCCCAAATAAATCTCCCACAACGTTCATTCCAGTCATTAAATGACCTTCAATCACATACAAAGGTCTTTCTACACTTAGTCTTGCTTCTTCTGCATCGGCTACAATAAAAGCATCAATTCCTTTTACTAATGAATGTGTAATTCTTTCTTGCAATGGCAATAATCTCCACTCCAAAGCTTTTCCATCATCCTTTTTTTTGACTCCTTTTACTGTTTCTGCATAATCTAGCAATCGTTCTGTAGCATCCTCTCTTCTATTGAGAACAACATCTTCTATACGTTCTAACAAATCCTTTGGAATGTCGTCATAAATCTCTAGCATCGAAGGATTTACAATTCCCATATTCATTCCTGCCTGAATGGCATAATATAAAAACACAGAATGCATTGCTTCACGTACGGTATTATTTCCTCTAAATGAAAAAGAAACATTACTGACTCCTCCACTCACACTAGCATATGGTAAGTTCTGCCGCACCCAACGAGTAGCTTCAATAAAATCAATGGCATTTCTTTTGTGCTCATCCATTCCTGTTGCTACAGGGAAAATATTTAAATCAAAAATAATATCTTCTGGAGCAAAGCTTACTTTGTCTACTAAGACACGATATGAACGTTCGGCGATCTCTATTCTTCTTTGATAATTATCTGCTTGTCCAACTTCATCAAACGCCATAATAACAACTGCTGCTCCATAACGTTTAATCTGAGTTGCTTCCCAAATAAACTTTTCTTCTCCTTCTTTTAAAGAAATGGAGTTTACAACACACTTTCCTTGTACTACTTGCAAGCCAGCCTCAATGATTTCCCATTTAGAACTGTCAATCATTACAGGAACCCGGCAAATATCTGGCTCGGCTGCAATTAAGTTCAGAAAACGAACCATGGCTTCTTTTCCATCAATCAAACCATCATCCATATTAATATCGATAATTTGCGCCCCTCCATCTACTTGATGACGTGCTACTGCCAATGCTTCATCAAATAGCTCATCTTTGATCAATCGTAAAAACTTACGAGATCCAGCAACATTAGTACGTTCACCAATGTTTATAAAATTACTTTCTGGTGAAACAATTAAAGGCTCTAAACCGGATAATCGCATGTAATTTTTTTCTCTTTTGCCCATTCTAGAATCTTAAATGTTTGCAAATAACTTTCTAGGCTCGTATTGCTCAGCTAACTCTGCAATAGCTGAAATATGAGCTGGTGTTGTTCCACAACATCCCCCAATAATATTGATCAAATTCTTTTTTAAATACTCTTCTATTTGTAGAGCCATTTCGTAAGGTGTCTCATCATATTCTCCAAATGCGTTTGGTAATCCTGCATTAGGATGTGCCGAAATAGCAACATCAGTTTTAGAAGCAATTGTTTCTAAATGTGGTTGTAATAAATTAGCTCCTAGAGCGCAATTAAATCCTACAGACAATAATGGGATATGTGATACTGAGATTAAAAAAGCTTCTGCTGTTTGCCCAGATAAAGTTCTTCCAGATGCGTCTGTAATAGTTCCTGAAATCATTACTGGTACCTTTATATTTCGTTCACTTTTCACTTCTTCTATAGCAAAAAGTGCTGCTTTGGCATTTAGGGTGTCAAAAACAGTTTCCACCATTAAAAGATCTGCCCCACCATCTAGTAAAGCTTCCACTTGTTGTTTATAAGCAACTCGTAATTCATCAAAAGTAACAGCTCTATATCCTGGATCATTCACATCTGGAGACATGCTTGCTGTTCTGTTGGTAGGCCCAATAGAACCTACTACAAACCTAGGTTTATGAGGTTCTTTTTCTGTAAATTCTGCTGCCGCTTCTTTTGCCAACTTTGCCGATTCATAATTAATCTCATATACCAAATTTTCCATACCATAATCTGCCATGGCAATGGTGGTGCTAGAAAAAGTATTAGTTTCTACAATATCAGCACCTGCTGCAAAATACTTTCTATGTACCTCTTTTACTGCCGCTGGTTGGGTAAGGGAAAGCAAATCATTATTTCCTTTTAATGAAGACGGGTAATCTTTGAAACGCTGTCCTCTATAATCTTCTTCTGAAAAATTATATTGCTGAAGCATCGTTCCCATAGCTCCATCTAAAATTAAAATCCTCTTTTGTATTTCTTGATAAATATCACTCATTTTCTAGTGCTTGTTTTAAATCGTAAATGATATCATTACTGCTTTCTAGACCTACTGAAACTCTAATTAATCCATCAGTTATTCCTACCTCTAATAAATCTTCTCTAGATAACTTTCCATGTGTTGTTGATGATGGATGCGTAACAATAGTTCTTGTGTCTCCTAAATTTGCTGAAAGTGAACACATCTTAATATTATTTAAAAATTTTCGTCCCGCATCAATGCCTCCTTTGATTTCAAAAACAACAATATTTCCGCCCATTTTCATTTGTTTCTTTGCAATTTCATAGCTGCGGTGAGATTTTAAAAAAGGATACTTCACTAAATTTACTTGCTGATGTTCTTCAAGAAACTTAGCAACTTTTAATGCATTTTCACAATGCCTTTCTACACGAACAGCCAATGTTTCTAAACTTTTTGATAGTACCCAAGCATTGAATGGTGACATTGCTGGCCCAGTATTTCTTGAAAACAGATACACTTCTTTAATTAACTCTCTTTTCCCAACAGTAACGCCGCCAAGAACCCGACCTTGACCGTCTATTAATTTTGTTGCAGAATGAATCACCAAATCTGCTCCAAATTGTATAGGATTCTGAAGGTATGGAGTCGCAAAACAATTATCAACAATAAAAATTAGATGGTGCTTTTTTGCCAGTTTCCCTAATTGCTCTAAATCTAGAATATCAACACCTGGATTTGTTGGCGTTTCTAAATACAGGATTTTTGTATTGGATTGAATTAAACTTTCTATCTGATCTACTTCATCTACATTAAAATAACTTGTTTCAATATTCCATTTTGGAAAATATTTAGTAAATAGTGTATGTGTTGAACCAAAAATAGAACGGCAAGAAACCACGTGATCTCCAGCATTTAATAGCGCAGCAAACGTTGAGAAGATTGCAGACATTCCTGTTGCAAATGCATAACCACTTTCAGCTCCTTCTAATGCTACTATTTTATTAACAAACTCAGCTGTATTTGGATTTGAAAATCGACTATATAAATTGCGCTCTTTTTCTTCTGCAAATGATGCTCGCATTTCTTCAGCATCTTCAAAGATAAAACTAGACGTTAAATATAACGGAGTTGAATGTTCTTGAAATTGAGAACGCTCAGTTTGAAGCCTAATAGCTTTTGTTTCAAAATCCATAAATATGTTGTTATGATTTAAATAGTGGTCTTAAAATCTTGTCTAATTGATCAAATTCTATTAAAAAGGCATCGTGTCCATGAATTGATACTATTTCATGATAAAATACATTGCAATTTGATTCAGCCATTTTCTTATAGGTTTCTTTATTTTCTTGTGCCAAAAAAAACAAGTCAGAGTCTATGGCTACAAGATGAATCTGAGCCTTTATTTTATTTAATTCAAAAGCCCAATTGCTAGCATTGGTAACCTCTATAGTTCTTAGTAAATGATTCATCATTTTGTAAGCGCTTAGCTGAAACCTTTCCTGAAGTTTTTTACCATGATGCAATAGCCAGCTTTCTATATTAAATATCTTCAACTCTTCATGAACAGATCTGTTAAACTTAGCTTTGTAAGATGCAGGAGTTCTATAACACATCATGGCATGCATTCTTGCATCATGAACAGGATTTTTAGAATTTAATAAAAATTGTTCTTGAATAGAACAGTTAGCAATTAGCCAATCTGTAGATTTCCAATCTGCTGCAATAGGAATAATATGCTGGGCAATACTAGGGTTTAAGCCAGCCATTTCCCATGCAATACCTCCTCCTAAAGAACCACCAATAATACTATGCAATTGTAAAATACCAAGTTTCCTTAAGCCTATTAAAAATAAGTTTGCAATATCTTTTGCAACAAAATCTTGATAATTTTCTATCAATAATCCATCATAACCATTTCCAGGAATGTTAAATGAAATAATAGTAAATTTATTGGTGTCTATGGTTTTATTTTCACCAATTATATCTTGCCACCAACCCATTTCACCAATTACAGAACTATTGGCCGTTAAGGCATGGTTAACCAATACCACAGGAGCAGTTCCCAGTTTCATCCCAAACAATTCATAACTTAATTGTAGCTTAGATAACTGAAAACCACGCTGAGTAGTAAAGTCTTCAATAGGTATGTATACTAGTTTTTGATTCAAATTCTTATACTAAAACTTGTGAAGGGATTTTTGAAAATGCCTCTTTTAAGTCTATTTTTAAATCTTCAATATTTTCTAATCCAACAGACAATCTAATAAGATCACTCGTTACACCTGCTGCTTCTTGCTGCTCTTCAGATAATTGTTGGTGGGTAGTGCTGGCTGGATGAATTATCAGAGATTTTGTATCACCAATATTAGCTAACAATGAAAATATTTTAGTAGTATCTGCAATAGCTTTTGCTGCTTCAAAACCTCCTTTGGCACCAAAAGTAACCAGTCCGCTTTGACCAGTTGGTAAATATTTATCTGCTAATTCTTTATACTTACTTGAAGCTAATCCTGGATAGTTTACCCAAAGAACTTCTTCCTGTGCTTCTAGCCAGGTAGCCAATGCCAAAGCATTTTTAGAGTGTTGTTGAATTCTAAGTTCTAAGGTCTCCAATCCTTGAATAATTTGAAAAGCATTGGTTGGGCTTAAAGCTCCTCCAAAATCTCGTAATCCTTCTAAAATTAGTTTAAAGGTAAAAGCAGCTGCTCCTAAAACTTCATGATATACTAAACCATGATACCCTGCAGATGGCTCTGTAAATTCTGGAAACTTACCACTAGACCAATCAAAAGTACCAGCATCTATAATAGCTCCTCCAAGAGAGGTACCATGTCCTCCAATATATTTTGTGAGAGAATGAATTACAATGTTTGCTCCATGTTTAATTGGGTTTAACAATGCTGGTGTTGCCACTGTATTATCTACAATAAAGGGAACTCTAGCAACTTTTGCATGTTCAGAAATAGCTTCCAAATCTAGTACATCTAACTTTGGATTTCCAAGAGATTCTACAAAGAAAGCTCTTGTATTTTCTTGGGTAGCTTCAGCAAAGCTATCAGGGTCAGAAGCATCTACGAATGTTGTTGTAATGCCTAATCTTGGCAAGGTTACATTTAGCAAATTAAAGGTTCCTCCGTACAAACTACTGGAGGCTACAATATGGTCTCCAGATTTTAGTAAGGTTAGTAATCCGGTGGCAATTGCGGCAGACCCAGAAGCAAATACAACAGCTCCTGTACCTCCTTCTAAGGTAGCCAAACGTTCTTGTAAGATTTGGTTGGTAGGGTTGTTTAAACGGGTATAAATAAACCCTAGTTCTTTTAATGAAAAAAGATTGGCAGCATGGTCTGAATTGTTAAAAACATACGATGTTGTTTGATAAATAGGAACGGCTCTGGTTCCTGCTGTTTGCGTTACGTCATGCCCTGCATGCAATGCATTTGTTGAAAATTTTTGTGTACTCATTTTTCTAATTTGAATGATTAAATAATTAAATTTAAAAGTCAAAAAACCAACTCTAAAAGAGTCGCTTAAAAGAAAAATGTTAAAAAGAAATCATAGAAAATTACAGTTATGTAATTTTGTTTGAGTTATCTATCTTTTATACGCTTTTACTGAAAAAATCAGTAAAACAAGTATGAAGTAGAAGTTAGCACCTTCTTTAAGTTTTCAAATTGTTTTGAAAAAACAAAGGGTTGCTAAGGTTTCATCGGGTCTAATCCCTCAACCTTTCTTGATAACAATATTCAATAAGTGTTTGAACTTTTGATACGCAAATATTCAGTTAGAAAAGTTTAATATCCAACTATTTCTTGCTATTTTTTTAATTTTTATGTATTTCATAATTATTCACCTATTAAATTTAATTATCTACAAAAGTGCCAGTTATTTAAATGGATTCTCTGTGAAATAAATTTATATTTAAGTGTCCGTTATGTATATAAAGTGTAAATTTGTTCTTTAATTGGAGGAAAAATTTGACTGATTGCAACCTCTTTGTCCTGAAATTTCAGAAAACAAAAAATGCTAAAGCAGTAATTCACTACTACTTTTGGCGACCAATCAGACTAGATTTTCCTTTATAATTTAATCGAAAATATATGTCATATTTATTTACTTCAGAGTCTGTATCTGAAGGACACCCAGATAAAGTTGCCGACCAGATTTCTGATGCTTTAATTGATAATTTTCTAGCATTTGATCCTGAGTCTAAAGTTGCTTGTGAGACTATGGTTACTACCGGACAGGTTATTCTGGCTGGTGAAGTAAAGTCTAAAACATATTTAGATGTTCAAAAAATTGCTAGAGATGTTATCAATAAAATTGGATATACCAAGAGTGCCTATATGTTTGATGGAAGCTCGTGTGGTGTTCTCTCTGCAATTCATGAACAATCGCCAGATATTAATCAAGGGGTAGAAAGGGCTTCTAAAGAAGAACAAGGTGCTGGAGACCAAGGAATGATGTTTGGGTATGCTACTGATGAAACTGAAAACTACATGCCGTTAGCCTTAGAATTATCTCATCGATTGTTAATTGAACTCGCCCAATTACGAAGAGAAAACAATCAGATCTCCTATCTAAGACCAGATGCAAAATCTCAAGTAACAATTGAATATTCTGATGATAATGTTCCTCAAAGAATTGATGCAATTGTAATCTCAACACAACACGATGATTTCATCAAACCTACATCTAAAGGTATTGAAGATAAAAAAATTGCTGATGATAAAATGCTGTCAATAATTGAAACTGATATCATTCATATTTTAATTCCAAGAGTTGTGGCAAAATTACCAGATCATCTTCAAAAATTATTCACCAAAGACATTACCTATCATATCAATCCAACAGGAACGTTTGTTGTTGGTGGGCCTCACGGAGATACTGGCTTAACAGGTCGTAAAATTATTGTTGATACCTATGGTGGAAAAGGAGCACACGGTGGTGGAGCATTTTCTGGGAAAGACCCTTCTAAAGTTGATAGATCTGGAGCATACGCAACTAGGCATATTGCAAAAAACTTAGTAGCTGCTGGTCTATGTAAAGAGGTCTTAGTACAAGTATCTTATGCTATTGGTGTGGCAAAACCTACCAGTATTAATGTTGAAACCTACGGAACAGCTAACGTTGCACTCACAGACGGAGCAATTAGCAAAGTTGTTGAATCACTTTTTGATATGCGCCCTTATTTTATTGAGCAACGGTTAAAATTAAGAACACCTATTTATTCTGAAACTGCTGCCTATGGACACATGGGAAGAACTTCAGAAATTAAAACAGTAACGTTTTCTAATCCTATGGGAGAAACTGTTTCTCTAGAGGTAGAAACATTTACTTGGGAAAAATTAGATTATGTAACAAAGGTAAAAGAAGCTTTTAAGCTCTAAATTTTTCTATTTAAGTCTAATCATTCGTAGATTTTTCATGCGTTTCCAAGCAATTTTGTGACGTTTTTTATACAACCATAAACAACCTAAATCTAAACCAAAGTAAAAGAAGCTAATTCCACTTGGTGGATTTGCACTTGGTAAAAAAGAGAAAAAATCAAAAGCTGTACTTGGCCACTCCCAACAAAGAAAATTTGTTCCAATAATTTCTAAGTAGGCAACTGTAAGATACATTACTAGATAAAATAACCGCTCTCTAGGTCTTTTTCTTAAAATGAATACCGTAAGTATTGTTAAGACAAAACCAAAAACATCATTTTCAAAAATCAAGAATACAGAAGCATAGACAAGCACAATAATTGTGAGAACCTTTTCTAACAAACGCTTATGAAGTTTAGTAAATGCTGTTTTTGTAAAATATAGCACACCTACATACACTAAAGCATGCCCTGGTGGTACATAATGAGGTACATTTTCTAGACGATAGGTATACATCCCTAGGGCTATTGAAAACAAATACTCACCAATTATAGCAATAATAACTGCTGTAATCATCTGTTCCTTAATTCTAGGGGTTACACTCTTAAAACACAAAAAGAAACCTGTGAGCATCACTATATTTGCAATCCATTGAGGTTCAGCCACCCATTGTTGCATTTGATTACTGTCTAAAAAAAGTCCTACAAAAATAAACCCCCAAAGAAGTCCTAGAGTTTTTAGAAAAGCTGGAAATAATGTTTTAGAGGTTGATGCTGCCATTTAGCGAAAATACAAATAAAAAAGCTCCTCATAAACTGATATAAACTCAATCTATGAAGAACTTTCAACTTTGTACATAAAATATTAATCTATGTTATAATTGATATCTCAACCTTAAACTCACAAATCTAGGTAAGATAAATGTTTCATTTATAGAACGTGAAATATTATTTACATTTACACTAGTTCTAGAATCTGTTCCTAATAAATTACTCCCTATTAATTCATATTCCCATTTAGCATCTCTGTTTTTTTTGTAAGCAAGTGTCATGTCCCAAATTTTAAATGAATTGGTAACCTCTCCATCTTGCTTAACTTCATTAAACGAGAAATCGCTTTTAAAGGTTAATGAATCCCATATGTAAGCATCAAAATTTAAGGATGGAACATGAGTAACGGTGTTAAAGTCATCTCTATTTCCACTAATTTGATCTGTAAAAGATATTCGATATTTTAAACTCACATTAGGTGCTTTTGTGAAATTAGTTCCAATACTAGTTGTATAGGAATGATTGTACAATAAATTCTCATTTACATTTCCTTGTAAAAACTGAAAGTTTTTAGAATACGTGAAATTACCTCCTAAAGATGTTCTTATTTTTTTGAATGTTTTTCCTATACTACCAAAAGCAGAGAGTGTTTCATTGTCAAAAGGTGAATTTAAGTTTGTTCTAATCGAAACAACAGACCCAGGCACAAAATTAAAATCTGTACTAATTTGATCTATTGTTTTTGTGTAGGCAACTCTAGCAAAAACATTGCTAGCATTGTATAAATTATAACTTCTGTAGAATAAACTAAGATTATGAATGCTAGCATTCATAACATCTGAATTTCCTGCAAAAAAAGCATTATAACCGTTAGCTACCAAGCCTTTTGCTAATTGATTTACGTCTGTAAAATTAACCTGCTGTCTGTAATCTAGCGTTAAACTTTCACTACGTTTAAATTGCATAATCATTTTAAACTCAGGTAAGAATTTTTGGAAAGTATCTTTAAAAAAATCAGTACCGTATTGTGAATTATTTGTGTTGTATGCATGAGCTGTAAAACCTGGGCTGAAAGTAAAAATGCCCGACTTCACTCTATATCTAAGTCCAAGATATAAATCTGTGAATTTATACTCAATATCGTTAGATGTTTGCAAATCTGTTCCAAAAGTAGGTATAGGATCTAAGGTTGTTCCTTGGTTATCTAAAACCTGAAAGAATCTAGAATCAAAATTTTGTTTGCTTAATATGGTTCCACCAACAACATTTAAATTACTTTTTTCATTTAAAATATAATAGTAATCTAACTTTGCATCTAATTGGTTAGATTTTACACGTCTGTTCTGGTTTAATTCATATAAATCTAAGCCTGTATCTAATCCTAATATAGATGCTGTGCTATCAAAACCATCTGCTTCTGGAGTAGTATTATTTAAAGGATCATTTTCTAATAATGCTACATAAAATGGGTCTTCATCTTGTAAAAGATGTTTCATTTCCAAAGCAAGAATATTTTTTTCGTTAATGGTATAAAAATAACTTAGACTCTGATTAATTTTATAAGGTGTAGATTTTTCTAATTCTGAAATATCACTTAACACTTGTGAGTTTACATTATCAGTTCTACGTTCATTAGAAAACCTTCCTGTTACATCATAATTTACCTGGCTATTAAAATTCTTTTTATAAATGCTCCTAAAATTAAACAAGCCTGTATTACTAAATTGATCTGTAAGGCTCTGAACAAAATCATTTCTAGAAGGGTCATCATTAAAACTTTGAGCAGTATTATTTTTTTGACCATTACTATTACTAGACCAAATGACAAAACCACTTAAATCTAATTTTTTAGTTGGTGAATAGCTGTAGTTAATAGCAGTTAATTTGGTTTCTATTCGATTGGCGTTTCTTGAATTCGCATTCAAAAACCCTAAACCAGCACTTCCTAGACTAAGGTTTGTTCCGTTTGATGGACTTTGGCTTCTAAAACCTCCACCAAAACCTCTAATGTCATTTCTATCTAACACAACATCTCCAAGATTGTTAAGATCGCCTATAATGTTAATGGTGTATTTTGGTGAGTAATAAAATAATTTTGGTTGAAAAAGGTATAAATCATCATTAGTAGCATTTCCTAACCCTGCAGTAACATCACCAAACCAAAAGTTCTTTTTACCTTCTTTTAATTTTATATTTATGGCTACCCTGTCTTGATTGTCTTGTACTCCTCTAAGTTGACTTACATCACCATAATTTCTTAAAACTTGAATTTTATCTACAGCATTGGATGGGATATTCTTTGCAGCTAGTTTTGTATCACCACTAAAAAACTCTTTCCCATCAATCATTATTTTTTCTACAACCTTCCCTTCAACTTCAATTTCACCAGCATCGTTAATTTCTACTCCTGGCAATTTCTTTAAAACATCTTCTAACTTTCGTTCCGAACCGTTTTTAAATGAATCTGCATTGTATATAATGGTATCTCCTTCTATTCGGATAGGCATTTTAGACACTATCGTAATTTCATCTAACATGTTGTCGTTAGACATTTTGTAGTTTTTAATTACATCTGTATCTGTTGTTTTTAGATAATCATCAACAGATTTTAAACCTATATAGCTAATCTTAATATTGTAAACAGTATTTTTTTGTAGGTCTAATTTGTATTGTCCATTAACATCTGTAAACCCGTAAGAGACAATTCTTTTAGAAATTGTATCTAGTGCTATTACATTTGCCATTTCTAATGGGCCTATACTGTCTTTAACAACACCCGTTAATTTAATTTGAGCATTAGTAATTAGGGTAGTCATGAAAATGACTAGTATAAATATCTTTTTTATTTTCATTTTTTATTAGATTAATTTAGAATCGTCTTCCTCCACCTCTGCTATTCTGAAAACGCTCTCTGAGTTCTTCAGATTTTACCTTCATCATAGTATCATATTCTTCTCTAGAAACTTCTTTTCCTTTGGAAGGTTTTTTAATTTCAACAACATCTTCAGGATTAATTATAATTTCTGTACACAGCATGGTTGTTCTACCTGCATTAATTTCTAGAATTAAACCAGGTAATCCCCAATAACCTTCTGGCCCTGCACTTACAGGAATTTGAGGGGTATACCAAGCGGTTATCATTTGAGTTTTAACAGGTTTTTTTGTTTGGTTTGCTTTGGTAGAATCTTTCTTTTTTGCATTGTTACCTCTTCTACTAAAAATACCGCCCCAATCAATTGAATTATCTACTTTTACCATGGTTGCCTTATAACAGAGATATTGACCAATCTGTTTGGTTTCTCCACTCATTTCCCATTGAGGAAATTCCATTTCTTCAACAATTCTAAAGCGTTTGCTAAATTGCTCAACATCCTCAATCATCTCTTTGTCTTTAAGATTTTTATAGATAGAGCCCTGTCCATTACTTCTTCCCCAACTTGGTCCTGAAGTACCAGGAGCATCAAGTGTTACATTCTCTTTGAAAGAGGATTCAGATTTATTAAAACTAAGCGTGTATGTTTTTTCTAAAAAATTTTTGAAACGCGCTTTCATTTGTTTCTTTTGTTGCTCACTCATTTTATCAAACCGAGACATGTCCATAGTTCTTTTAGACATATAGGTAGCTTTTCCTTCAAACTTTTTTTGAGAAAAGGTAACAATAGTAAATAGTAGTAGCAGTAAAGTAGTTAATTGTTTCATTGAATTTTGTCTTTATTTGAGTAAAAGTAGTTCTATTAAGAAACTATAAGACTTAAAAAAAACTTAAAAGTTTACTTTATTCGAAGAAATAAAATAAAAATATTTTCTAGCCACCAATTTTAATCTCAATCCCTTTACCGTCTCTACTCCTGTATCGATTCATCATCTCTTTCGTTTTTTCTAAAGAAATCTCATCAAACTTTTTACGAGTTACTATTTTTCCCTTGATAGGTTCTTTTATTTCTTTGACTTCTTTTGGATTTAAAACGATCTCTGAACACATAATTGTTTCATTCCCATCATTAACTTCTAATATTAAACCGGGTAAACCTCCATAATTACTTGGCCCATTACTAACCGGAACATCTGTGGTATACCAAGCAACTATGGTTCTTTTTATTGTTTCTTTTACCTCTTTAACCTCACCATCTATCATATCTATTATAATATCATCTTCTTCTATTTCATATGCTGCCTTGTAACAGGTATAATTTCCTATATTTTTTGTTTCACCTGTTAATTCCCAGTCATAACTAACAAGATTATCTTTTATTAAAAATATCTTTCCCATTAAATCTGTTTTATTAGCCATTCTTTTTTCTAAAATATTCTTATATAATATATCTGAACTTCCATTTCCGTTCATTACTACTAACATTGCACCACCATTAGCTGATGGCCCTTTGGGAGCATCTAATTCTTGTTCTTCTTTATACATAGATTCTGATTTGGTGAAATCTAGTGTAAACGTCTTTTGAAACATTTTTCTCATTTGAGCCTCCATTTGTTCTTGAATCCCTGGATTTGCAGCCATGGTAGTACTATCTAATTTAAATGATGATTTTCTGTGTGTCTTGTAGGTAGCTCTTCCTGAAAAGTCTTGAGCGAAAATTGATCCAGTGATTAAGATTGACAAAATAAAAACTCGTATTCTCATATTTTTTATTTCAAATATGAAATATATAAAAATACCTATTAGTTAATAGTCTGTTAAGATTATTTATAAAGATGGTTTTTAATAAAAATTACTTAATAAAAACTAACAATTTACCACATCAAAAAATTTTGACAACAAACAGATAATTTAGTTAGGTGAAATTTCTAAATTTTAAGTATCTTTAACTCCCCCTTTCTTAATTTTTTGAAACTAACCCTATGCACATAGCAATTGCCGGAAATATTGGCGCCGGAAAAACCACTTTAACTAAATTATTAGCAAGACATTACAGTTGGAAACCACATTACGAATCGGTTGACGAAAACCCTTATCTAGACGATTTTTATGGAGAGATGGAACGTTGGTCATTCAACTTACAAGTCTATTTTTTAAATAGCCGTTTTGGTCAAATTTTAGAATTAAGAAAAAGCGGTAAAAATATTATTCAAGACAGAACCATCTATGAAGATGCTCATATTTTTGCTCCCAACCTTCACGCAATGGGTCTTATGACAAATAGAGATTACAACAACTATAGCTCACTTTTTGAATTGATGGAAAAATTGGTTACTCCACCAGACTTGCTCATCTATTTAAGAGCAGATATTTCTACATTAGTTGGCCAAATTCATAAAAGAGGAAGAGAATATGAAAACTCAATCAGTATTGATTATTTAAGTAGATTAAATGAACGCTATGAAGCTTGGATTACCACTTATCAAAAAGGAAAACTATTAATTATTGACGTAGATAATCTTGATTTTGTAGAGAAACAAGAGGATTTAGGGTACATCATAGATAGAATTGATTCTCAAATTAACGGATTATTTTAATTTTTTATAAAAAATTTGTAACATTTTTACTCCCCACTACGTATAATAAGTATACCACTAAAGAATATTATTTAATTCTAGAAAAGCGATGAGACAACTTAAGATTACAAAGCAAGTAACTAATAGAGAAACTGCTTCACTTGATAAGTATTTACAAGAAATAGGAAAAGTAGATTTAATAACTGCTGATGAAGAGGTTGAATTAGCACAACGTATTAAAGCTGGTGATCAAACTGCACTAGAGAAATTAACAAAAGCAAATTTACGATTTGTAGTTTCTGTTGCAAAACAATATCAAAATCAAGGATTAACTTTACCTGATTTAATTAATGAAGGTAATTTAGGACTTATCAAAGCGGCAAAACGTTTTGATGAAACTAGAGGTTTTAAATTTATCTCTTATGCTGTATGGTGGATTCGTCAGTCTATATTACAAGCCTTAGCAGAACAATCTCGTATCGTTCGTTTACCCTTAAACAAAATTGGATCTATTAATAAGATTAATAAAATGTTTGCTTTCTTAGAACAAGAAAATGAACGTCCTCCTAGTGCTGAAGAAATTGCTAAGAAGCTAGATATGACTGTTAATGACGTTAAAGAATCCATGAAGAATTCTGGTCGTCATGTATCTATGGATGCACCCTTAATAGAAGGTGAAGACTCTAATTTATATGATGTTTTAAATTCTGGAGAATCACCAAATCCAGATAAAAAATTATTACATGAATCTTTACGTATAGAAATCAACAGAGCATTAGAAACTCTAACACCTCGAGAGGCAGACGTGGTAAAATTATATTTCGGATTGGGAGAACACCAACCAATGACTCTCGAAGAAATTGGTGAAACATTTGATTTAACCCGAGAACGTGTTCGTCAAATTAAAGAAAAAGCCATTCGAAGATTAAAACACACCTCAAGAAGTAAAATTCTAATGACTTACCTAGGGTAAAAACATTGTCAATAAAACATTAAAAACTCCTGAAATTTCTTCGGGAGTTTTCTTTTTAATATGACTATTTTTACCTTATATAAATATAAATATCATTATATAATGAGTAAACTAATAGCACCTTCAATATTAGCAGCAGACTTCGCAAACCTTCAAAGAGATATTGAGATGGTGAATGCAAGTGAAGCAGATTGGTTTCATATCGATATTATGGATGGTGTATTTGTTCCTAACATTTCTTTTGGGATGCCCGTATTAAAAGCGATAACTAAGCATGCTACAAAAACAATTGACGTGCATTTAATGATTGTAAACCCTGACCAATACATTCAAACTTTTTCAGATTTGGGAGCTACAATATTAACAGTTCATTACGAAGCTTGCACCCACTTGCATAGAACTGTTCAAGCTATTAAAGCTACCGGAATGAAGGCTGGTGTGGCTTTAAACCCGCACACACCTGTTGCAGTTCTTGAAGATATTATTGCAGATCTAGATTTAGTTTGTATTATGAGTGTAAATCCTGGTTTTGGAGGACAATCGTTTATAGAAAACACCTATAAAAAAGTGTCTCAATTAAAACATTTAATTCAATTTTCTGATTCTAATTGCCAGATAGAAATAGACGGAGGAGTTACCAACAAAAACGCCAACGAACTTGTAGAGGCTGGTGCTGATGTTTTGGTAGCAGGCAGTTATGTTTTTAAAAGTGAGAACCCAACTGAAACCATAGCTAATCTTAAAAATCAAATTGCATAAGGTTGTACTCAGTTGTTGATATAGAGACCACTGGAAATGGGTATAAAGGTCAGAAAATTACAGAAATATCAATCTTCATTTTTGATGGTGAAAAAATAATTGATGAGTTTACTTCCTTAGTAAACCCAGAACAAAAAATTCCATATTTTATAACTAACCTTACAGGCATTACAGAGGCCATGGTAAGAACTGCTCCTAAATTTTATGAAATTGCAAAAAAAGTAGCAGAAATCACTAAAGACACTGTTTTTGTAGCCCATAATGTAAACTTCGACTATAATATAATTAGAGATGAGTTTAAGAGTTTAGGATTCGATTTTAAGCGAAATAAATTATGTACGGTAAGACTTTCACGTAAAATAATTCCTGGATTAGCTTCCTATAGTTTAGGAAATATCTGTTCTGCTGAAGGTATAGAGATTGCAGCTAGGCACAGAGCAAAAGGAGATGCAGAGGCAACTGTAGAACTATTTAGAAGACTAATTAAAAGAGATCACAAATTTACGATCAATAGTTTTCTAAATGCAAAATCTAGAGAAGCTACGCTCCCACCCTTATTAGACAAACAAGTAGTAGACACCTTACCTGAAAGACACGGTGTTTATTACTTTAAAAATGAACAAAAGGAAGTTATTTATGTTGGAAAAGCCAATAATATAAAACAAAGGGTTATCAGTCATTTTTATGACAAGAAGAAAAAAGAAAGGACGATGTGTCTTGAAACAGCTGATATTTCATATACAGAAACCGGTAGTGAACTTATTGCTCTTTTACATGAATCATCAGAAATAAAACACTTATATCCAAAATTTAATAGAGCACAACGAAAAGCTGGTGAAGCCGTTGGACTTTTTTCTTATGAAGATCAAAAAGGGATACTACATTTAGCCTTTAACAGATTAAAATTAACCCCAAATCCAATCATGAAATTCTATTCCATGGCAGCTTGTAGAAGTGCATTAGAAAAAATATGTGAAAGATTTGAGCTCTGCCCAAAATATTGTCATTTACAAACCAATGTGAATGCGTGTTTTCATTATCAATTACAACAATGTAGAGGAGTTTGCTCAGAAAAAGAAGCAATAGAAAGCTATAACAAACGAGTCAATAAAGCGATACAATCGTTAGGCCTACAAACAGAAAACTTAGTCATTAAAGAAAATGGTAGAAGCGATAAAGAGATTGGATTTGTTTTAATTCTTAATGGAATTTATCAAGGTTTTGGATACATCGATAAGAATCTAGAATTAAGTAATACGGAAGATTATTTGATTCATGTAAAACCTCAAAAAGACAATAGAGATATTCAACGAATTTTAAACTCTTATTTGTCTAAAATGGAAAACATCTAAAAAACATAATTTTCATAAATCTGAATTATAAAACTATTCAAAAAAATTGAATTAAAATAAGTTTTAAAATGCAATTAATAATTGTTATATTTGATATTATTAACAATTTTTAAAAACCTATTCAATGAAGAAAATTATTTTTATGCTGTCATTTATTATGATAGCAACAGTAGTTAATGCCCAAATTATTCAATCTAGACTATTAACAGTAGACCAAGACAACATGGAGGAATTCATGGAAGGAGTTGCTGAAAAAACAAAGCTTTACAACAGTAAAAAAGGGCAAGCTAGATACTTAACTTTTCAAATCCTAACAGGAAAAAATGCACAAAATTTTATACGAATGCAAGTATCAGATTCTATTCAAGAATTAGATAATGTTGATACAGAGGGAAATAAATGGTGGTGGAAAAAAGTAGGATCATTACACAAATCTACCGGAAACTACATGTGGTCTATGAATAAAGACATGTCTTACTATAATGAAAATACAGAAAGGGTAAACCATCGTAGAATTATTTACTACAATTATAAAGACTCTGGAGAAAAAGATTTTTGGAGATTCAGAGAGCGAGTTAAAAAAGCAATGGTAGCTGCTAATTTTGAACAAAATATGAATGTTTTATATTGTAATTCTGGTTGTGACGGAAATATGGTTCAAGTTAGATTTCATCACAAAAACTTTACTGGGCAAAATAATGATTATGGCAAACCCTTAATGGATATGATTGCTAAATATGACGAACTTTATGGAAAAGATGCGTATAAGCAAGATTCTAAAAAAGTTGACGAAAGTCTTATGCCTAACGGAAGAATGATTAGACATCAAGTACTAATGCCTGAACTTAGTTCTCCAGCAAATATGAACTAGAATTATAAATTAATCTATTCACTATTTCAAATAAAAAAAACCTCCATAATGGAGGTTTTTTTAAAACAATTATTTAAATTAAATACTACTTATTACTCAATTACTACTTTTTTGTTAACCGTTCCTGATTCATTTTTAACTTGAACAATATATACACCGTTGCTAAGAGCCGGAAGATGAATATCGTTTGAACCTGTTCCTTCAAAAGAGATATTAACTACCTGCTTTCCAAGAATATTAAACATTTGAACGTTTGCAGTACCATTTTGAATGCCTACAATTCGTAAATTATCTCTTGTGGTTGTATATATACTTACAGGATTATTATTTAAAACACTACCCGTACTTAAGCTAGCTGAAGTTGTATGTAAATAAAAACGGCCAGTACTATTTAAATTAGTTGAAAGAGTAGTTGAAAAATTTGAAGTCGCGTCTAATCGAGTAAAGGTATTTTCTAACTTATCCTCTAAGAATACATTAATATTGGCAGGAAAATTATTTAGCTCTGCAGAAATGGTAATTTCATCATTAGCAAGCGCATCTACTCCAACAGGCACAACCATACCCTCATAATTAGTGTTGGGCAATGATTGTGTTTGGTAGTTAACGCCCTCATTATCTTGTAAAAGTTGAGTATAGATGGCAAGAGAATTGGCGTTTCCACCACCACCAAATAATTGACCTTCATACCCATAATCAAACCCTAAGGTTACATCGTCTAAATAATAAACATCACAATGCCTATTGTAAGAAGAGCCATTATTTATAATTAGTTTGATGCTTGTTAAAGGAGTAGTTCTTTCAAAAGTGTCTACACCTCCAATTTCTATTTGGTGATATTGATTGGCTTCTGGGATGTTGATAGCTCCTGATGCACTTGATCTCACAAAGAAACCTTGCCCCGGAGCAATCGGAAAGTTAGCGTTTTCAGAATTAAGAATGTTACCCACTTTATCGTCATAAGTTTCATTAGCTGAATCCCATGTCCATATGGTAGGAAGAATATTAGAAGAATTAGAAGTTAAAAATTCAGAATTCTTAATGTACGCTGGATAAGGATTTCCAACTAAATTCCAGTTATAACCGAGGTATTGATCATCATTGTCAGGTGAAGAACTTGGGTCGTAAATCAATGTAAAATTAACACCACCATTTTGAGTTTCTAAATCTCCAGCGATTTCTCCAGTAAAAGGGATTTCTCCAGCACCAGTCCCAGTTGTTCTTTTTACAGAATATCCAACACCAGAACTAAATGAAAGATTTAATTCCCCTATAGTCATATAATCCCAGGTATTAGAGGAAGTTGTGTATGGCCCTATGGCGTTAAGATTATTTGGAATGCTCTGAGCTATTCCATTAGTTGAAACATAAGTATCATCATAATCTTGACCTGATACGGGAGGAGAAACAAGAAAATAACTATCTGAAAGTAAATTTCTTCTGTAGCTAATGTTTCCTGTTTTAGACCCGTTAATAATTATTGAGGCTCCACTCTTAAGAACAACATTAGCTGTGGATTCACTTTCAAAATCTCCAGAAACATCAATATTTGAACCTTCTAACACTGTTAGAGAGCTACTATTTTTTACTTTAAGATTTGCTTGGGCTATTAAATTAGAGTAAAAGGCGATGAAGAATATTACCAATACTTTTTTCATTTTTCTTTATTTAGGGGATATAATTTCAACAAAAATAGTTTATTTTTTGATTAAGACAAAACTTAAGACCCAAAAAAATTAGGTTTAGAGGACCTTAGCGACCCTATTTATACAAAACAATTGCTATTTAATGAAGGTTATAAATGAAAAAAATATGTTTAGACCATTAAAATCAATAATCGTATATTTAACTATTAAATCATATTTTTTTATGAAACCATTTTTGTTATTTTTAAATCTACTTTTATTATTATCTCTTCAAGCACAAGATCAACAATCAGAATTCAGATACGTTAAAACAGACGAGAAAAAATCAATTGTTGGCATAAAATCCATATTGAATTCATCTGCATTTGTTTTAAATAACAAAACTGCCAAAGAAAACTACGAAATGGTTTATGAAATCATCTCAAAAAAACACGAGTATCCAGAAGATGTAATCCTTTCAGAAACTCCCTCTGAAGAAATTATTATTCAAGAGTATGCTAGGGGCTTATATGAAACAAAATCTATGGGGTTTACTAATAGTTTTGACATCCGCTACAATATGACTTTTCTAACTCGTGATGGAAGTATAGAGTGTATTGTTGGAGAAATGCAATTGGGCAATACCGCTGCAATGAATCGAAATATGGAAACCGAATGGAATACACTAGAGGGGTTATATTTACATCGTAAAAATGGAAAGCCAAAAAAAACAATGAAAGGGATTACAGATACTAAGATTGAGAATTATTTCAATTCTATATTAACATTATTAAGAGAAAAAAAATAATCAAAAAAAACTTACAATACCAAGTTTACCCTTATTTAGTTCCTAAACCCGTTTGAATATATTTGACCATTCCATTTTATGAAATGTTCATTAAAATCCTTTTTGAAAATTTAAATTATTTTATTGCTCCTTTCTATTAAAAAAGTTGTTCTTCCAAAGAAAGACATTGATTATTAGAAAGATTCCTATACAAATACATATAAATGCTTGTTCTACTGGTCTCAAAAAAATTTCAGAAGACCCATAAGCAACTACTCCATAACCTAAAGAAAAAAGAGATATTATAAATAAAGACCAAGACTTTTTATCATTCATAACCCAAATATAATGATAAAAGATTTATAAGCTTAATTAGGAATTCGTCTAACCTATTAATAAGTTTTTCTAATCATTAGATACAAATTCAATGAATCAACAAGAAAAGTTAAAGTTCATTCAAATAGGATTACAGTATGTAATTCCAAAATTAAGAAGCATTAAGCAATTAGAACCTCCACAAAAACCCAAAACGTATCAAATAGAAATTATAGGAGGTTCAGGTGAGAAATAAAAAACCCCTACATTTCTGTAAGGGTTGTGTTTTAAGTATGTTTTACTTAATTCTTTATTATTCTTTGTGTAGTTAGTTTAACACCATCTGAAAGTTGTAGGATGTAAACTCCTTTTTCTAATTGGCTAATATCTATGCTGTTTGTAATAGACTTATTTATTACTTGTTTCCCAAGTATATCATACACCACTACTTTTAATTGAGAATAATTACCCTCTATAAATACGATATCTGATGTAGGGTTTGGATAGATTGAAATATCTAATTGGTTTTGGTCATCTACACTAGCAGTAGGACAAGTACCCCAAACTGGCATATTATCTTCTGTTAATGATGAGTTAAAACTAAAACTAGTTGGTTCTGAAGCAATATTTGTAACACACCAACTCGATATATCTTGATTGAAAGCTGATGCTCCATTAAACATAAATGCCATACTGTCAACACTACTCACATCCCAATTTCCAATAGGTTGATTGAAAGAATTGCTGTCCATAAACATTGAATCCATATCAGTCACACTACTCACATTCCAATCAGTGATATCTCCATTGAAAGTTGATGCTCTCCAAAACATCTCATCCATATCAAATACACTACTTGTATTCCATTCACTTATGTCTCCATTGAAAGCCGATGCCTCTGCAAACATACTTCTCATATTAGTTACACTACTTGTATTCCATTCACTTATGTCTCCATTGAAAGCCGATGCCCCTGCAAACATACTACTCATATTAGTTACACTACTTGTATCCCAATCACCAATATTTTGATTAAAAGATGATGCTTGTGCAAACATATATTCCATAGAAACCACATTACTCACATCCCAAGAACTAACATCCTGATTGAAAGATGATGCTTCTTCAAACATACCATACATATCAGTCACATTACTAACATCCCAAGAACTTATATCTCGATTGAAAGAGGATGCTTCAACAAACATACCCCTCATAACAGTAACTCTAATTGTAACCCAACCACTTATATCTTGATTGAAAGCTGATGCTTCATTAAAGATACCACTCATATTATTGACATTACTTGTATTCCAATCTCCAATAGGTTGGTTAAAAACTGATGCTCCATTAAACATAGAATTCATATCAGTAACACTACTTGTAACCCAACCACTTATATCTTGATTAAAAGAAGTTGCTGCATAAAACAGTTCAGACATATCAGTAACATTACTTGTATCCCAATTGTTAAAAGTTCCATTAAAAGATAATGCACCTTTGAACATACCTTTCATATTTTTAAGATTAGTTGTATCCCAAACATTTAAATCTTGATTGAAAGCTGAAGCATTATAAAACATATAGGACATATCAGTTACACCCCCAGGAATTTCCCCCCAATCTAAAGGCTGATTGAAAGCTGAAGCATTAGCAAACATATACGACATATCAGTAACAGCAAAAGGGGCTTGTTCCCAATCTAAAGGTTGATTGAAAGTTGAGGCTCCATTAAACATAGAATTCATATCAGTAACACTACTTGTAACCCAACCACTTA
>OJHK01000379.1_pt1 | contig 30153 bp, 22 predicted proteins | sample 1595161 | NCBI WGS metagenome assembly OJHK01 (sample SAMN05416842, study PRJEB24817) | seawater metagenome | isolation source: Sea water | place: Canada:Atlantic | collected 2013-07 | reverse complement strand
CCTCTCTATTCGTCGGCAGCGTCAGATGTGTATAAGAGACAGCTATATTATTTGCAAATTCACTTGTTCCCGATAAAAGTTTAAATACCGCTCAAAGAATAGAATCTATTGAATTTTCAAATGAATCTAGCAGCCAACGATTTTTTTTATGGGAGAATGCTTTTGATTATATATCAAAGAATCCATTTATTGGCTGTGGTATTGGTAATTGGAAAATTGAATCGGCTGCTTATTGGGGGTCTTATGGAGATAGGTACTTAGTTCCATTTCACGCACACAACGATTTTATAGAGTTTACTACTGAACTTGGTATTATGGGTGGGCTAACCTATTTATTCTTATTTCTTTTTGTATTATATAAATCTTTGGTTCAGTATATAAAAACAAGAGACCTTAAATTTTTGATACTGCTGCTTTCCTTAACGGCTCTGTTTATTGATTCTAGCTTAAATTTTCCATTTGAGCGCCCGATTATACAAGTAATGTTTGTTGTTTTAATAGCTCTTAACATTAATTACGATGCAGATGAATAAAAATAAGATTCAATATGTTTTTTTAATTTTAATAATTCTTACGTTAGTATTTTCTTTTCTTTCTTACAAATCTTCTGTAGCACAGTTAAAAATAATAACTGATTCATCTAAATCATCAAGATCACTTACTTTTGATGAAGTTGATAAAATGCTTAATGGGTTTCCGAATATTACGGCATCAGCACTTCCAATAGATATATGGAGAGTTCAATATTCTTTATGGGAGGGTGATATTCAACAAGCACAAAATTATGTGAAGCCAGCAGCCAGAATAAACCCACATGTATATACCAGTGAGTATCTTCAGGGGCTTATATTTCAAAATTTAGGAAATATGGATAGTGCATATTATTATTCAAAGAAAGCATTTGAAGGTTGGCCTAAAAATTTGGAACATTATAATTCATATATAGATGTTCTTGAGGCTAAACGAGATTCCGTTTCGCTGCTAAAAGCATTTGACACTTTAGAAATGTCCCTCAAGAAAAGGCCTGAATATTTTAGACGCTTTTATTCATCTTTTAATAAAATTAAACTAAGTTTTTTAGTAACTATTTATGACGATCAGATTGATTTAGATGCCGATGAGTTAATTGGAAATACCTTTATTCGCGGTTACAATTTTCCAAATGGTCAAGTGATAAGAGACTCTACCTTTAGCTATACTTTCAAAAATTCAAAAATCATAGTGAATCAAAACGGAAACGAGTTTTTATATAAAATATACAATGATACATTAAACTTTTATTTTAAGAGAGATTCGATTAAACCTATAGCCAAATACTTTTCTAAGTATTCGCCCCAGTATAACACTATTATATTTAGAAATGTGGAATTTGAAAAAAATAAATTTCAAGACCAATATTTTATAAATTCTAAGTAAATCATTTGATATTTTAAATTCACAAGTCCACATTGATTAAATAAAAGAGCAAAAATTACTTTTATGAGAAATTGATACGGAAACAAACCTCAATATTTCAAGAAAATAGCTTCAAAAGCAGTTGAATAATACTCTCATTACAATAATACTATTTTTTTGCAAGTTAAAAGCCCCTAGTTTAGTGGTGTAACAAGGATTTTCCCAAATCTCCTTAAACCTACTTTGTATGCAAACCAAGACCCAAAAAAAGGTGCGCATTGTGGCTTTTATGAAAGATTTTATAGACAACGCCCAGTACAAAATTGTAAAGGGCGGGCAGTTAGGGCTTAGTGAAAGGTCGCTGGCGAACTATAAAAATTTTCAAAAGATTATAAGCCGCTATGAGGCGAACGTAAAAAGTCATTTATATTTTCATTCCTTTAATGCAAGCGTCATTGAGCACTTTAAGCGCTGGCTCCTAGAAGAACAACAATACAGCCTAAACCATGCAGGTAGGCTCATGGGTTTTCTTAAGACCGTATGTAAAAGCGCTGCCAATTACAATATAGAAGTTGGCGGGAGTACGCACTTAATAGCGGGTTTTTCCAGGTCACAACAGGACCAGTGCATTAATACCATTAGTTTTGAGGAATACGGGCGTATAGTGGCGTTAAAATGCCCTACGGACCGGCTTAGGAATGCCCAGAAGTGGTTGATCCTAGGATTCTGGTTGGGCCAAAGGGTGTCTGATCTGTTGCGCTTGGATCCTTCCTGGATCCGTCCTGCTAAAAATGGTGGGGTGTATATAGACATTGTACAACAGAAAACCAAAAAACGGGTCACCATTGGGGTCATAGATCCGGTGCCTTTAAAAATTCTGAGGGAAGACTTTCCCAGGAAAATAGGAGACCGTTGTTTTAATAGGCATATGAAAGAGGTGTGTCAATTGGCAGGCATTGACCAGCAGGTCAAAGGATATAAGTTAAATGTGGCAACCAAGAGAAAGGAATTGGGTACCCATCCCAAATACGAGCTGCTTTCTTCCCATGATTTAAGGCGCTCATTTGCCACCAACTTCTTTGGTAAGATAGAAACCCCCGTACTCATGCAAATGACCGGACACTCCAGAGAGAGTACCTTTCTAAACTATATAGGGGTGGGAGAAAACAAGGATATTTACGCCAATAATTTTATGGAGGGGCTCTTGGCTTTGAAGACTAGTAAAACCTACTAAAGTCTTTGCGGTTTCTGACCCGGTAAGGAGAGAGGTCAAAATTAACAAAGATCTCAAAGGCGTTGGGGGTAGCGAATTGGCTGCTGCCCATGGGTATGCTGTAGTTAAAGCCTATATCTAGAGCGTCTAGTTTCATGCCCGCAGAGAAACCCATCTGGAATAGGTTGGCGCCATTCAGGCCAGAGACATGTTCGTTTATACCCAATACCAGATTGGCCATAGTGAGTTCTTGATACAGGTCTAGGCGGGTGTTGGGTCCTTGCTTGCTAAAGTTTTGGAACAAGTACAAATAAGAATAATTGGGTAGGCGGCCTTGTTGGTAGCGGTTGAGGTTTATTTCATAGCCAAATTGAGCGCCAATAAGCATGTTTAAGTTAATGACACGCTCAGAGAGCTCAGAAGATATTTTGGGTTGGTTTAAATGCCGTACAGAGAGACCAAAGGACATATTATAGTCGTTGTGGGCCATGAAAGAGGCGCCAAAGTCTATATAACCCATATTGTCTGTGGCCACAATAGGGTCTGAGGTTTGGGTGTTTACCTGACCGGAAAGTATGTCTATTTGGTCTGAGAAAATAAGGCTGCCATAGTCAAAGTTATAGCTGCTAAAACCAGCGGTTACCCCAGGATAAAAATACCAGTTGTTCTCTAGCCTTAGTTTGTATATATAACTCAGGCGGGCATTGGCATGGTTGTAGCCAGAATTGTCTAGCTTGGTGTTCATGTATTCTAGCCCCAGTTGAAAGTCGTAGTCTTCAAAGAAAGTGGTGGCGTAGGCGTACTGGTGCTGAGAGGTATTATTGTCTTGGGCCCTAACAAATTCACTGACCACCCCAATTTTAGCGGGATCTTTAAAACCAAAATAACTCGCATTGGCAAAATGCGGCAGGCTGCTTAGGTTGTGAATAAAGCGGTCCTGTGCTTGGAGGCGGGCGCTCAAAGCGGTGGCCAAAAGGAAAAGCAGCAGGTATGTATTTTTTCTAAATGCCATTATCTCAGGAGGGTAGCCTCCCCAGCGGTTTTAATTTCTTGTTCGTCGTGGGTTATAGCGGTAAAGCTGTACCTAAAGGTTTTAAAAGTATAGGGTTGTCCGGAAGGGTATGTGCCATTCCAGCCCCAAAGGGATGTGGTGGGGAGGCTGTCTACCGTAGCGGTATACAATAGGTTCCCCCACATGTCAAAAATGTCTAAGGTAAAGGCGGTAATTCCCGTGTATTTGGCTTCAAAAAGGTCATTTACACCGTCTTCATTAGGGGTAAAGGCAGAGGGGAAAATGACCAAATAGCCCTTCCCTACCCTTACTTCCTGGGTCACTTCTTTATAACAGCCCAAGGCGTTGTAAAAACGCAGGGCCACGGTAAAGGTGCCAGGAGTTTTATAGCGGTGAACAATATCTGTGGTGGCCTCATTCTCAGCAGTGATCTCGAGAAGGTCAGAGCCGTCTCCAAAATCCCAACGCATTTTAGTATAAGGCTCAATGGAGGTGTTGGTGAAAGTCACGTCTTCATTGGCACTGATGAGTCCCGTTTGCTCCAATGATCTGGAGGTGTAAGAGAATTCTGGGATGCCTACGCCGGTAATGATAGGTACAGAGATCCCACAGCCAGATTCGTTGAGTATGTTTAAAATAGCCTCGTCTACAGGGCTGTCTATAGTGAGTTCATAGGTGTCATTGCCCATAGGAGTACTGCTCACTAAGGTACCGTCATAATAGAAACTAAAGATGTCTGAATCCCGGTCAAAGACTTTAACTTGTAAGGTGCCTGGCTCGCCCACACAAAGGGATTTGCTTAAGAAAGGCCCGTCTAAGAGTTGGAGGGTTTCTACAGCGGCCAGTTCATAGAACTTGGTAAAGGTAATGGCGTCTGTATTGTCACAACTCACAAAGGAAGAGGTAATGCTCAGGCGGTATCGGCCTGCGGCCAAATTATTTACAGCCAATAAGTTGGTCCCTATGGGTGCATAGGTTGGGGCCGGATTTTCTTCTGTACCTGGAATTTCTCGTTCCCAAACAATATTGTAAGGGGCCTTCCCTCCAGAGATGCTAATGTTAATGGCGCCATTGGTGTTGCCTACACCACAGCCCAATGGGGTAATGGTTTCTGTAACACTTACAGCGGCTACATTGTTAGAGAAGTTAAACGTAATGGGGTCTGTAATACAGTTTTGAGCGTCTATAATTCGAAGCTCGTAAGTACCCGAATTCACAGAAATAGGAGCAGATCCCTGGGTCACTAAATTGTTGGGACCATTCCATTGGTAAATATAGAAAGGGTCTCCGTTTTCATCTTCAAAAGGCACCCCACCGCTTACCAGTGCTGTATCTGGGAAAGTGGCTTCGTTGTCGCATAGGTTGAGGGTCACATTGGTTTCCCCGCCATAGCTAATGGGTTGGTAATTGGTGATGGTGAAATTGGTGAAAAGTTCACAGCCCTCTGTGGTGGTTGTCCCTGTTCCTGTAGGTACTTGTGCTACAATTCTAAGGGTATAACTGCCTTCTAAAAGTTTAGACAGGGTGTATTTTCCAGAAGTATTGCTGAGACTAAAAGTGCTAGATGCGCTAGAAGAAGGGGTAATTTGTGCGCCGTTTAGATAGTACTTTAAGGCATTGGTAGTATTGAGTTTAAAGCTATAGCTGGCCTCAGGATTTTCACAAGTGGGTGGCGTGAGGGTATTTTCGAATATGCTTAAAGAAGACTTTGCAATGGTAAAAGCTTTTACCACAGTGTTACAGCCGGCCGTATTGGCGTCTTGAACTGTAGCGCGGTATTCTCCAAAACCAAGACCGGTGAGGTTGAGTTTTCCAGCACTTCCAGGCACTTCATTCCAGCCAAATACCGTAGTGGTGGTGCTTACTGTATTAGAACCTACACTAGAAGTGACTGTATTTGTTTTGGGACCATATTTTTCCCATGCAATGGTGAAAGGCGCCACAATATTGGGTGAAAGGGTTAATAGTATACTAGAATTGGTGCTCTCTTCGCTAACACATTGCTCGCTGGTCACTACCCCAGATACCGTAAATGGTGTGGCCGTATTGGGCATATTTACATTGAGGGTCTGGGTACATTGGTTTTTATCTGTAACCTTAACCGTGTAATTTCCAGGGGTAAAAATGTCGTTAGCAGTGGCGCTGGTACCGGCTACACTGTAACCATTAGGGCCTGTCCAAGTATAGAAATAAGGAGTAGTCCCTCCCGTTGCAGTTACACTAAGGCTTCCTGGCGTGGTACAACCAATGGGCGTTACTTGGCTTTCCTCCTCATGGGTTACTTCTAATAGCGCGGGTACAGTAATATTAACGCTCTGAGTGCTCACTGCACAAGAATTGCTGTCTGTAATCACAATAGTGTGGGCGCCAGCAGAAATTCCTTGAATGGTGTAGGTTATTGCTGTGGCAGATGCGGTGCCAAAAGAAGCAGAACTCCCGCCGTCTATAGTGAAATAATAAGGACCCGTTCCGCCTGTAACACTTATGGTGGCCTGACCGCCTGCATTGGTAAAACACAGCGGGTTGGTCACAGCATCTAATACCGCAGTAAAAGCATCTGGTTCCGTGATGGTAAATGCTTGAGACACCAAGCAAGCGCCAGCTAGGCCGTTCGAAACGTCTACCCTGTAATTTCCTGCAGATAAATCTGTGACAGAAAGGGTGTTGGTGCCGTATTTAGTGAGTAAGGTAGTTCCCTCATACCACCTAATAATAGGTGTAATAGAGGGGTCGCTGCTAATGGAAATATTAAAAGTTCCATTTGTAGCTCCGTTACAGCTGAGCCTTTGTGTGGCCGCCGGTGCAAAAGTGCTAATGGCTAGCGGCGTTAAAGCAGTTAAAGTGGTGGTGGCTGTGGCGCTACAACCCAAAGCGTCGGTTACAATAAGGGTGTAGTTTCCAGCTCCAAGGGCCGTAATGTCTTTGGTCGTTTTAGTGCCTACGTAGGCGTTGCTGGTCCAAGCATAGCTATAGGGGCTAGTCCCTCCAACAATAAATCCTGCCCCAAGGCTTAAAGCGCCGTCTGTTGCCGTGGTACAACTTGGATTGGTTGCGGTGATTTGGGCCGCATCTAATTGCATGGCCACTGGGATAGTAATGCTTTTGGTCACCGGGGTGCTACAGCCAGCATCTTGAATGGAAACGGTATAAACCGCTCCCTCCGTAAGGTTTGGATAAACTACCGCAGCAGAAGAGCTTTGGGTGCTTACATTTCCAGCTGGATCTGTAAAGCTAAAGGTGTATGGTGTATTTCCACCACTAGGGGTGGCTGTTAGCGTGTCGCTGCATCCGGTGGCTAATACCAAATCCAATACTGCAGGTTGTGTAATGGTAAAAGCAGAAGAAGACACATTACAGCCGCCATTGGTGACTGTTAAAATGTACTGTCCTACAGTTAAACTGCTTATAGATAGTGTAGAGGCTGTAAAACCGCCACCTACTTTTGTCCAAGCATAAGAATTAGGCAATGCGTTGGCTTGGGTGAGCACTGTAATGAGCTGGCCTTGTGCAGAGCTTCCTGCACTAGCCAAATAAGTGAATGCCGTACCAGAAACGTCTGCAGATAGTGTTATCACTACGTCCGTAACGTTCGCAGATACAACAGATCCAGCTGCTCCGTTAACTAAAGCAGCAAGGGCGGCAGCTACTTGTGCATTGGTTTGACCAGCGGTCACCGTATGGGAATAAGAGGTTCCGTTGAGCTGTAGGGTCATGACGTCTCCTGTAGCTAAAGTCCCGCTTACCGTTAACGTTACTATTTGTTGCTGGGCGCTATTGCCCCCGCTAATCCTACTGGGGTCTATATTAATGGCCCCATCTGAACCACCAAAACAGCTCACCATAGTGAGGTCATTGGCTGCAATTAAAGCGTTGTTTATAACGGGTAATGGGGTCACAGTAACCGTGAGCACACTACTTTCTACCTCACATTGAACCGCGTTAATCTGTCCAAAAACAGCCCGCTTATAGTAAGTGGTTTGCGTGAGTGCGGTAGGAGCATAATTTCTAGCCGTAGCCCCAGGAATACTATTCCAATTACTGCCGTCTGTAGATTTTTTCCATTGGTAGCTAATAGTGGCCGCTGCAGGATTGGTCACAACACTGGCCTCTAAAAGTTGCGCAGGAGTCTCTCCAGCGCAAATTGTCTGCGCACTGCCAATGGTTCCTGGCAGCAAATCGTTAGTGGTGATTTTTACCCAATTGGTAGCGCCTGTACAACTTTGACTTCCGTCTGTCCAAGTAGTTACCCTTTTGTACCAAGTGGTCTGAGCGGGTCTTGGTGGGGTGTATGAAGTGGCCGTTGCCGTGCCAATTAAGGTTTCATTATTTGCAGTATCTGTAGAAGAATACCAGCTGTAAGTAATGCCTGATAGGGTGCTCCCACCAGTGACCGTAAGGGTGGTTGGATTGGCTCCAGGGCATAAAATTTGATCAGTGGTTAGGGTACCTCCAGCCACAGAAGGGCCCACTTTTATAGTCACTGAATTGGTGCTAGTAGCACAAATTTTTCCAAGGGAAGATAAGGTGGTTTCTCTTTTGTAATAAGTGGTTTGTGTAAGACCTATGGGAGGGTCATAAGAAGAATCAGAAGCTCCTGGAATCTGTACCCAGACTGGATTGTTAAAATCTATGGCTGTGTACCATTTGTAAGTGCCCCCAGCAGAGCCAAAACTGGCATTTAAAATAGGGGCAGGATTATCTCCCACACAAATGTCTTCTCCTCCAGAAATACTTCCTGCACTAGGGTTTAAAACGGTGACCGTTATGGTGTCTCCTGGAGTATCTGTAGCACAGGTAGTGGTACCCACAACAGTAGTAGATAATCTTCTAAAATAAGTAGTCTGGGTCAGGGTACCAGAAGTATAACTGGCATTGGTGGCGCCACTAATGGTAGACCATGCGGCATTATCTGTAGATTTTTGCCATTTCCACTGCAAATAGGAAGGCCCAATAGAGGCCACATTTTCTGTAAAGGTAGTGGGTGCATTGTTGTAGCAAACCACCTGGTTGCTATTAAAAGACCCCGCAGTTGGGACTATGACCTGAACTACGGTGTTTGGATTGTAAATGGTACAGTTTCCTGAAGCATAGGTATTGGTTACCGCACGCATAAAATAAGTGGTCTGTGTAATAGCAGTAGGCGTATAAGTGTCTGAGGTAGCTCCTCCAATAGAGACCCATGAGTACGGATTGGATGTAGAGGTAAACCACTGATAGGTAAGGGTTCCGTTGGTTACAGAGGCCGCAGCTTTTGGAATGATAGGGCTCGGAATATCTCCAGAGCAAATCACTTCTAAATTATCGTTCCCTGTGTCTGGGTTGGTGGTCTTAACAGAACCAGGGTCTGCGTTGTTACCCGCAATAAATTTTAGGGTATTGGTATAATCTACACAGGTATCTGTGTTTAGGGTGCTGGTAGTTTGCCTCCTATACCAAATGTCTACAGACACCGATGGAGGGTCGTAAGTGACCTGATTATTTGTCCCAGTGGCACTAGACCAAGAAGTACCATTGTCGGTACTTTTCTGCCATAGATACGTAATATCTCCGTCTCCTGTAAGGGTAGAGTTGTCTTTTAGAGGAAAAGGGTCTGATCCAGGACAAATATCTACCGGGGTATTGCTGTTGTCATTAAACGTGATGGCTAGACTACTGTTTGGGAACCTATTTACATAAACATAGACCACATTGGAGGAGGCAGAAGTGCCGCAAGAGACAGAAGTGGCGTTTCTTTTAAATTGGGTGGTTTGTGTAATGGTAGCTGCAGGCGTAAAAGCATTGGTGGCAGATCCACTACCGCTTAAGTTGGTCCAAGTGGCACCGTCGTCTATAGATTGTTGCCATTGGTAGCTCACCGTATTTCCAGTAGCGTCTGCAACAGATGTTAAGGTAGTGGGTACCTCGCCCAAGCAAATGGTCTGCGTACCTCCAATACTACCCGCGCTTAGGTCAGATACCGCAATTGTAGCAATGGTACTTGAAGCCACACAAGTGTATCCTGAGTAGGTTACCGTGGTTTTTCTGTAGTAATATTTAGTGCCTGTAGCAACGGTGCTTGGGGTATACGACACTCCTGTTTCACCACCAATCACAGACCAATTAGCCTGGTCTGTACTCGAATACCATATATAGGAGAGATTTCCTGTGCTGCTGTCACCACTAATAGTAAGCGGCGTGGCAGCGGCTCCCAAACACAAGTCTTGGTTGGCAGAAATGGTTCCTCCCAGAGCTTGTGGCGCCACATTAATAGTTACTTCATTAGAAACCACATCTGTGCCACAAGTGGTAGATTGTGCCAAACGCCTGTAAGAGGTGGTTTGGGTGAGAACACCTGTAGCAAGGGTTGCCGCGTTGGTGCTTATTGTGCTCCAACTACCCCCGTTAATAGATTTTTGCCAAGAATAAGTGATGGTTTCGCCCATGGCAGTGGCATCTGTATCAGAGGCTAGAGTGCCCCCATCTGTTCCATAACAAAGACTGGTGTCGCTGCTACTGATAGCGCCTGGAAGTACTTTAATAACCTTTAAAATAGCCACATCTGAGGTGTCTGAACAGGTGCCTGCTCCAGAATAAAAAGTAGCCCTTTGGAAATATAAGGTGCCCGTTTGGGTGTAAGTTGGTGTAAGGGTCGGTCCTGTTTCCCCGCCCATAATATTGAAAGTGCTGTTGTCTGTAGAGGAATACCATTGGTAGGCAATAGTCCCTATAGCGGTGTCTCCGCTAACAGAAATAGCCGTGGGGTTAGCGCCAAAACAAATGGTTTGATCTCCTGAAACAACCCCACCATTCACCTGTGTGACCACAACTGTGACTACCGTAGAAGCCTTTGAACAGGCATTAGCCCCATTGGTTGCGGTGGTAATTCTCCTGTAATAGGTGGTGCCAGCACTGTTGGTAGGCGGGCTAAAGGTGGCTGTTTGGGACCCTGTTCCAGTAACTGGAGTGAAATTAGCCGCATTATTTGTTGTAGAAGACTCCCATTGGTAGGTAATTGTACCTCCAGAACTTGTCGCATTATTCACTTCAAGGGCCGTGGGGGTGTCGTTTAAACAGAGATTTTGACTGCCTGTAGCGGTTCCTCCATTCAATTGAGCCCCTACCGAAACCGTAACCACATTAGAGGTTTTGGTGGCGGTACAAGTCGTGGAACTTGCAATTCTTCTAAAATGAGTCGTTTGGGTCAGAGCAGCAGGGGCGTAAGTAGCGGAATTGTTGGTAATGGCCTGCCAGGTATTTTGATTGTCTGTAGATTTTTCCCAGCTGTAGCTAATGTCCTCGCCCATAGCAGAAGCATCTAGGGTACTTGTAAATGGAGTTGGGGTGTCTCCATAACAGGTATTTTGGTCTGCAGCTATGGTTCCAGCAGATAAATCAATAATGGTTACAGAAACAGAATTACTCGGTGCGCTACAAGAGACCCCGTTTTTAGATACAATGGTTTGCCTTCTGTAAAAAAGTGTCCCGGAAGCTGTACTGCTTGGCGTATAAGCCACCCCGGTCTGTCCAGAGATGTTATTGTAATTTATATCGTTTACAGATACCTCCCACTGATAGGTGGCAGAAGCCGTAGCACTAGTTACTGCAAAAGGATTTAAGGGCTCGTTCAAGCAAACTTTTTGTACGGCAGTAAGGGTGCCACCGCTCACACTTATGGCAGCTGCGTCTGCACTTATTCCTAATAAGGCATAGCCATTGGTCATACCACTAATGACAGCATCTATGGCATTATAACTAACTGTGCCTGTAGCGCCAGATGAAGTGGCTACCAAACTCAGGCCGCTTATAGTCATACGATCTAAAGTGCTGGTTGCTGTGCTAGTAAAAGTCACTAAAAGGGTCTGGCTGTCTGAAAGTGTTGCTGAAGCAGCGCTCAAGTCTGCACCATTAGCACTAAGGCTAAAGGTACCTGAAAGGGTAAAGCTAGCAGGAACAGACAAAGTAAATTTTACCCCAGCACCCACGGCAAAATCATCCGTGTTATTTTCTTGAAAAACAAGGCTAGGCAAAGGGATTTCAGTAGAAGGAAGGCTGCAATAAGAGACCGCTACATTTGAATAAGAAGGCGGCGTAATTTGCCCCAAAGCAGTAGCATGACCAACAATAAAAAGGCCTGCAAACAACACAAAGAGGCGTAAGATGGGTTTCATGTATAAAGAACCATAACGCTTAAAAAAGCGTTATGGTATATTTGGGTTACGTTTTCGTGTTAAAATTAGCCTATTTTAAAGGAATACAAAAATTCTATGCCCTCTATTGCAAGATTAATTCTTGGCTGCTTTTTACTTTTCCAGCACTTAAAACCACTTTATAACTTCCTTTAAGCAAGTAAGTGTTGCCGTCTGCAGCGGTTGAAAGGCTTGTTTTGTTTTTCTTTAAAAATGCAATCTTTCCTGACTTAGAGAAATTCATATGAAAGGGCGCGCTGTTAAAACCAGCGTCTGCTATTACTTCCGTGGCGTTTACCTCAACACCATTAGCGTCTTGCACAGACACAGTCACTGCTCCGGCCTGGGGCACAAAAAAGTTCATACTTATTTCTGGGGTATAGGGATCTGAAAAGCCTCTGGCCATGCCCCATCTAGGAGAGACGCGTTGTTTTTCAAGGGCAAACAATTCCAAAGCAGGGGTTTTTCCAGCAGCCATTTTGTTGGCCAATGGACCTAAAGCCGCAATGTCTGCCTTAAAAATAGAGCGACCATGGGTGCCCACCAAAAGGTGTTTGTCCCTGGCCTGTACCACTACATCATGAACGGCTACGGCAGGTAAATTTGTAGAAAAAGCATGCCATGTAGCCCCTAAATCTAAGCTTACATAGAGGCCGTTGTCTGTTCCAGCGTAGAGTATGTTTTCATTGTTGGGGTCTTCGGTTACGGAATTTACGGCGCCAAGCGGCAAGTTTGCGCCTATGTTTTTCCAGGCATCGCCCCTATTTTCTGATAAGAAAATATAAGGAGCAAAATGGTCGTTTCTATACCCATTTAAAGCCGCAATAACCCGGTCCTTTTTATGGACAGAAGCCTCTAAACTGCTCACCCATAAATCTTGGGGTAGGCTGCCGGAAATAAGACTCCAAGAAGCACCACCGTCTTTGGTTGTGTGAATAAGACCGTCGTCCGAACCGGTGTATAAAAGGTCAAAATCAAAGGCCGACGCCCCAATAGTCGTGAGCGTCCCAAACGCCACATTCCCCTTCTTGCCCCCCTGAGTGAGGTCTCCAGAAATGGTTTCCCAACTGCTTCCCTGGTCCATAGAACGGTGCAGGCGGTTGGAGCCTAAATAGAGTACGTCTTGGTTGTGAGAAGACAGTAAAATTGGGGTCTGCCAATTGAAACGGAAAGGGGCGTCTCCCAATTCGTGTTTGGGCTGAATATAGGTTTGCTCCCCGCTACTGAGGTCCAATCTGTAGTAATTTCCAAACTGAAAACCGGTGTAAACAATATTTGAATTTCTGGCGTCTATTTGCACCTGCATACCGTCTCCGCCCATAATAGATTCCCAGGGGTTTTGACCATTGGCATGCCAGCGGGTATTGAGTGGCGCGTTGTGCGCAGCCTTCCAAACCCCGTTGTCCTGCAGGCCGCCATAGACGTTGTAGGGGCTTTCGTTGTCTGCATTTATATAGTAAAACTGCCCTACAGTAGGGGTGTTGTTCTTCATCCAATGGGCGCCACCGTCATAAGTAATATTAATCCCGCCGTCGTTTCCATTGATCATATGCTGTGGGTCCCTTGGGTTTATCCATACATGGTGGTGGTCTGAATGCACATTGTCTCCCCCAATACTTTTAAAACTTTTTCCGCCGTTGGCCGATGCCAATAAGGGCACCCCAGAAAGCACTATATAGTCCGAATCCTGCGCAGACACCGAGATTTGGGCAAAATAATAACCATAGCTGTAAAACAAGCCTTCAATAGGCTGCTCATTTTGCTTGGTCCAATCCAGCCCCCCATTATTGGAGCGATATACCTCAGCACCAGTCACGGGCGTATTGAATAAAAGCGCGTTGGCGTCTTCTAAATAAGTGGCCAAATCTGCTGGTTTCACCGTACCTGCCTCCACCAGCTGCTTTACGTTTTGGGCGCGGTATTTTTCTTGAAATCCATTGGATTTTAAGTATTGGTTCAATTTACCGTCGGAAAGCTTCATAAAAGCTTTGGTGTCCATGGCTTTAAAATCTTCTTTGGTGAGCGCCTCAGATTTTCTGGCATTGGAATCTTTTTCTGCCTCAGTTCTAAACTGGCTATCGTGCACCGCATAGACGGTATTGGCGTCAAAGACTGCCAGGCCAATACGCCCTACCCCTGCTCCTGTGGGAAAACCACTGTCTGGCGTAGAAATAAGCGTCCACGAACTTCCTGCGTCCGTACTTTTATAAAGGGCAGAACCTGTTCCTGAGCCTTCAAAATGCCAGGCCTTGCGGTCTTTTTCCCAGCTGGCGGCATAGAGGGTATTAAAATCTTCTGGCGCAGCCGCCACTTCTATAATTCCGGCACTGTCTGAAATGTGTAGTGTTTTGGTCCAGCTGTTACCACCGTCTGTAGTTTTATAGAGCCCCCTGTTTTCATTGGGGGTGTACAGGTGTCCCAGAACCCCTACCACCACTTCTTCTGGATTGCTGGGATTGATCAAGATACGGCCAATATGGTGGCTGTCTTCTAGGCCCATATGCTGCCAAGTAGCTCCCTGATCCGTAGATTTTAAAAGTCCAATTCCAGCGTAGGAAGATCGGGAAGAATTGTTTTCTCCGGTCCCTACCCAAATGGTGCCAGAGGCCCAATCTACTGCAATATCCCCCACATTTTGGGTGGGCGCGTTGTCCATTAAAGGGCTAAAAGAGGTGCCGTTATTATTGGTATACCAAAGGCCTCCAGAGGCGTAGCCCACATAAAACTCAGTAGGCTTATCTGGGTTCACGGCCACGTCTACCACCCGGCCACTCATGACCGTAGGGCCAATTTGAGTAAAGGGCAGGTTTTTAACCAGCGAACTGGCCTGCATGGCAGCCTGCTGCTGCAAACTGGCCTGCACTGCAGCGCCTGAAGTAGGCATAATATCTTGGGCTATACCGCTAAAACCAGCGGCCAAAAGGGCAACAAAAAGTACTTTTTTCATGGGGTTGGTGTTGTTTTTCACCTCCTAAGATAAGTACTTTTTGCTTACATAAAAAGAAGTGATATTTTGCCACTATTTTTTAGTGGCAAAATTATTGTATCTTTGCTTGTGAGCCAGATAGCACATTTGAAATGAAAAATCTTTTAAAATATAAGGAGTACCTCGGAACTGTTAGTTTTAGTGATGAAGATCAATGTTTGTATGGCAAGCTTATTGGAATAGATGACTTGGTCAGTTATGAATCCGATTCAGTCTCTGGTTTAAAAAAAGCTTTTGAAGATGCTGTAGAGGACTATTTAGAAACCTGTAAGTCTTTAAGTAAAAATCCTTTAAAATCTTACAGAGGGGTGTTCAATATTAGAACCACACCCGAGAAACACGAAACCCTCGCTATTATGGCTCAGAAAAATGGCTTAAAACTCAATCAATTGGTAAACAAGGCTTTTGAAGAATTCATTCAAAAAGCAGCTGTTACAGAGGGGTTTTTAGACTAAAATTAACCCTCCCCATTCATGAGGGCCTCTATTTCTGCTATTGTAATAGGAATGTGGGCCATGAGGTTAATGGGGTCTCCTTTTTCTTGAATCACTACATTGTCTTCTAAGCGAATGCCAATACCCTCTTCTGGAATATAAATACCTGGCTCTACAGTAAAGACCATCCCTGCTTTCATAGGAGTTTTGAGCGCGCCGTAGTCATGGGTGTCCAGACCAATGTGGTGGCTGGTGCCGTGCATAAAGTACTTTTTATAGGCGGGTTTATTGGGGTCTTGGTTTTTGACATCGGCCGGGTCTAAAAGACCCAAGGCCAACAACTCAGCGGTCATAATCTCCCCTACTTCACGGTGGTATTCTGCCCATAACGTTCCTGGAACCAACATTTTTGTAGCGGCATTTTTAACGCGCAGTACCGCATTGTAAACGGCTGCCTGACGCTCGGTAAAACGGCCGCTCACGGGAAAAGTCCTGGTAAGGTCTGAACGGTAATTGGCATATTCAGCGGCCACGTCCATCAGGATCAGGTCACCGGCCTGGCACTGCTGGTTGTTCTCTATATAATGCAGCACATTGGCATTGGCGCCAGAGGCAATAATAGGGGTGTAGGCAAAGCCCTTGGAGCGGTTGCGCACGAATTCATGTAATAACTCTGCTTCTATTTCATATTCCCATACGCCTGGCTTTATAAAACCTAAAAGCCGGCGGATGCCTTTGCCTGTAATGTCACAAGCAGTCTGCATCTGGGCAATTTCCTCTGCTTCTTTTACCCCTCTTATTTCTTGTAAAATGGGCTGGCTTTTTTGCCATTGGTGGGCCGGAAACTGCGCCTTACACTTGGCTATAAAACGGTCTTCCCTGGTCTGGGTTTCTACCGCCTGACGGTAGTGCTCATTGGTGTTAAAATAGATGGTGTGGGCCTCGGTCATGAGGTCAAAAAAGACCTTATCAAAGTCTGACAACCACATGATGGTCTGGATTCCTGAAATAGCAGTGGCTTTCTCTTTGGTGTATTTGGCCCCTTCCCAAACCGCAATATGCTCATTGGTTTCCCGCACAAAGAGAATTTCTCTATGGGCTGGGTTCAGTGCATCTGGAAAGAGCAATAAAATGCTTTCTTCCTGATCTGCCCCACTTAGGTATAGTATGTCTGAATGCTGTGCAAAAGGCAAAGTGCTGTCTGCAGACACCGGATAAATGTCATTGGAATTAAATACAGCCAAGCTCCCTGAGATCATTTGGGCAGTAAACTTTTGGCGGTTTTTTATAAAAAGGGTATTGGGGATGGCTTGGTATTTCATGGAAATATAAGGTGTTATTTAAAGACAGTTGTTGCAGGTATTTTAAACCAGCTGGGGTAAAGATAATTAAATTTGTCTACTCCATTCCGTAATCTAAAGGTAGCATAGCCGCCACGCGCTTACCCCCCATATAACCGCCAAAAGACAGGCGGTTGGCGGGCGCAAAATTTCCCAAACCGTCTAGGTAATAGGGGCCATTCACCGCTTCTAAAACAGATTGCTTCTTTTTGTGTAAAATGGTGATTCTGGGTATTTCTTGGGTTACTTTTAAAAAGTCTTCTTCCTGATTCAAGCTAAATACCACTTCCCAAGGCACTTCTTTTTGGCCATAAAAAAACCTGAAACCATTTTCTTTGAGCTGCCCTAACAGGAGGGCGCGCATAAAGAAAAGGGTAGATCCGTCATAGGCTTTGGCCCTATTTTTAGCGTATTTGCTCTTGGTTTGCAGGGCTAATGGTGTGAAAAAAGAGGTGCCCGCATAATAGGAAATGTACTCCTGAGGCCATTCGTTTTGAACAGTGTCTTTGAAAAAGGAGAGCTCAAAATCTATCAGGGCATAGCGCACCAAATACCCCAGGTATTTGTTTTGTATGTTCAATGGGGCAGAGGCATAGGCGTAGAGCGTAGCAGTTTGCTTGTTGTAATAAAATCGCAACACCTCTGGGTTCAGAATTTTGGTGCGCTGGGCTGCTGTGTCTTCTCCTAAAAAGGTACGCTTAAATAAGCGGTATTTGCGCTCTCTAGACCAGGTGTCTGGTTCCAACACCACCTCATCTAAAGACACTACGGCTTCTTCTAAAAATATTTTGGCCGTAAATCCATTGGATAAGTTTTGCAAATCTGCAATAGAACGGGTTTCATAGCCCAAATAACTCACTACTAATGCCGCATTTATTTTTTGTGAGAGCGGCAATTCAAAAAATCCTGCTGCATTGGTAATGGCACCTAAAGAAGTACCGTCAAAATACACCGACACCCCCTCTAGTGGAGACTGGTCCAGCGCGTCTAATACCTGTCCTTTAATAAGTGTTTGGGCTTGGACCCAGCTAGCCGCAAAAACACTGAGCAACAACAGCGGCAGCAGGCTTACAAAAACCTTGCAGCGGAAGAGGCGCTGGGCAGCGTAAGGCGATAAAATGAAGCGATGCATTATTTTTTAATTAAAAATACGTCAAAAATCTTTACGCCTACCACGCTTAATAGTACGGGTAAAACCCAGGCCAATCCTTGGCTGCTCAGCGGCAAAAATGCGGTGGCCTCTTGCAAGGTGGGGTAGCCTAAACTATCCAAAAAAGCGGGGGTGTTGACTACAAAACACACCAAGACAGCTGCCTTAAAGGCTTTTGAGGTGGCCCAGGAGGCGGGCAGCACGTGCAAGGCCATAAGAATAATGGTGGTGGGGTAAATAAAAACCAAGGCGGGTACGGCTATGGCAATAATATAGACCACGGGGAATTGCCCCATGAGCACCCCTAATATTGCGCCTGCAATGGCCACGCTTATAAACACTTTTCTAGCGGTTCCGGGCGCATAGGCGGGGCCTTCAAAATAACTGGCCACAAAATCTGCCGTTCCTGTTACAATTCCTGTGGCGGTGGTAAAACAGGCCAAGGCCACTAAAATACCGAGGCCCACAGGGGCTGTATTTCCCAAAAACAGCTTGGCCATGGCTTGTAAAATTTCACTCCTACTGCTCTCTAAGTCAATATTCCCCTGGCTTTGTGCCCCAGCATAAATGAGGCCCACATAAATGGCAGACAACGCAATGGCTGAAAAGACCGCGGCAAAACGCACCGTACTTTTTTGTAGGTCGTATGGGTTTGTGCTTTGGTTGGCTTGATCTGTATTTGCAGGTCTTGCATTATCCTTGGCCTGCATTTTCTGAATAGAAACCAGCAATACCCCTCCTATTACTACGGCAGCAATAGCGTCAAAGGTCTGATAACCTTCTAACAAACTGTTCCCAAAAGGATTTTCCATGGTGGTTGGAGCCAAGGCCACTTCTGGTGCAAAAACCGCCATGCCAATTAAGGCGGTGAGTACGATTAAAATTCCAGGGGTCGTGATTTTACCAAAGAGATCAAGAAGCTTGGAACGGTTCAATGCCGCGAGCAGTACCAAACTGAAATACACCAGGCTGGTGAGCCAATAAGGACTGTCTGCAAAAGGCATTATAGCCATTTCATGGGTCACTGAGGCGGTGCGGGGCGCTGGAAGCGCCAGCGCAATGCCATAAATAAGGGCCGCGTAAGTCAGGGAGAACACTTTGCCCAATGGAGCCCCGAAATCATAGATGGTTCCCTGTAATTTGGCATGTGCGAATATTCCCAAAATGGGAATAAGCACCGCAGAGATCACGAAACCAAAGGCTACTAGTGCCCAGTCTGCACCTGCCTGCACCCCTAAATAAGGGGGTAAAATAAGGTTCCCTGCCCCAAAAAAGAGCGAAAAAAGCGCAAAAGCAGCGAGTAGTTTCTTCATTAAAACGAATTCCAGCCCTGGGCTTGGAGGGCTATTTTAGTATTGGCTCTGGTGACCAGATGGGCGCCGCTTTCTTTGGCAGTCATATGGCCTATGACGGTGAGGTTTGGGTTTCCCTTAATCTTGTCAAAATCTTTTTGAGCAATGGTGAAAAGCAGTTCGTAGTCTTCTCCTCCAGAGAGGGCTACAGTGGTGGAATCTATATTGAATTCCTCACAGGCATTAATGACAGTAGGGTCTAAAGGAATCTTGTCTTCATATAAATCACAGCCTACGCCGCTGGCCTTACAGAGGTGTAAGACCTCTGAAGAGAGGCCGTCTGAAATGTCAATCATAGCAGTAGGCAATACGTCTAAGGCCTCCAATAAATTGGGGATGTCTTTTCTGGCCTCTGGCTTTAACTGTCGCTGTACAATATAGTGATAGGGCGCTAAGTCTGGCTGACTGTGGGGGTTTACCTCATAAACAGCCTTCTCTCTTTCCAAAACCTGAAGCCCCATATACGCGCCACCTAAATCTCCAGAAACCACCAAAAGATCGTTTTCTTTAGCGCCAGAGCGTTTGGTAATTTTAGCAGGCACCACCGTACCTAAAGCAGTAATGGAAATAATCATGCCTTTTGTGCTAGAAGTGGTGTCTCCACCCACCACATCTACCCCATAATGGGCTGCAGCATGGCGCACCCCATCGTAAAAAGCCTCTAGGGCTTCTAAGGAAAAACGGTTGGAAATGGCCAGGGAAATGGTGATCTGAGTGGCGGTAGCATTCATGGCATACACATCCGACAAATTAACTACCACGGCTTTATAACCCAAGTGCTGCAAGGGCATATAGGCCAAATCAAAGTGCACCCCCTCTACGAGCATGTCTGTGGTCAGCACCGTTTGATAGCCTTGGTGGTCTAGCACGGCAGCGTCGTCTCCAATGGAGAGCACCGTACTGGATTGACTTTGGGGTAAATCCTTGGTTAAATGGTCTATAAGTCCAAACTCGCCTAGCTTTTCTAGGTCGGTCTTCTGAGAATTTTTTGCTTCTAACATGCCGCAAAAATACAATCTTTATGTATATTTGTGTCTAATTTAGAATTAATCTATTTAAGAATGATCAGCGTATCTGAAACAGCAAAGAAAAAAGTCATGTCCCTCATGGAGGAAGAAGGCTTTAATGCCCAAGCAGATTATGTTAGAGTAGGCGTTGAAAGTGGCGGCTGTAGCGGCCTTTCTTATGCACTTACTTTCGATAAGACTGCTGGTGAAACAGACCAAGTTTTTGAAGACAATGAAGTGCGTATCCTAGTAGATAAAAAGAGTTTTTTATATCTGGTAGGTACCGTCTTAGAATACTCAGGAGGCCTTAATGGCAAAGGGTTTGTGTTTAACAACCCCAACGCCCAACGCACCTGTGGTTGTGGAGAGAGTTTTTCTCTATAACCAACTCCCTAAAAAAAAGAAAATGGCATACACGGAAGAAGAATTAAAAAAAGAACTGGAGACCAAAGAGTATGAGTACGGCTTTTATACAGACATAGAATCCGATACTTTTCCCATTGGGCTTAGCGAAGAGATTGTCGTAGCCATCTCCAAGAAAAAAGAAGAACCAGAATGGATGACCCAGTGGCGTTTAGACGCTTACAGGTCATGGCTGGAAATGGAAGAACCGGAATGGGCCAACGTGCATTACACCAAGCCAGATTTTCAGGCCATTTCTTATTATTCCGCCCCCAATAAAAAACCCAAATACGATTCTATAGACGAGGTAGATCCCGAATTGTTAGACACTTTTAAGCGTTTGGGTATTTCATTGGACGAACAAAAAATGCTAGCAGGCGTAGCGGTAGACATTGTCATGGACTCCGTATCTGTAGCCACTACCTTTAAAAAGACCCTGGGAGAGAAAGGAATTATTTTCTGCTCTATTTCAGAGGCCATTAGAGAGCATCCTGAATTAGTGAAAAAATATATTGGTTCTGTGGTGCCTCAAAAAGACAACTATTACGCAGCTTTAAACTCTGCTGTATTTTCCGACGGCTCTTTCTGTTATATTCCAAAAGGCGTTCGTTGCCCTATGGAACTCTCCACTTACTTCAGAATTAACCAAGCAGGTACAGGACAATTCGAGCGCACGCTAGTGATTGCAGATGAGGGCTCTTATGTGAGTTATTTAGAAGGTTGTACGGCCCCCTCGAGAGATGAAAATCAATTACACGCTGCCGTGGTAGAGCTTGTAGCTTTAGATCACGCAGAGATAAAATACTCCACCGTTCAAAACTGGTTCCCTGGGGACAAGCAAGGAAAAGGCGGGGTGTATAATTTTGTGACCAAGAGAGGAATTTGTGAAAACCACGCTAAAATTTCTTGGACACAGGTAGAAACAGGTTCTGCAGTCACTTGGAAATACCCGTCTTGCGTACTTAAAGGAGACCATTCTATTGGAGAGTTTTATTCCATTGCGGTCACCAATAATTTCCAGCAAGCAGATACGGGCACTAAGATGATACACCTTGGGAAGAATACTAGAAGTACCATTATTTCTAAGGGTATTTCAGCGGGTAAATCGCAGAATTCTTACCGTGGATTGGTTCAAGTGGGTGCAAGGGCAGAAAACGCCAGAAACTTTTCTCAATGCGACTCCCTACTGATGGGTGACCAATGTGGCGCACATACTTTTCCTTATATTGAAGTGAAGAACAAAACGGCTCAAATTGAGCACGAAGCCACCACCTCAAAAATTGGAGAAGACCAGATTTTCTATTGTAACCAACGAGGTATTCCTACAGAAAAAGCCATTGCCTTAATTGTCAATGGGTTTAGCAAAGAGGTCTTAAACAAGCTTCCAATGGAGTTTGCGGTAGAAGCACAAAAATTATTAGAAATCAGTTTAGAAGGCTCAGTAGGATAAACACTGCGCCCACACCCTATAGAATAAAAAAATGTTAGAGATTAAGAACTTACACGCAAGTGTAGACAATAAAGAGATATTAAAGGGCATTAACCTTGTGGTAAAACCTGGAGAAGTACACGCCATTATGGGGCCTAATGGTGCTGGTAAAAGTACTTTGGCTTCTGTAGTAGCAGGTAAAGATGAATTTGAAGTCACCAAAGGAGAAGTGTTGTTAGATGGCCAAGATTTGGCCGACGACGCTCCTGAAGAACGCGCTCACAAAGGAATTTTCTTGTCTTTTCAATACCCTGTGGAAATTCCAGGAGTGACGGTAACCAACTTTATGAAAACCGCCATTAATGAATCTCGCAAAGCCAGGGGTCAGGAAGACATGCCTGCCAATGAGATGCTTAAAATGATCAAGGAAAAGGCGGAATTGTTAGAAATAGACCGCAAATTCTTGTCCAGATCCCTCAATGAAGGCTTCTCTGGAGGAGAGAAAAAGCGTAACGAGATTTTCCAAATGGCCATGTTGGAACCCAAAGTAGCCATACTCGATGAAACAGATTCCGGATTGGATATTGACGCCCTTAGAATTGTGGCAGCTGGGGTAAATAAACTGCGTTCAAAAGACAATGCGGTAGTCGTGATCACCCACTACCAGAGATTATTAGACTATATAGTACCTGACTTTGTACATGTGTTGTACGACGGAAAGATTGTAAAATCTGGAGATGCGAGCTTGGCCCTTGAATTAGAAGAAAAAGGCTACGACTGGATCAAACAAGAAACAGCACTATAGATGGAACTGAAAGACAAGCTAGTAAACGCCTTTATGGCTTTTGAGAACCAGGTAGACTTAGACCATCCGGTGCATGACGTTCGTTCTGCAGCCATGAAAGTCTTTGAAAATCAAGGCTTTCCTACCAAAAAAATGGAAGCCTGGAAATACACTTCCCTAAAATCTATAGAGAAATTAGACTTTAATATTTTTCCAAAGGAAGCAGCTTCTTTAGAATACAAAGAAGTGAAAAAATACTTCTTGCACGAAATAGACACCTATAAAATTGTCTTTGTAGACGGGGTGTACAGCTCTTTTTTATCGGAGACCACCCACCAAGGCATAGACGTTTGTCTTATGTCTGCGGCCCTTACAAAAGACATGTACAAGCCTATTATTGAGGCTTATTTTAATAAGGTAGCTTCTAAAGAAGAAAACCTCACGGCACTCAACACTGCTTTTAGCAAAGAAGGGGCCTATATTCACATTCCCAAGAATACTCAGGCCATGAAGCCTATTGAGATCATTCATTTTGCCACGGGTCGCGAACAAGCGCTTTTACTACAACCTAGAAACCTAGTGGTGGTAGAAGAAAATGCAGAGGTGCAAATTTTAGAACGCCACCAGTCTTTAAGTGAAAATGCGGTGTTTACCAATGCAGTAACAGAAATTTTTGCTGCCAAAAGTGCTATCATAGACTTTTACAAGGTTCAAAATGACAACAACAGCGCTAGTCTGGTAGACAATACCTATATAGACCAGCACAGTCAGTCTGTGGTGACACTACACACCTTCTCTTTTGGCGGGAAAATGACCAGAAACAATTTAAATTTCTACCAAAATGGGGAGCGTATAGACTCTACCATGAAGGGGGTCACTATTATTGGAGATGGCCAGCATGTAGACCACCATACTCTGGTACACCACATTCAGCCCAATTGTGAGAGCCACCAAGATTACAAAGGAATTTACGACGGCAACAGTACCGGCGTATTTAACGGTAAAATAATGGTGGATCGTTTGGCGCAAAAAACCAACGCATTCCAACAAAACAACAACCTGCTCATCTCTGATAAGTCTAGTATAAACACTAAGCCGCAACTAGAGATTTTTGCAGACGACGTAAAGTGTTCTCACGGCTGTACCATTGGTCAATTAGACCATGAGGCCTTGTTTTACTTGCAGTCTAGAGGAATTGGGAAAAAAGAAGCCCAGGCACTTCTCATGTATGCCTTTGCCAACAATGTATTGGAGAGTGTGCGTATTCCAGAACTCAAGAAAAGGGTAAACGCCTTAATCGCAGAAAAATTAGGGGTAAATCTTGGATTTGAACTATAAAAACATGCCTACATTAGACGTTGCAGCCATTAGAAAAGACTTTCCCATTCTTTCTAGAAAAGTACATGGGCAGGACTTGGTATATTTGGACAATGCCGCTACGTCACAGACGCCTTTGCCGGTCATTGAAGCCATTACCCATTACTACAGTTACTACAATGCAAATATTCACCGTGGGGTGCACAGTCTGTCTCAAGAAGCTACAGACGCTTATGAGCAGGCCAGAATTAAGGTGCAAAAACACTTTAATGCAGCCCATGCCTATGAGGTCATTCTCACGGCGGGAACCACCCATAGTATTAATATTGTGGCCAGCGGTTTTGAAGCCCTTTTAAAAGCGGGCGATGAACTATTGGTCTCCGCACTAGAACACCACTCCAACATTGTGCCTTGGCAAATGGCGGCAGAAAAAACAGGTGCAGTGCTCAAGGTGATTCCTATGTTAATAGATGGAACGCTAGACATGGCGGCTTTTCACGCCATGATTTCTCCAGCCACTAAATTGGTGTTTTGCAACCATGTCTCTAATGCACTAGGCACCGTGAATCCTATTCAAGAAATCATTGGCGCGGCCCACGCAGTGGGTGCGGCCGTCTTAATAGACGGCGCGCAAGCCGCCCCCCATATTCAAGCAGACGTTCAGGCCTTAGATGTAGATTTCTATGTGGTCTCTGCCCATAAAATTTGCGGCCCTACCGGGGTAGGTATGCTCTATGGAAAAGAAAAATGGCTGGAAAAACTACCCCCTTACCAAGGGGGTGGGGAAATGATTGCTACCGTAAGTTTTGAAAAAACCACCTATGCCGGACTGCCCCATAAATTTGAAGCAGGCACCCCAAATATTTCTGGCGGTATTGCTTTTGGTGCGGCACTAGATTATATGCACGGGATTGGCTTTGACAAGATAGCTGCCTACGAACAAGAATTACTGGTCTATGCCACCAAAGCATTGCTCGGAATTGAAGGCCTAGAAATATATGGTACAGCAGCGGAAAAAACCGCCGTGGTCTCTTTTAACATAAAAGGACTGCACCCTTATGACATTGGGAGCATTTTAGACCAGATGGGTATTGCCGTGAGAACCGGACACCACTGCGCCCAACCTATTATGGATTATTACAGCATTCCGGGAACGGTTCGCGCTAGTTTTAGTTTTTACAATACCTTTGAAGAAATAGACCGCCTGGTAGCAGGGGTTCAAAAAGCAAAAGACATGTTATGTTAGCACCTATCAAAGACATACAGGATGAGATTGTAGAAGAATTTGCCTTTTTTGAAGATTGGATGCAGCGTTATGAGCATATGATCTCTTTAGGGAAATCCTTGCCACTCATAGCCCCAGAGTTTAAAAACGAGGACCACATTATTAAAGGATGTCAGTCAAAGGTGTGGGTTCATGCGGCGCTAGAAGACAACAAATTGGTGTTTACTGCAGACTCAGACGCCATTATTACCAAAGGCATTATTGCTATACTCATACGCGCCTTCTCCAATCAAAAACCCATGGACATTTTAGACGCCAGCACAGATTTTATAGATGAGATTGGCCTAAAAGAACATTTATCTGCCACGAGAGCCAACGGCCTAGTGAGCATGATCAAACAAATAAAATTATACGCGGTGGCGTATCAAACACAGGTAAAAGACGCCTAAAAAATAGCAGCTATGGAAGAATCAAAAGATGTGGCATTAGGGGAACAAATTGTAGGAGTCATTAAAACCATCTACGATCCGGAAATCCCTGTAGATATATACGAACTGGGACTCATTTACGACGTACTAGTCAATGAAGACAACGAAGTGAAGATCCTCATGACCCTCACCTCACCCAATTGTCCTGTGGCAGAAACCCTTCCGGTAGAAGTGGAAGAGAAAGTGAAATCTATAGACGCGGTAAAAGACGCAGAAGTAGAAATTACCTTTGACCCGCCATGGACCCAAGAATTGATGAGTGAAGCAGCCAAGCTGGAGCTGGGCATGCTGTAAGAAGCATCGGCCTTAAGGCCTAAAGCGCTATATACCATGCAATCAGAAGACTTTTCTATTGAAAATAGGGTCGCCAACAGCGCCCTAGAAACCTTTAATTTAGAGGACCACTACCCCATTGGCCAAAGGACTACTTTGGACCTAAGCCAGTGGTTGCACGAGGGTTTTATACTCAGAGAAAAAGACTTTAGGGCCGCTTTAAAAGCCCATGATTGGTCCCAATACCAAGGCCAACACCTGGCCCTATTTTGCAGCACAGACGCCATAATTCCTGCTTGGGCCTACATACTCGTCACAGCCCAATTAGGCCCCTTTGTAAGCTCAGTAGTCGTAGGAGATCTGGAGGCGCTAGAAAGCCACCTCTACCAGACCGCCATGGCCCTAATAGACTGGACTCCCTACCAAGACAAAGCCGTCATTATTAAGGGCTGTAGTCAAAAACCCGTTCCCAAAAACGCCTACCTCTGGGCCATGACCGCCCTACAAAAAGTAGCCAAAAGCGTCATGTACGGAGAAGCCTGCTCTGCGGTGCCCCTTTACAAGCAAAAAAAATAAATACACCCTAACCTACCATAGCCTGACCGGTGTATTCTGTGACTTTTTCTCCCGTAAACTTCTTAAAATTATCATAGAAAGCGCTTCTGGAAGCAAAGCCGCACACCTCCGCTAAGGAAGCTACGGTGTGCTCCTTTAGATACTGTTTCTCTATACACTCAATGGCTACCATAACCCTAAGGTAATTCTCATATTCCTTAACACTCAGGGTACAATGGTACTTAAAAGCATACTTTATATGGCTTTGTGGGACCTGAAGCAATTCTGCAATCCCCAACAAGGCTTTTCCCTTAATTAATGCCCCTTTTTTCTTAGGAACAAGCTCATTAATACGCGCTATATAAAATGGAATCTTTAAGTGAATTCTTTGGTGTAAAGCCGTGTCGGCATTTTGAATGGAGCCTTTAGGTGGCAACACCCATAATTTAAGGTCTTCTAATTTAGGTTTTAAGAGGCTTTTTTGTAGGGCCTCTACCCCATATAAAACAAGTGGATTGTAAAGGATATACAAGCAGACCCCGAACCAAACGATAGAATTGAGCCTATAGGCGGCGCGTATATAGGAAGCGTCTACAGCATTAAATACCAGGCTAATCCCCCAGCTGTTAAAGAGAATAAACACAGCTACTCCGAAAATAATTTTTAACCAAAGTACAAAAACCCGCTCTTCCGCATTAGAAAGATTGGCGGTGTTTATGTAAGCTTTAATAATCCTAAATATTTCTATTAATACAAATACGCCAAAGACAATAAAGAAAAAAGCGTCCCAATACAATGGAACCAAACGCAAATAACTCAGTGCCACCATCAAGAATCCTACAACCAATTGAAGGTAATTAATCAGGCTCCGTTTCCTATCATTCAAGAGTATTTTAAAGTACCATTGAAAAATTATTACATAGAGATAGGTGAGACTTAAATTGTCCCAAAAAACAGAATTTTTAATGTCTTTGGTTTCTAAGCCATCTATAAAAATCAAGACCCTGGGTACAGCCACAAAAAGAAGAATTAATACAAAAAAAACATTCAAATGCCTGTTTCTTCTATACAATAGAAAAGAATGCCCTATGATTAAAAAACACAGAACAGCAAGAATAAGATTAAGTACTACAAAAAACATTGTCCTAAAAATAGGAAAAATGTACTAGTATTCTCTAATAAAGCATGTCTAAAAATTAAAACCAAGACCAAGCGTTAATTTTGAATGATTCAGATTTTGTATGAAATATTTATATTTCTTTTTATTCACTTTTATTAGTCTTTCAGCAATTGGACAAACAGCTGCAGAACCTTCTGGTTCAGGAACTGCAACGGACCCCTATTTAATCTCAAGCCTAAACGAATTATACTGGGTGTCTGAACAAACTTTTTCTACTTTAGATTGGTCCAATGGTAAATACTTTCTTCAAACAAAAGACATTGATGCTTCTGACGCCACAAATTGGAGCACCGGATGGATACCAATAGGTGGCAGGGGCTCTCAAACTTTAGTCAGTGACAACAATATATTTAAAGGAATTTACAATGGAGATAATCATTCAATTTCAAATATTTTTGTAAATAGTGGTATTTCGCGTTATAATGGTCTCTTTGGTTTGACTTTAAATAGTGTTATTATCAACTTAAAAGTTAGTAACGTATCTATATCCAGTAATGCTGCCGGAACTGGAAGTCTTGTAGGGAAAAATGGAGGAACAGTGTATAACTGTAGTTCTACAGGAACAATCACCAGCACTGCTAATACTACTGGAGGATTAGTTGGTCAAAACTATCCGAAACCAGCAAAAATACAAGCTTCTTATTCTAACTGCTCTGTTTATAGCGACAAAGATCAAACGGGTGGTTTAGTTGGTTTAAATCAGCAAAAAATTCTTGATTCATATGCTAATGGAATAATTCAAGGAAATACTAAGGTTGGAGGATTAGCTGGATCGTTAAGTTATAGCAATGGTTATTGGTTTACAAGGAATTATTCTAATAGTACGGTTGCAGCTATTGGATCATCAGTTGGTGTAATAACTGGAAATGGTATTGCTGACAACACAAATTATTCAAATATTAGTAAATATGAGGAAAGCGTTAGTGTTTCTTCATATACCTCTAATTTTTCAGGATGGGACTTTGAAGGTGAAACCACAAACGGAAAATACGATCTTTGGAAAATTGGTTCAGACGGCTACCCAACAGTGTATGACAATGGAAACATCTGGACAGGAGCTACTAATACTAATTGGAGCACAGCTTCCAATTGGAGCGGTGGAGAAGTGCCCAATAACAATTCTCTTTCTTCTAGAAATATAGTTTACATTCCCTCAGGACTTTCTAATTATCCTTCTTTAGGGGATAATGATAATGTAAGTGCATTCATTGTCAAAATTGCAGATGGAGCTAGAATAGATTTTAATGGCAAAACCATTAATTATTCCTTTCTTATTTATGAAGAAGAGGATATTATAATTCCTCTAAGCACTTCCGAAACAACCCCTGAAGACACTCCATTTACTTTCGCATTAACTGGCATTGGGTCTTTATCTACTACTTTGCTTGTTGCTAATCCAACAAAAGGCACGGTGAGCTTGTCAAATAATATAGCTACCTACACCCCAACACTTAACGAAAATGGAACAGATACTTTCACCTATAAACTGAGCAATAGTAATACCGCAACTGCAACTATTACTATTACCCCTGTCAATGACCCTCCTGTTGCAGTAGCAGATGCTTACACTGTACTTGAAGACTCAGGATTAAACAGTCTTAATCTTGTTTTAAACGACACAGATATAGATACGGCAACAAGCACCTTGATCCTAACAGGCGTTACCACCTCTGGTAGTGGAACAGTAGCTATTAACGCAGACAATAAATCTGTAGATTACACCCCTGCAAATAACTTTAACGGAACTGAAACTATCACCTATACAGTGTCAGACGGAAGTCTTTCAGACAACACAGGTGTTTTAACTATAACTGTATTGCCAAATTCTGCTCCTACAAACATTACACTCACAGCAAGTACTATACAAGAAAACAATGCCTCCGGAGTCACTATTGGCGCACTTACCACGACAGATTCAGACTCTGGAGATACCCACACTTATACCTTTGCAGATACTGTCAACTATCCAGACAACAGCAATTTCAGCATTGGCGGCGCTAATTTACAGGCAGCTGCAGTCTTTGATTATGAGACCAAAGCTAGCTATGTAATTCTAGTACAAACCACCGATACCCCGGGGGCCACTTACACCAAAACCTTCACTATTTCTATCACAGATGTAGACGAAGACTCCGACGGGGACGGTATAAATAATTCTATAGACAACTGCCCTTCTGTGGCCAATGCTTCGCAGGCCGATGCCGATGGAGACGGCATAGGAGACGCCTGTGACAATGCGCCCAATATAGCCAATACCAACCAACTAGATACCGACGGAGACGGTATTGGAGATGCGGCAGACACGGACGACGACAACGATGGGGTTCCTGATTCTGAAGACGCTTTCCCTCTAGATGCCTCGGAAAGTGCAGATACTGACGGAGACGGCATTGGAGACAATGCAGACCTGGACGACGACAACGATGGGGTTCCTGATGCCTCAGAC
>OJHK01000376.1_pt1 | contig 30317 bp, 24 predicted proteins | sample 1595161 | NCBI WGS metagenome assembly OJHK01 (sample SAMN05416842, study PRJEB24817) | seawater metagenome | isolation source: Sea water | place: Canada:Atlantic | collected 2013-07 | reverse complement strand
CAACTGTACCTTGCCTATCGCCAACATTGCTTCAGCGCTAGGGAATAATATATCTGGGCTAGCTTCATTCATTCTCAATGTCGACAGTTGTCCTGCTAACTTTTCAGGATACGCATCCCAACCTGTACCAACAGCGTAGAAGGGAGCAGTAACAAAATCTGATAGCAGTTGTGCTAACTGATCAGGTGGAGTAACCGCTTCGCCCTGCTGTGCTTGCATGACGTTATGTTCATCAAGTACAAAATAGCCATTATAAACTTCCGACATACGGGCATCTATTGCTGCTACAACTTGTTCTTTACCATGTTTTATATAGGCTAATTGAGCCATCGCCTGTAAACTTGATACCCCAACAACAGGCAAGTTAGCAGAAAATGCTAAACCTTGAGCGACACCAACGCCAATGCGAACGCCGGTAAAACTACCTGGTCCTTGACCAAAAATAAGGCCATCAAGGGCTGTCAGTTTAATACCCGCTTCTTGAAGTACATCATCTATCATAGGCAGTAAACGTAAACTATGCGATTGAGGGCAAAGCTCAAAACGCGAAAAAATTTTACCGTTAACTTGCAACGCAACAGAGCATGCTTCAGTTGAGGCATCAAGAGCCAAATAATTCACTATAGTTACCTATTAATATTTTTCTAAAGGATATCGACTAAATCAATAACAAAAGTCACCGTTTGGCCGGCAAGCGGGTGATTAAAATCAATAGTCACTGAGTCACCGTTAATTTCTTTAATCATGCCTGGTAAATCACCACCTGGTTGAGAAAAAGTAATAATATTACCTACTTTTGCTGGTACCTCAGCGGTGAACTTATCAATCCCCATATAATGAATATTATCAGGATTAGTCTCGCCAAAAGCATCTTTTGCTTCAAGAGTGAATTCTTTTGATTCACCTTTATTCATACCAATTAACTGAGCTTCAAAAGCAGGTGAAATACTATTATCGCCCATAATGATTTTTGCTGGTTTATTATTGACCTTGGTGCTGTCTGCAGCCGAACCATCACTTAATTTCATAGTTATATGAACAAGAATACTTGAGTCACTTTGAATCTGTGCTTGCGTTGAAACAGTCATTATTAGTTCTCTACCTTATTTATTTTATGCTTTACTTTTTGTTATCACTTTTACTGTCATCACTACTGTTATCATCGGTTTCTTTATTCGTTAATGATTCAAAAATCATTAACGCTGCACCAATGAAAATAGCAGAGTCTGCAATATTAAAGGCAGCGAAATGAAAGTCCGCCCAGTGAAAATCGAGGAAATCGATCACATAGCCAAATAAGGCCCTATCGATTAAGTTGCCCACGGCACCGCTTAAAATCAAAGCAAAAGCAATGCTCAACAAGCGTTGTTTTTTGGGTGTTTTTGCCATCCAAACAAGGAAAACAATGCTAGCTATACTGGCAATGGCTGTAAAAAACCAACGTTGCCAGCCACCTTGGTCAGCTAAAAAGCTAAAGGCTGCACCTGGGTTATGAACATAAGTGAGGTTGAAAAATGGTAAAACCGATAAGGTTTCACGGTAATCAAATGTGCCTGCGACCCAATGTTTACTAACCTGATCAATGATTAAGCATAAGAGGGTTAACCATAACCAACGTAAGCCCGTGTCACTAAATAATTTTTTCAATGGAGGTAATCTCATCTTGTAAAATTAAATAGGCTATTACCATTTCCTCATGTCTAAACTGACAAAGGGTAAGGTAATAGCCCGTTAACTTACTAATACAACTTTGCTAAGCGTATTAAGCAAACTGTCTTGTTTCGCCTGCTCCATCAATATTTGTGATACAACGACCACATAATGTTGGATGTGCTTCACTTTCGCCAATGTCTGTAGTGACATGCCAACAGCGCTCACACTTTTCACCTTCGGCTGATGCTACCGTTAGCCATAAACCTTCAATTTCTGTCTCAAGGGCATTTTCTGGTGCCGCTGTTACCGTTTCAATTGTTGCTTTTGAGGTAATTAAAACAAAACGAAGCTCTTCACCAAGTTTAGCTAACTTAGCCGCTAAATCTGCAGTAGCAAATAAGGTAACTTGCGCTTCTAGCGCTTTACCAACCGATTTGTCTTTCCTTGCTTGCTCTAGCGCGCGGTTAACTTCACTACGAACAGTCAGCAATTCCGTCCAGTATTCATTACCAAGCTCATCGACTGAATCAGTATTTTCTTCTTGTTTAGTAAGACCGTCAAACCAAACGCCAGTAAAGACAAACTCATCACGCTCACCCGTTGCAGGAGCTGGCATCGCTTCCCAAATTTCTTGAGCTGTGAATGACAAGATTGGTGCCATCCATGCTGTCATTGCTTCCGCAATTAAGTACATGGCTGTTTGACATGAACGACGAGCGTTAGAATCACTTTTCGCTGTGTATTGTCTATCTTTGATGATATCTAAATAGAAGCCACCAAGCTCGTTAGTACAGAAGTTCATTAACTTGTGTACTACTACATGAAATTCATACTCATCATATGCAGTAATGATTTCTTCTTGTAAGCGTGCTGCTTTATCAACTACCCAACGATCAAGCGCAACCATATCTTCAACGGCTACCATATGGTTAGCAGGCTCAAAACCGGTTAAATTAGATAATAAGAAACGTGATGTATTACGAATACGACGATAAGCATCTGCTTGACGTTTAAATATCTCATCCGACACAGTTATTTCTTGTGTGTAATTAACTGATGCAGTCCACAGACGTAATATATCAGCACCTAAATTATTTGTAATACTTGATGGTGTAACCACATTGCCTAATGACTTAGACATTTTGTGACCTTTAACATCAACAGTAAAACCGTGAGTAAGTACTTGCTTGTATGGTGCTTTACCATTCATAGCAACTGATGAAATCATTGAAGACATGAACCAACCACGATGTTGATCAGAGCCTTCAAGATATAAATCAGCAATACCATCAAATTCTTCACGCGCATTAATGACTGATTCATGGGTAGTGCCTGAGTCAAACCAGACATCTAAGGTATCAGGTACTTTGATGTATTCTTTAGCATCATCACCAATAAGTTCACTTGGTTCTAAATCAAACCATGCTTGAATACCTTCTTTTTCAACACGCTTGGCAATTTCTTCAATCAGCTCAATGCTACGAGGATGCAATGCACCCGAATCTTGATGAATAAATAATGCCATAGGAACGCCCCACGTACGTTGACGTGAAATACACCAATCAGGACGACCTTCAACCATAGATTCGATACGACGTTGGCCCCAATCAGGGATCCACTGTGTTTTTTCTATTTCGTTTAATGAGTCTTGTCGTAAACCTTTTTTGTCCATGCTGATAAACCATTGCGGCGTAGCACGGAAAATCAATGGTGTTTTATGTCTCCAACAATGCGGGTAAGAATGCTCTAATGCGTGATGATGTACTAACGCACCTTTTTCTTTTAACAATTCAACAACACTAGCATTCGCTTTAAATACATGTTGTCCGGCAAGTAATGGAGTATCTTCTAGGTATACACCGTTAGCACCAACAGGGTTAGCTACTTCTAGATCATATAGTTTACCTACCACGAAATCTTCTACACCGTGACCAGGTGCAGTATGTACACAACCGGTACCTGAATCAGTAGTTACATGCTCGCCTAAGATAACAGGAACAGTAAAATCATAGAATGGATGTTGGCACTGAACGAGTTCTAACTCACTACCTTTACAGAAACCAAGTGCGTGGTATTTATCTAAACCAAAACGATCCATACATGAAGTAACAAGGTCCGAAGCAAGGATCAACCGTTGCTGCTTTCCTTCAACATCACACTGAACTAAAGTGTACTCAACATCAGCATGTACTGAAATTGCGCGGTTAGCTGGCAGTGTCCATGGTGTTGTTGTCCAAATCACCATGCCAATTTCACCTTCGCCTTTATGGCCTTCTGGGTGAGAGAATTTATCAGCTACGGTTTCATCAGAAATAACAAATTTCACATCAATTGCTGGTGATGTTTTGTCTTTATATTCAACTTCAGCTTCAGCCAAAGACGAACCACAATCAGTACACCAATGCACAGGTTTAAAACCTTGATGCAAATGACCATTTTCAGCAATTTTACCTAATGAACGGATAATATTGGCTTCAGTACCAAAATCCATGGTTAAGTAAGGATTTTCCCAGTCAGCAAAAATACCTAAGCGTTTAAAGTCTTCACGTTGACCGTTAACTTGCTTAGCCGCATATTCACGACACTTTTGACGAAAATCGCTAGCGCTGATCTTGTGACCAGGCTTACCTACCTTTTTCTCAACCATGAGTTCAATCGGTAAACCGTGACAATCCCAACCAGGTACAAAAGGTGAGTTAAAATCTGATAAGTTTTTTGATTTAACAATAATATCTTTTAATATTTTGTTAACAGCATGGCCTAAATGAATATTACCATTAGCATAAGGAGGACCATCATGAAGAATAAATGACTTCTTACCTTTTTTGGCTTCACGAATTTTGCCATAAAGATCTTTAGCCGCCCAATCTTTGAGCATGTTAGGTTCACGATTTGCCATATTCCCTTTCATAGCAAAGGATGTGGCAGGTAAATTCAGGGTCTTTTTGTAATCACTCATTTAAATCATTATCCGTTTATGTTGGCTGATAAACTTAACAAAACGCTATAAATATCAACCAAGTTTATAACTGTTAATTGAATATATTATTTTTAATCATGACAAGTAAAGCATTACGCTAATACTTGTTTTGCTTGTTCACTGTCTTGACGAATTTGTGCAGTAAGTGCTTCAAGGCTGTCAAACTTAATCACTGGCCGAAGTTTTTTCTTAACGACCACTTCAATACATTGCCCATACACGTTTTCATCAAAATCAAAAATATGCACTTCTAGCTGTTGCCTAATGCCATTAATAGTTGGCCTAGCACCAATATTTGCAACACCTTTAAATTCGCCATTGTTTGTTTTCACCATAACAGCAAAAACACCACTAAGAGGAGAAACACGTCTTTTAAGTAAAACGTTAGCCGTTGGAAACCCCAACTGTCTGCCACGTTTATCACCATGAAACACGCGACCAATGATTGAATATTCTCTACCTAGCATCTGTTTCACTGACACTAAATCATCTTGCTCTAATGCTTGACGAATAGCGGTTGAACTAATGCGACAATCTGCCATTTTATAACTTGCGGTATCGGAAACATCGAAGCCATATTTTTCTCCTGCTTGACATAACATAGAGAAGTTACCGGTTCGGTTCTTACCAAAGTGGAAGTCATCACCGACAATAAGGTGCTTTATGCCTAACTTATTCACCAACAGATTTTCTATAAAATGTTGTGCGCTTTGGTTGGCGAATTTAGCGGAAAAGTTGACACAAATAAGTCGCTGTACGCCAAGTTTCGCTAATAAATTATATTTATCGCGTAAACGGCATAATCGAGCAGGTGCTGTTTCTGGTGAAAAAAGCTCTTGTGGTTGTGGTTCAAAAACCAACACTGCAGCCACACAATTTAAAGCTTTCGCTTTACTTACTAACGCTTTAATTACTTGCTGATGCCCTAAATGAACACCATCAAAATTACCAATAGTTAGCACACAACCATGATCATTTAATTGAATATTATGTATTCCGCGAACTAACTGCATTAGCTATTATTCTGCCTTTTTACTATCACGCTAAATGACTCTGATAAGTCACTGACGAACCTCAACTTTGACATTCGTGTAAAGAGTACCACTCCATATAAAGAAGTAACCACTTAGAATGACATGGGCGACATTAAAACAAATAAAATATGTGTAGGTATAGTTATTCTATATCAAACAAATTTTGTGCTGTTATCATGGTGTCCATGCATTCCCCAAGGGTGGTTTTAAAGGCTTACAAGCTTCGTTATTGACCTTGATAAGGAAGTACCATTACCTACGTTCAATGCCTTGCCTGTAAGCCTTTAAAATCTCACTAAGAGGCCACTTTCTTATATGGATTGGTACAAATCGACGAATTATATAACAGAGCGCGAGAATAATCAGTAGCCCCAGCACTTTATTTACGCTTATTTTTATCTTTTTATGACCTTAAAGTCCCTCAAACGTACACCTAACAAAATAATCATTACCAGATAACTAGCGACACCAGCAATAATACATAGTGTTAGTTGTTCTACTTGCTTAAGGAAGTTCATCGCTAACCAAACATCAAAATCACTCGATAACTGGTGTACAACCAACGCCATAACAAGAGCACTTAAAACTAATTTACCGATAAACATTAATGTTTTAGAAGATAATTGAAAAACACCTTGTGTTTTCAAGCCTCGATATAAAAGCCAAGCATTTAATGTTGCAGATAGTGAAGTTGCTAAGGCAAGTCCTACATAGCCGATAAACGGTGCCAACATTAAGTTAAATATCATATTGGCAACCATAGCAGTAATGCCTATTTTCACGGGCGTTTTTGTATCTTGTCGCGCGTAATAACCAGGAGCAAGTATTTTAATAAACATAAAACTCAACAACCCTGATAGGTAAGCAAATAATGCCATCGAAACTTGTAACACCGTTTGTTGGTCAAATTCGCCTCGCATAAATAGCACCATGATAATAGGCTGAGCTAGCACCATTAATCCTGCCAAGGCAGGCCAACCAAAAAGACTTATCACTCGAATCCCCCAATCTAAGGTGGCACTAAATTCTGCAGGGTTATTTTTACTGTGTAACTTTGACAAACTAGGCAATATTACTGTCGCAATACCAATACCAAAAAGACCAAGCGGGAATTCAAGTAATCTATCCGCATAATAGAGCCAACTGATAGATCCTGTAATTAAAAAGCTGGCAATAACGGTATCAAGCAACAAATTAATTTGTGTAACTGATACACCGAACAATGCAGGCACTATAAGTTTTCGAATCTTAGTAACTCCTTCACTGCGCCACGCCCATTTAGGTTTTACCAACATTCCCGCTTTGTACATAAAAGGAATTTGAAAAAGAAATTGTATCAAACCACCTAAAAACACGCCCCATGCTAACGCATGAGCAGGACTTTCTGTGTAGGGAGAACCCCAAATAGCCATTCCGATAATAGCAATATTTAACAGAACAGGTGTAAAAGCAGCAACGGCAAATCGGCCTAAGGTATTAAGTACCGCCCCCGTTAGGGCAGCAAAACTAATAAACCACAAATAAGGGAAAGTAATTGATAATAAGTTAGTTGCTAAATCAAACTTCTCACCACCTGGTGCGTCATTCAACCAATCAATAAACCAGCCAGTACCAAAAAGCATCACTATCACGGGTGAAGCGATCATCCCAAATAAAGTGACAATACTAACAATGACACCTAACGTACCTGAGACCTGGGCAATTAATAAACGGGTTTTTTCGTGACTATTTTGCTTACCGTTTTCCTTAGCCTCTTGCTCATCCTTAACTTGAAATTCACTCAACACAGGAACAAAAGCTTGGGCAAAAGCTCCCTCAGCAAACAGTCTACGTAAAAAGTTTGGAATTTTATTGGCAAGGAGGAACACATCCGCCATTGCCCCTGCCCCCATCACATTGGCAATAACGACATCTCGAACTAATCCTAGCACGCGAGAAACCAATGTCATCACACTGACAATCATCCCTGATTTAATTAACTTTTTACTCAAAAAAACATCCTCAAAACAAGCCTTAACTTGGCTTTTTCATCACGATTCACTCATGTAAAAATAAAATAAAAACATAGCAAAAATAAATAATGTGTATTATGTGATGATTTTAGCTATTTAAACAATGTATACTTACCGCTGTTCACAACATGTTTTGTTCTATCGACATAATATAGTCGTAAACATCAACCATATTCTTTTTAATTGCTTTTTAACGGTAACTTTTCCGTCAACAATAAATTAAACAATTAAAACATTTGACATACAGCAAAAAAAAAGGCATATTTCGTCGCCTTAAATTTAAGCTTATAATCACTCTTTTAGGAGAATACCTTGGCTAACTCAAAGCAAGCTAAGAAGCGCGCAGGACAATCTGAAAAGCGCCGTCAACATAATGCAAGTCGTCGCTCAATGATGCGTACTTTAGTAAAAAAAGTACTAGCAGCAATTGAAGCTGGTGACAAAGAAGTAGCAACTAAAGAATTAGCTGCTGCTACACCAACTTTAGACCGTTACGCAAGTAAAGGTCTTATTCATAAAAACAAAGCAGCTCGTTCTAAGAGCCGTTTAAATGCAGCAATCAAAGCACTTTAATTATTGCTTTTAGCTGTATTGTTTTATGAAGTGAAAATATGGTGCACCTTATTTTCCATTTAAAAACCGACTTAAGTCGGTTTTTTTATGCCTGAAATTTACCTGTAATCCCCCCTCCTTAACGACAAATGGCTAGCTTTACAGTCGAAGCACTATTATATTGCCTCTCACTATTGCACTCCCAGCCGTTTTTTTTTAGTCTTCATACCCATTACCTATCAAGGTGCATATTTTGAAGCACTGGAGCTATTTCACTTCACCTTTACTGTGAAGTGATGTTACTAAAGCGCTCTGAGTTCTCGCTCTTTGAATGGTACCGGATATAGACAATAGTTATATAGAGACCTACTATGAAAGCACTAAAACTTACAAAAATTGCCGCCGTAATATTACTTGCGGGCGCAACATTAACAGCTTGCAACTCTGGCACTGAAAATAATACCGAAGAAAAAACGAGTAAAGAAAACATCACGCCAAAAACAACTTCAAACCTACAGAGTGATAATCAATCAAACCAACCTGAACTACTTAAAGGTTTTGAACAAAGGTTAAATATATACAAAGAAGTCACCCTAACAGCCGATTTAAGCCATTTATCTGCAAATCAAAAGCAGATGCTTAAACTCCTTATTGATGCTTCTAAAATAATGGATGACTTATTTTGGCTACAAGCTTTTTCACAAGACAAAAAGAGCTTTTTAGCCAACATTAGCGATGAGAACGTTAGACGCTTCGCTGAAATAAATTATGGTCCTTGGGATCGCTTAAATGGTGACAAGGTATTTTTGAGTCAAACAACAGCAAAAGCCCATGGCGCTGAATTTTACCCTGCAGATATGACTAAAGCAGAGTTTGAACAAAGTGAATTTAGCGATAAAAAAGGGCTTTATTCTGTTGTTCGTCGTGATAACAAAGGGAAATTAATAAGCGTTCCTTTCTCTGAGATTTATCATGACCAAATGGACCGAGCAGCGGCAATTCTTGATGAAGCAGCAAAGTTCGCCGACGACAAAGAATTCGCTAACTACTTAACGATGCGTGCTCAAGCATTGCGCACTGATGAATATCAAGTCTCTGACTTTGCTTGGATGGATATGAAAAACAACCCTATTGATGTTGTAATAGGGCCTATTGAAAGCTATGAAGATCAACTTTATGGTTACCGCGCAGCTTTTGAATCATATGTATTAATTAAAGATTTAGCATGGAGCGAAAAGCTTGCTAAATACGCTCAGTTTTTACCTGAATTACAAAAAGGTCTACCCGTAGCTAAAAAGTATAAAGCCGAAATTCCAGGCTCTGACGCCGACTTAAATGCCTATGATGTTATTTACTATGCAGGTCATTCTAATGCCGGTAGTAAAACCATTGCTATCAACTTACCAAATGACGAAGAAGTACAGCTGAAAAAAGGTACCAGACGTTTGCAGTTGAAAAATGCCATGCGTGCCAAGTTTGATGCCATCATGTTACCCATCGCTGATACACTTATCGTGCCTGAACAGCGTAAAAATGTAACCTTCACTGGTTTCTTCGCCAACACCATGTTTCACGAAGTTGCCCATGGTTTAGGTATTAAAAACACCCTTAACGAAAAAGGGCCAGTTCGCCAAGCATTAAAAGAACATGCCTCGGCACTAGAAGAAGGCAAAGCTGATATTCTTGGCTTATACATGATCCGTCAGCTCCTCAATAAAGGCGCAATCACCGATGGCACTTTAGAAGATTACTACACTACCTTTATGGCTGGCATCTTCCGTTCTATTCGCTTTGGTGCAAGTTCAGCACATGGTAAAGCCAACATGGTTCGTTTTAACTATTTCCAAGAAAAAGGTGCTTTCAGCCGCAATGAACAAGGCTTATATAGCATTAATGTTGAGAAAATGACTGCTGCAATAGACTCATTGTCTGAACTAATCCTAACTTTGCAAGGAAATGGCGACTATCTGGGCGTAGATAGCTTAGTGAAAGAAAGTGGTGTTATAGGTGAGACTCTTGCTGCAGATCTAGCCCGCTTAGAAACCGCTAATATTCCGGTAGATATTGTCTTCAAACAAGGTAAAGAAGTTTTAGGTTTATAACTCCCCCGCTATAAATATCCTCTGCTCATAAAGCGCTTGTAATGATTCATCACAAGCGCTTAAATAGTTAAAAACAGAATAAAACCAACGCATTGTAAAATCATATAAGCAAATCAATACCAATATCATAAAAGAAATAGCTAATTTGGGCGTTGAACAGGGCAACGAAACAAAGCAACTCAGCCAAAATTTATTGCAAGAACCAACCACTCTGCATAACTTAATAATTCAGTTTGAAACTTAACAACGAGCATATTTAATTTTAATTGAAAAAAAATAACCTTTGCCCCATAGTGGTCTGACCTGAAAAACTGTAAAGGAATATTTAATGGACAACTTTGACTTTATCATTATTGGTGGCGGATCTGCTGGCTGTGTTTTAGCTGACAAGTTATCTGCTTGTGGCAAGTATCAAATTTGTTTATTAGAAGCAGGACCTGAGGATAAGCATTGGAGCATTCACATGCCTATCGGGGTCATCGAGTTAATGCAAAACAAAATACTTAATTGGCAATTTAATTCAGAGCCTGAAACAACTCAAAATAATAGAAAAATATTTAACCCTCGCGGTAGAACATTAGGTGGTAGTAGCTCTATTAACGCCATGTTATATGTTCGTGGACAAAAAGAGGATTATGACCATTGGGCAGCACTTGGTAATGAAGGCTGGTCATTTGAGGATGTACTACCCTACTTTAAAAGCACTCAACATCAAGAGCGGGGTGAAAGTGAGTTTCATGGGATAAATGGGCCATTAAATGTAGCTGATTCCAGCTCAAAACCGCCTATTCATGATCACTTTATCTCTTCAGCACAACAGGCTGGATTCCCTTTTAATAATGATTTTAATGGTGAAAATCAAGAGGGGGTTGGTTATTATCAAGTCACCCAAATAAACGGACAACGTTGCAGTGCTGCCAGAGCTTTTTTAACGCCTAATGCTAACCGTGCAAATTTAACCATTATTACAGATGCACAAGTTCAGAAGTTACTGATTGACGAAAATAAAGTGACGACAGGTGTTTATTACAAAACAAAAAACAGATATCACAGTATTTTTGCTAATAAAGAAGTGCTATTAAGTGCAGGGGCTTTTAACTCTCCCCAGCTAATGATGCTTTCAGGGATAGGTCCAAAAAATGAATTGGCCAAACATGGTATTTCTTTAGTTCATGAATTAACTGGCGTGGGGCAAAATTTACAAGATCATCCCGACACAGTTATTGTCACTCACCATCAACGAAATGACTTATTAGCCCTTCGCCCCAAAGCGGCTTGGTGGTTGTTCAAACAGGCATTAAAATACTTTCCATTATCAATCAAAAAAGGCTCTACAAAAAGAAAACGTCAGGGTATTTTAACTTCAGCAGTGGCAGAGTCTGGAGGCTTTATTAAATCAAAGTCTGACTTGTCCCGACCTGATTTACAACTGCATTTTATTCCTGCCGCTTTTGAAGATCACGGGAGAAATTTAAAAGTATTACTTCATTATGGAATTTCACTACATACCTGTTTATTACGTCCCAAAAGTCGTGGTAGCGTGACTTTACATGGCAATAATGCATGCTTACATCCCAAAATATCATTGAATATGCTTGCCCATGAAGATGACCAAAAAGCAATGATTCAAGCCGTTAAAATTGCCCGATCAATTTTCTCTCAATCGCCGCTATCAGAAAATAACGGCACAGAAATTTTTCCTGGTGTTGACATCCAAAGCGATGAAAATATTTTAGAATTTGTGAAAAATAAAGCGAATACTATTTATCACCCCGTCGGTACTTGCAAAATGGGTAATGATGATATGGCTGTTGTTGATAGCCATTTAAAAGTGCATGGAATTCAACATTTACGCGTGATCGATGCCTCAATTATGCCAACATTAATTAGTGGTAATACTAATGCACCAACAATTATGATTGCAGCTAAAATTGCTGATGAAATTTTATCTGAGCACTCATAATAGCTGAAATATTATAACCAATATCGCGTCACTTTTACTGCTGTTAGCCAACAAAAAGGGAAGCATATTGCTTCCCTTTCTTTTTTTTTAAAAATACTTCAACATTTATGTCACTACGTTATTTAGTTAAAACTCAAAATCATCTGCATCTAATGCCATCATTGAGTCTGCGCCGTTTTCAACACAAGCAGCATGTCCGTTAGCTCTTGGTAGAATACGTTGAAAGTAGAAACGTGCTGTTTTAATTTTTGCTTGATAAAAAGCTTCATCATCACTACCGTCTTTAAGCTTGTCTTGCGCAACTTTTGCCATTTTCGCCCAAAAGTAAGCAAGCGTTAAATAACCTGAATACATCAAATAATCAACAGAAGCAGCACCAATTTCGTCTGGGTTTTTCATCGCTTTTTCACCGACTTTTTCTGTCATTTTCTGCCAATCACCACCAAAACTCATGATAGGTTGAATGAACTCTTGCATCGCATCGTCATCAGCATTTTCTAAACAGAATTTTGTCACTTCACTACCGAAAGGTTTAAGTATTTTTCCTTTAGAACCTAGTATTTTTCGAGCTAATAAATCTAATGCTTGAATGCCTGTAGTGCCTTCATATAAACAGCTGATTTTGGTGTCACGCATGAGTTGCTCCATGCCCCACTCTTTAATAAAGCCGTGACCGCCAAATACTTGCACGCCATGACTAGTACACTCTAAACCTAGCTCCGTAAGGAATGCTTTGGCAATAGGCGTTAATAACGCTAATTTAGTCTCAGCCGCTGCTTTTTCTTCTTCACAGGTACTGGCATGACCAATATCAACTAACTGTGCCAAATAAGCGATAAGCGCTCGACCGCCTTCTGCAATAGATTTTTGCGTTAATAGCATTCGACGAACATCAGGATGCACTATAATTGCATCAGCCGGCCCTTCAGGGTTTTTCACACCTGATAAAGAACGCATTTGTAATCGATCTTTCGCATAAGCTAATGCACCTTGAAAAGAGGCTTCAGCCGCGGCAACCCCTTCAGTAGCTACACCTAAACGAGCAGCGTTCATAAAGGTAAACATGCAATTTAAGCCACGGTTCACCTCACCAATTAAATAACCTTTAGCGCCATCGAAGTTAATTACACAAGTCGCGTTAGCATTGATACCCATTTTGTGTTCGATAGAACCACAGGTTACGGCATTACGATCGCTAGTTTCTCCCGAATCTGTCACATTAAACTTTGGAACGATGAATAGTGAAATGCCCTTACTGCCCTCAGGAGAGCCTGGAATTCTTGCAATAACTATATGCACAATATTGTCGGATAAATCATGCTCACCCGCAGAGATAAATATTTTAGTTCCTGTTAACGAGTAACTGCCATCATCATTTTGCTCGGCTTTTGTTCGCAACATACCTAAATCAGTACCACAATGAGGTTCAGTTAAACACATAGTTCCAGTCCAAGAGCCTTCAACCAACTTAGGCATAAACTGACTTTTTTGCTGTTCATTACCATGTGCTTCAATGGTCGCTAATGCGCCATGGCTCAAACCAGGATACATAGCAAAACTATGGTTAGCGCTAGAGAATAGCTCGGTAATTGCGGTGTTCAATGAGTGCGGTAAACCTTGACCACCAAAATCTACATTTTGTGCGAGTGTTGGCCAACCGCCGTCAACATATTGTTGATAAGCGTCTTTAAAGCCATCGGGTGTCGTCACCTCGCCATTTGTCCAAGTACAGCCTTGTTCATCACCACTTTGGTTAATCGGGGCAATAATTTGTTCAGTAAATTTTGCTGCTTCACTAACAATGGCATCAACCATATCTAAACTAGCGTCTTCATAACCTAATTTTTGATAATGGCTATCGCAATCAAGTAATTCTTGCATAACAAACTTAATATCTCTGATCGGCGCTTTATACTCTGGCATGACTTTCTCCAATAATTAACTTTTTTGGCTTAACAAAAGCCAACTGGTCTGAGGTCAGACTTTCAAACAGGTGTTTGATTAAATCACGTTATTAACACTTTTTAAAGTATAAATAGAAAAAGTAGTCATATTTCATTCCAATTGACTGACAACTCTTTTGAATTCGCCTTATCATTTATTTGATGAAACGCGTGAAATACCAACCACTTCATCCATAGGGAGTCACTTTAATATATGGGCTACAGTCCATGTTGGATCAACATCAATAAATATTTTTCACTTGCTAATGATTACTTATACAAAACAATGAAATCATCTACTCAATATGACTCTTTGCTCGAATATCTATAATTTTCTCTAGTCATGTGACTCAAGTCCGTCAATTCTATTGCTCTTTTTGTCAGTATATAAACAAAAATTTGGTAAAAAAAAAGCTTAGTAAGGTTACTTACTAAGCTTTCTACGTCCAAACTTTTAGTTCAAATAAACTCATTTAAAATGAATAATTTAAACTTATAGCGCGATAAAGTATTAATCTTCTTGATTAGTCTCTTCAGAGTCTACTCTATAGGCATTGTTTTGTGCTTCTAAATAAGCAAAAACAGTAGTAAACGCTTGCTCTTGAAATTGCTTCAAGCCAGTATCACGAAAATCAATATCGATTTGACTTTTCGACAATTCTTTCTTAATAAAGGTACCTGATAATATTTCAACTTCTAATTCATCAATCAATTGAATAGCCGCTTCAATCTTAAAGCCAACAGGTCCGCCAGCAAATTTACCTTTTAATGCGCGACCTTTAATTTGTACATGAGTAACTTTGTAATCTTCCATTAATTTGGCAAAAGTAAACTGGAATTTTTTCACTGCTTCTGCATCGCCCGCATTATCAAGGCTAATTTTTTGTACGCGCGTATGAGGGATATCATACAAATTGTTTTCTTTTGACATGATACAAATAATCGCATCATTACTTTTAATTTCTACACCACAAGCTTTCATGGAAAAACCTCATTAAACAAATTGCCAATATTATATACTCATTATCATTCAAAGTGCAGGACTTCAGTGGGAATTAAAATGACTTTAGACAATAAAAATAATTCACGCATAGTCACTCTATACATTATTAATGAACAAGGTAGAAGCACATTCCTTGTGTAAAGAAACAATCGGAACTGAACTTTATGGCACTTGGTCAAGCTTACAGGTATCATTTCTTCTAATTGCGTTAATTGAGTAAATGAAATGAAAAAAGTGTGTGTAATCACAGGTGGCAGTTCGGGTATTGGTTTAAGTATTGTTAAATTATTCACCGAGAATAATTACCGAGTATTTAATTTAGATTTATCCCCTTCTGCTGAAGGAGATTTTCGCCAGTGTGATGTTACTAACGTTAGCCAAGTAACTGATATAATAAATGAGATTGCAAAACACAATACCATAGATGTATTAATATCAAATGCAGGCATTCATTTCTCAGCAACCATTGAAAATACCAGTGAAGCAGATTTAGACAAGGTCTTTAATATAAATGTTAAAGGCGCTTACGCTGCCATCAAGGCAGTATTGCCATCGATGAAAGCTAACAATAACGGGGCAATTTTATTAATGGCTTCTGACCAAGCGTTAATTGCCAAACAAAATTCATTTGCTTATAACTTAAGTAAAAGTGCCCTTGCCTCAATGGCTAAGACAACAGCCCTTGATTACGCCGCTTATAACATTCGAGCTAATGCCGTTTGTCCGGGTACTATTGAAACACCGCTTTACCACAAAGCCATTGATAACTACTGTGAAAAATCAGGTGCTGATAAAAGCGAGGTGCATAGAGATGAAAAGAAACTGCAGCCCTTACAGCGTTTAGGTCAACCAGAAGAAGTCGCTGAATTAGTGCTATTTTTAGCGTCAGATAAAGCTAAGTTTATAACAGGAAGCTTACAAGTGATCGACGGCGGTTATACCGCACAATAGTTTTATTTGAAACTAAAGCTGAACTTGAACCTGATAAGCATTGAAATAGTCGAAACTAGATACTATGACCGTTAATATTATTGATCCACATCTGCATTTATTTGATCTTTCGCACGGCGATTATCATTGGCTTAAAATACAGAACCCACCTTTTTGGCCAGATAAGGCACAGATCCAAAAAGATTTTAAGATGGAAGAGTTGAATGACTCCTTGCACGCAAATAATAAGATCAAATTAGCTGGCTTTGTTCATATTGAGGCTGGTTTTGATAATGCTCAACCTTGGCGTGAACTAGAGTTTATTGAGAGTATACCTTGCCAGAGTAATCGCACTGTCGCTAGTATTGACTTATTAGCAACGCCTGAGCAATTTCAAGTTACATTACAAAAGTTACAACAACATCAGAGTTTAATTGGCGCGCGTCATATTTTAGATGAACAAGCCGCTACTATTTTATCAAATAAAAATGCACAACAAAATTTTGCCCTCCTCAATGAAATAACTGACTTTATTTTTGAACTGCAATTACCATTAGCTGATGAAAGTGCAGGTAACGTTATGCCGATATTAAGCCAAACCATCGCCACAAATAGTCAACTTCGCTTCGTTATTAATCATGCTGGCTTCCCTCCTAAAAGAGTACCTAAAAACATCAACAATCATGCATGGCACTTATGGCAACAGCATATTAGTGAGCTTGCGAAGTACCCCAATGTTTTTATAAAGTGCTCTGGTTGGGAAATGACAGACAGACATTATGCAATGTTTTGGTTTTCAGAGGTAACACAGTGTTGTATTAATATATTTTCAAGTAAACGCGTGATGCTCGCTAGTAATTTTCCGCTGTGTTTACTAGGTAAAAAGCTAGGTAATAAGAGCTATGCCAGTTATTGGCAGGATATTCTTAAGTCCACTGTGATTGAGCAATGTAGCAAAAATGAAAAAAGCGCATTACTTTACAGCAATGCGCTTCGACTTTATAAACTTGCTAACTCAGAAGGTTAGCAAGTTAAGCGAGTTACTTAATGCTTTATTTAATAGTTACGTTTGGCGATTTTTTAACGATTGCATCATTTAGTTCAATACCAATACCTGGTACTTCTGTCACTTGGAAAAAACCATCTACAGGTTGTGGATCTTGTAAACATAACTCTCTGTTCCAGTCTTTAATCGCATAGGTATGGTGTTCATGAATCAAGAAGTTTGGAATAGCCGTTTCTAAGTGTAATGATGCTGCTGTTGCAACAGGACCGCCACAGACATGCGCTTGTATGCGAATATCGTAAACGTCTGCATAGTCACAGACTTTTTTCGATTCAGTAAAACCACCACACAAACCAACATCCGGTTGTAAAACGTCAATACTTTGATCTTCAAAGTAAGGTCTAACATCCCAACGATGATACAAACGTTCTCCACCAGCAATTGGCACATTTACGTTATCAGATACTTTTTTATGCACTGCTGGGTTTAAATAGTTAACCGGCTCTTCGTACATCATACAGCCGACTTCTTCGACAACTCTGCCCATTTGAATTGCTGAGGCTGCGCCCATTAAGGAATGAGATTCAAAAATAATATCTACATCTTCACCAACGGCATCGCGAATAGCACGTAGCCGGTTACCAAATAAGCGCATTTGCGGTTTGGTAAATAGTTTTGTTCTATCAAAAGAAGAACTGCCATCACCGTTATAAACTATTGGATCAACTTTAACGGCATCATAACCTTGTGCAATGGCTTTTAACGCAGCTTCTGCATATTGCTCAGGTTCAATTAGTTTACTTATTTCACTATCCCAATCAAACTGAAGTTGGCTAGCATAAGTACGCAATTTATCATTTACCTTACCACCCAATAATTGATAAACCGGCACGCCTAGCGCTTTACCTTTAATATCCCAAAGTGCAGTATCAATTGCGCTCATTGCTGAGTATAAAACTGGTCCTCCGCCTAATCCCCAAAAGCTTTCACGTAACATGCGAGACCATAAAAGCTCAGTATTGAAAGGATTGAATCCAATCAACACTGCTTCACTGATTTCTTTAATCATAGCTGCTGCAGCACTATGGCCCCAGTCATAGGCTAAACCGGCCTCACCCACACCACTAATACCTTCATCAGTATGTATACGTACAAATACAGGATTCCAACCAGTGCGCTTTGGGCAATGGATATCAAAAACTTCAACGTGAGTAATCTTCATGTTTTTCTCAACTAAGTTAGTTATTATTAAATTTAAGTATTAAATGCTAGTAGCAAGAAATAAAGCGTTAGGTCTTACTGCAAATAATGATTTTCTCAAATAAGTAAAAGACAGTAGTGGCTTAGCTTGAAGATGTATCGTTCAATTTAAAGGAACATGCACGGAGTTGACGATAGTCAATGAGTACATGAGACGCATAAATTGGGCGATACAGCAAAAAGGTAAGTGACTACTCAGCGAAAGTAGGATCATTACGATATACTCGACGGAGCATCGCCGGCCATGCTTTCTGACCGCCAGTTTGACCATCATGAACAATATTTGCCTGTGCTTTAATACCATCAATAATGCTTTGCGGAGCATATATAGGCTTCATACCTGTCGCCATTACCTGTAATTGTATTTCACAGGCACGTGTTAAATCATACATATGCATGAAAGCATCACCAATGGTCTTGCCCATAGTCAATGCACCATGATTTCGTAATAACATAAAGTTTTTATCACCTAAGTCATTTTGTAATCTAAGCTTTTCATCATCATTTACCGCTAAGCCTTCATAATCATGGTAACTCATCGACGCCAACGCAAACATTGAGTATTGACTCAACGGCAACAAGCCCTCTTCAAGACTAGCAACAGCAATAGTTTCGTTGGTATGCACGTGCAAAGCACAGATATCATCATGGCGTACTTCATGTACTGCACTATGAATAGTGAAACCAGCGGGATTTATTTCAAAAGGAGAATCTTTGTCGACGACATTACCTTTGATATCAATTTTAACTAAATTGGATGCGGTTATTTCCTCAAAGGCTAGGCCAAATGCATTAATCAAAAGGTGTTCTGTACCAGGAATGCACACAGAAATATGAGTATGAATAAGATCATCCCAACCATGCATTTGCAATAATCGATAACAAGCCGCTAAATCAACCCGTAATTGCCATTCTTGGGCTGATACTTTATTTTTTAAGTTGAGTTTAGGCAATTGTTGCATCACAGATCTCTTTGTAGATAAGTCGAAAATTAATTACACCATTTTACCTGATGATGAATAAGCAATAAAGCCGTTTAAAACATGGTTTTGATAATTGCTGCCACTATAAGAACAAATACCAATATACTTATGATTTTACTGTATTTACCTTGTTGCTCATCGGTCATAGGTTTGCCAAACTTTTCACCCAAAGTAACCATCAAAAACATAGCAACAAAGACACAAACCAAAATAATTATTAATGTCATTTTTATCCCTTTTCGTCAGTTTTATATACCTAGTTTTAGTAAAATCGATTACCATAGCGAATAGTGCAACCTACCATTTTATATCGCAATGCAGAAAACCGATAATTTTTACCAAAAACGCCGCTTTATCATAAAATTAGGTAAAGCTTTACATAAGCTGGGGTCAACCGCTTATCGCTTAGAAGACAACTTATTATCTATTGCTAAGTTTCTCGATCTTCGCGCTTCTTTTATCATTACACCTACCGCTTTAACGTTCATCTTATCTGATGATGAAGATGATCAACAATATAATCATTTAGTTCGTGTAAGCCCAGGTGATATTGACCTTGGTTCATTAGCGCGAATTGATGAGCTCGTTGATGAATTAATTGATGGTCAACGTACGCTAGAAGAAGCGATTGATCGTTTAGCCGAGGTAAAAAACAAACCAGCGCCTTACGGTACGCTGTTATCTTTTTTAGCGTTTGGTGCTTCAAGTGGCGCTTTTGCCATGTTAATGCATACCAGTTGGCATGATGTTTTTTGGTCGACTATCTTGGGCTGGGTTACCTTTGCTTTCGTGCTTTGGTCAGAGCGCTCACGGCGCATGTCGGATTTACTCGAGCCTATGGCAGCGCTCATGGCATCATTACTAGCCTCTGCAATATCAATGTTTGACCCTAGCATCAATATTCCTATGGTTATTCTATCAAGTATCATTGTGTTTATTCCTGGTCTGTCTTTAACGGTCGGTTTATCTGAACTTGCCGCTCGACATTTAATGTCCGGTACCGCGCGCATCATGGACAGTATAATGGTGCTCTTTAAGCTTTATTTTGGCGCAGTACTGGGGATGGCTTTAGGTAGCTTAATGTGGGGAACTGCAATATTTCTGCCCCCTGAAACTATGCCTGTTTGGACTTCTTGGTTAGCGGTAACTACGTTATCAGCAAGTTTAGTTGTTCTTTTTAAAGTACGATTAAAAGATGCGCCTTGGGGTATGATTGCTGGTTATATTGCTTTCGGTGTGAGTATTTGGGCCACTGAATATTTAGGTGTGGCGCTAGGTGCTTTTGTTGGTGCCTTTGCACTTGGCTTATATAGTAACTTATTTTCTCGACTGATGAACCTGCCATCTAGCATTGTAAGACTGCTCGGTTTGGTTGTACTTGTGCCTGGTTCAAAGGTTTATATCGGTTTAAATAGTGCGGTATCGGGTCAAAACATGCTAAATGTACCTGACTTAGGATCACAAACATTTTTGATATTTATGTCGCTGGTCGCCGGCATTATATTCTCTAATGCGGTATTACCCCACGGTAAAAACTTATAGTCAGTTAACCATTAAGTAATGTTGTGATCATCAGCATTACTTTCAACACGGCTTGTTAATTCAGTGTTACAAGCCTGTTAACCAAACAAAACCAACGACTTACCTTCAATAGCTCTTTCATCATGAATTTTGGCCTTTTTTCCAAAAAAAACAAATATGTAAAATGATGTTTCACTTGCTGGAAATCCGTAAAAATACTCCGTAGAATCGAGATATTGTGTGCACAAAGCATGTAAAAATAAGCAAACTAAAAGTATAAATAATTAATAAAATTAACACATGCTTTGTATTGTGCTCACTTAAACTCATTCTATGATTTATAAACAAGGACTTTTCATGAAAGCGATTATTACTAGTGCAATTTGCTCATCATTATTACTCATGACAGGCTGTACTACCCAAGCTGATAGTAGCAATAATACACCATTGGTGACTCAAAAAACGGCATTAGCTTCAGGTATTGAAAAAGCTAATTTAGACACCAGTGTACGTCCACAAGATAATTTCTACCGCTATGTAAACGGCAACTGGCTAAAAAGCCATGAAATTCCAGGTGATAAAACAGCGATTGGTTCATTCTATGATCTTCGTGATAAAGCAGATGACGATGTTAAAGCCATCATCGAAGAACTTGCTGCAGAAGAAAACTTAACTCAAGGCAGCGATGAACAAAAAGTAGCGGATATTTTTCGCTCATACATGAACACAGAGAAACGTAATAATTTAGGTATTAAACCAATCCAACCTATTTTTGATGCTATTAACAATCTCAATAACAAATCAGAGTTAGCGAGCTTTTTCGGTAAATATCAAGCGGTAGGCGTAGGTAGTCCTTTAGCTTTTTACATTAGCGTTGATGCTAAAGACTCTAGCAGTTATGCCACTCACATCTGGCAAAGTGGTTTAGGTTTACCGGATAAGGACTACTACTTTAATGAAACAGAACGTTTTATCGCTTTACGTGCTGGTTATGTGGCCCACATTGAGAACATGTACAAACTAGCAGGCTTAGAAAACGGTAAAGAAGCTGCTAAAACTATCATGGCATTAGAGACAAAATTAGCTAAGTTTCACTGGGACAGAGTAAAAAGTAGAGACAGTGAAAAGCGTTACAATAAGTTTGCTGTTAATAAGTTAAATGAATTAACAAATGCCTTTGATTGGTCAGCTTATCTGGCTGCTCAAGGTGTTGCCTCTCAAAAAGATATCATTATCAACCAACCAGATTTTGTTGCTGGTTTCGGGGAGATCTTTGCTGAAACATCGTTGGCTGATTGGAAAACCTATTTGAATTTTCATAACTTAAGTAACTTTGCCAGTTACTTAAGTACTGATATTGATAATGAAAACTTTGACTTTTATTCAAAACAACTGAGTGGTAGAGAAGAACAACGTCCACAATGGAAACGTGGTGTTAGTGTCGTGAACAGCAATTTAGGTGAAGTTATTGGTAAAGTTTATGTAACTCGTCACTTTACTCCACAAGCTAAAGCGCGCATGAGTGAGTTAGTGGAAAACCTACGCACATCTTACGGCAATAGCATTGATGATCTTGAATGGATGTCCGCAGACACCAAAAAAGCTGCTCATGTTAAATTAGCCGCGTTCACCCCTAAAATTGGTTATCCTGATAAATGGGAAGATTACTCAGGACTTAGCATCGATGCCAACGATTTAATAGGTAACATATTACGTTCTTCACGCTTATCTCATGAAAAAGAAGTAGCAAAACTGGGTGGCCCAATTCAAAAATGGGAATGGGGCATGACGCCACAAACAGTTAATGCGTATTATAACCCGACGGTCAACGAAATTGTTTTCCCTGCAGCTATATTGCAAGCACCATTTTTTAACATGAAAGCTGATGATGCGGTGAATTACGGCGGCATTGGTGCTGTTATTGGACATGAAATGGGTCATGGTTTTGATGATCAAGGTAGTAAATATGACGCCGAGGGTAACCTGAGAAATTGGTGGACTGAGCAAGATTTAGCTGAGTTTGCGAACAGAACTAAAGCCTTAGTTGAACAGTATGACGAATATCACGTTTTTGACGATTTAGCAGTAAATGGTAAATTAACTTTAGGTGAAAACATTGGTGATTTATCGGGTGTAACTATCGCGTATAGAGCTTATAAAGCATCATTAAACGGTGAAGAAGCACCTATCATTGATGGTTTAACTGGCGATCAACGTTTCTTTATGGGTTATGCTCAAATTTGGCGCGCAAAAATTGTAGAGAAGTCGGCACGTAATCGTGTAGCGACTGACCCACATTCACCTGCTGAATTCCGTGCACTTGGCTCACTTTCAAACATTAATGAGTTTTATAAAGCATTTGATGTTAAAGAAGGCGATGCTATGTATATAGCACCAGAAAAACGCGTTAAGATTTGGTAATGAGTTTACTTACATAACAATAAAAAAGGAGCTTCGGCTCCTTTTTTTATTTGCCTTTTATAAGACTACATTCAAAACTATTAACAAGATCTCTACATCAAGCCATTTTAGAGAAAATATTTAGTAAAAATCTCCCTTGATTTAGTACAAATATACTAACTTATTAATTTCATTACAAAACAATCTTATTGATAATTATTATCATTAAGGTTATTATATGCATCATTAATTAAGTGATATTTTTTGAGTCGAGAGTTTTTGTATGTATGTTTGTATTTGCCATGGTGTTACCGATACCCAGATAGAATCCGCTATTGATAATGGCGTAGAGACTATGAAAGGATTGACCCAAGAACTTAGTGTAGGATCGCAATGTGGTAAATGTTGTCAATGTACTAAGCGTGTACTCAACAGAAAATTATTACAAATTGCTGAAGCACAGCCACAAGTCGCTTAAATCTTATTCCAAAATAAAATTATTAGCTAACGTCAAAGCTGTACCTCGCATGCTCAAATAAAGTAAAAGATTAACTCATCATAGATTGTAAATAATTCTCTATCCCTGCATGGTCAATAATATATTGCTGAGATTCAATCCAATCAATTTGCTCTTCTACATTTTCCAGTAAATCTTCCGCTAAATCCCTGCTGATATAGTCTTGCACTTTCTCACTTTCAACAATTAATGTTTGTAAAGCCTTTCGTGAGACATATTCTAAATCCATATTGGATTGCAGCATCTCTGTCGCATGTTCACCGATATGTAAACGCCCTAAATCTTGTAAATTTGGCAGACCTTCTAAAAACAAAATGCGCTCGATAAGATCATCTGCTTGCTTCATTTTTTCAATAGATATTTTATAATCTGCTTTATTGAGTTTTTCTAAGCCCCAATTTTTGTACATGCGTGCATGCAAAAAGTATTGATTAATCGCAATGAGTTCAATGGCTAATGCACTATTTAATAACCCAATAACTTGTTTATTACCTTTCATGACAACTCCTTACCCTGGTAAATGCTGACCCATATGAGATTGGATATAGTTTTGTATCCCAATTTTATTAATGAGTCCAAGCTGTTTTTCAAGCCAATAAACGTGATCTTCTTCAGTATCTTCAAGTAACTTCTCTAACATCTCTCTACTTTGAAAGTCTCCTTCGCTTTCACATAGGGTAATAGATGCTTTTAATGCCGCAACAACTTCCATTTCGAGTGTTAAGTCATTTCTGAGCATACTGGGCACATCGTCACCAATAATTAAATCCCGGCGGTCTACTAAGTTAGGAACACCTTCAAGAAATAAAATTCGTTTAATCAACGCATCTGCATGGGTGATCTCTTCTTGCATTTCATGATCAAGTTGATCAAAAAGTTTATCTAGTCCCCAGTCTTGATACATTCGAGAATGAATAAAATATTGGTCAATTGCTGCTAACTCGTTATGTAATAAGCCGTTTAGGCTCGCTAAAACTTTTGAATTACCTTTCATCTTTCACCTCTGTAATATTTTGAGAACACGAAAAATCAGTTGCCTTAAAGCCTAGTAGAGGAATAAGAATTTATCTAATTATTCATTAGAAATAATGTTACTAACTGTTTATTTTTTAAGTGAAAATTATTTGTATTTGCATTAGTCGATATTATTACAATACTTGGCTAAAAATGATAAAGACCAGTTATTACAAAGACAGAAACCGAAAAACTAATAGCCATCTATACATCTAAAGTTTGCTAAAAATTATGAATCAAGATAGAATTCATTCTCAAAGGTTTTCTTGAGTTAACGAAGATGGTGTAAATCCATCACTGTACCCGCAACTGTAAATGAGCTGATATTATTTTTTATCATGATATTAGGGCAAAGTCAGATAGCTAACTAAAAAAACTTACTTATTACCGTGCGGGAAAACACGAGTCTAAATATGTCTACTCTGCTAAATATTTCCGGGCTTAACTGGAAGGTTCCAAACAAAACGATCTTGCAAGACATTAATTTTACTGTCAGCAAAGGTGAAGTGATCGGTATTATTGGCCCGAATGGCGCAGGTAAAACAAGTCTATTACGCTGTATAATTAACCAAGCTAATATTCTTTCCAGCACAAATACTAGCGGTAGTGTTCAGCTAAAAAATCGTCCGATAACACAATTTAGTGCGAGAGAAATAGCTCAGCACTTTGCCTTAGTTATGCAAAAAAATGACTCTATCTTTGCTTTATCAGTACAAGATGTTATGAAAATGGGTCTACTTCCGCACAAAAGTTTGTTTTCGCTCGATAGTGATTATGATAAATCTCAAATTGAATTAGCATTAAGCAAAGTCGGGTTAAGCCACGCCCTAGAAAGTCTCTTTAATCAACTTTCCGGCGGTGAACAACAACGCGTATTGATTGCTCGAGCACTTGTCCAAGCAAGCCAGATATTAATTCTTGATGAACCAACCAATCACCTTGATGTTTATTACCAACATCAAGTATTACAGTTAGTCAATAAGCTCAATATTACCGTAATCATGACGGTTCACGATCTCAATTTAGCCAGCTTATACTGTCAGCGATTACTGCTATTAAATAAGGGGCAATTGATTTGCGATGGCAGCCCTCAAGAAGTCTTAGCACCCAAGCAATTAAGTCATATTTTTGGTTTACCTTGTCAGCAAAATATCGATGCCATTACTGGCGCAACTCAAGTCTCTTTTTATTTACAAGATAATCGCAATCAAAACAGCACAACCTCGGAGCCCCTAAGTGAATAAAGTTTCAACTCGTTTATTCGCATTGGCGGTACTCGTCATTATCTCAGTACTCGCAGCGATAACCTTTGGCCCCGCCGATATAGACTCTTCGCAGTTGATTTCTTGCTTAGTTGGATCTTGTCAAAATCAAATAGCGGACATTGTTATTTGGCAAGTACGTATTCCAAGAGTACTCGTTGCCTTAGTTGCTGGTATGGGATTAGCCATAGCCGGGGCTATTTTACAGAACACTACACGTAACCCACTCGCAGATCCTTATCTATTTGGTATTGTTTCTGGTGCTGGTTTGGGCGCAACAGTTGCAAACATATCCTTGGCAAACAACTTAACTATTGCGCTTCCGTTGGCCGCATTTCTCGGCGCACTCTTTTCAGTCATCATAGTGGTATTCATTGCCAAGGTGCTCCAACGTATGGAGCAGCTGCTTCTCGCTGGTGTAGCGGTATCATTCATGCTTGCCTCAATAACCCAATTTATTCTCTATTTTGGTGAGCCTTTTGCCACCAATCGCGTAATTTTTTGGCTTATGGGTAGCTTAGCAAGAGTGGAGATGAGTAATTTTTACGTCATTGCCAGTGTCTTATTAATCGCAATTATCACAGTACTGGCACTGCATAGACAAATTGACGCACTGCTATTGGGTGATGAAAGTGCTGCCAGCTTAGGTGTCGATGTCGATAAGTTACGTTTACTGATGTTAGGCATTTGTGCTGCATTGACTGCAACCATAGTAGCTTATTGTGGCGGCATTGGTTTTGTTGGCCTGATGATTCCACATATTGTGAGGCAACTCATTGGCGTAACTACGCTTAAATTAATTATTGGCAGCGCGCTCATTGGCGCTATATTTCTTATCTGGGTAGATGTTATTGCCCGATCATCACTACCGCATGCCGAGATCCCAATTGGTATTATTACTTCAGCACTAGGTAGTATATTTTTCTTATTTATCATGTACCGCTCTAGAGCGGTAGCTTAATAAATCGATGTTTAATAAACCAAAACAGCAGGGAAGACCCTATGACTGATAAAAAAGCAACTGATAGTAAAATGACTGATAACCACAAACAAAGAATGCAAAAGTTAAAAGAAAAAGTTGATTCTCGCATTGATAGCGCAACCGATGAACGTGGTTTACTCATTGTAATAACAGGCAATGGTAAAGGAAAAAGTACCTCAGGTTTTGGTACGGTTGCTCGTGCTGTTGGCCATGGTCTGAATGCGGCAGTCGCCCAATTCATTAAAGGGACTTGGGCTTGTGGAGAGCGACAACTACTAGAAAATGCAGGGGTCAAATTTAGTGTTATGGGAACAGGTTTTACCTGGAATACTCAAGACAAAGAAAAAGACATAGCGGCGGCAAAGCAGGTATGGCTTAAATGCAAAGAGTTACTCAACGATACAAACCTTGATGTAGTTTTACTTGATGAAATGACCTACATGCTGTCGTATAAATACCTCGACTTAGATGAAGTTATTGAAGCGTTAAATAATCGCCCTAAGCATCAGCATGTCATTATTACGGGTCGCGCTTGTCATAGAGCCATTATTGAACTGGCCGATACCGTGAGCGAAGTACAATCAATAAAGCATGCTTTTGATAACGGGATAAAAGCGCAAAAAGGTATTGATTGGTAACAACTGTTCCCTTGTGAAATTAAATAAGAGCTAACTCTTATCAGTTAGCTTATTAACTAATAACTATATAGAAACAACCTAATGAAATTTATCTCTCTACTTTTTACCTTACTAGTATTTTCCGGCGCAAGCTATGCTGAGCTAAATAAAAAAACATATCAAGAATCAGTTAGCAATAAAAGCAAACCAAGCATTATCGCCCTTGCCCCACATATTGTTGAAATGCTCTATGATGTTGGCGCCGGCGAGCAAATTATTGGTACGACGACATTTGCGGATTATCCTGAACAAGCAAAGAAAATACCTCGCATTGGAAATTATGTACGATTACAACTTGAGCGAGTAATTGAACTACAGCCAGACTTAATTATCGCCTGGAAAAGTGGCAACCCAAGTGACGACTTAGCACGATTAGAGCAACTTGGTTTCAATATTATTTACTCCCAGCCTCATTCATTTGAAGATATTGCTAGTGAAGTACGTCGGTTTGCTAAAATTACTGGTCACGCGGCACAAGGCGAAAAAGTAGCAACGAAATTTGAGCAAGCATTAATGAAAGTTAAACAGCAATACCAAGATAAAACAGAAATCATCGGTTTTTACGAGCTGTGGTCTAGACCTTTAACCACAGTTGCTAAAGGAAGTTGGCCTCAACAATTTTTAAATATATGTAAAGTAAAAAACCCATTTAAGCAGGTGCTCACTCCATATCCACAAATTAGTATTGAGCAAGTACTGCCCGCTTCAGTAGAACTTATTATTCAGCCATTATCAGTAAATCAAAAAGAGCGTGAAGCCTTTAATTGGCAAGATTGGTCAATAATACCAGCCGTTGCCAATAAACAAATATTACAACCGAATGCCGATGCAATGCATCGAATGACAATTCGCAGCTTAACGGCATTAAAAGATTTGTGTGCAGAAATAGATCAAACAAGATCATTTTTACGACAAAAACATAGCTAGCCTACACGCTAGTCACTAAGAAATATTTTAGGTGCCTAATAGTTTTACTGATGAATAAAACATGACTTCAGTAATCACTAAAGGTGAAACGGGAAATTGGTTACACCAATACTGCCCCCGCAACGGTGTGAGATACCTATACCCAAACTACATGAAGATGCAGGTTTCACACACCTTCAAGTAGCTTGGGTATATTGATAACTCAAGTCCGGAGACCGGCCTAGAATTTAATTTATCATTGTAAGTACGGTGGGTGCTTATAACTGAGGAAAACATGAAAAAAACTATAATAGCACTAAGTATTAGCAGCCTACTTTATTCATCATTATCTATTGCAGAAGAAACTAGCACTGCAAAGATTAATAAAGCGGACGAAACTATTGTCATTACCGCGAATAGAACTATTCAAGATAAATTTGATACCTTAGCTTCAGTGAATATCTTCACTCGTGAGAATATAGAACAAATTCAACCTTTGTCTATCGGTGATTTACTTGGCCGTGTTGCCGGTATATCTATCAATACACAAGGTACTTCTGCGCATAAAACATCTGCCTTTGTACGTGGAACTAATTCAGACCACGTATTAATCTTAGTTGATGGCGTACGTGTTGGCTCAGCCACACTGGGTTCAAAAAGCATTGCAAATATCCCAGTTCAATTGGTCGAGCGTGTAGAAGTCATTAAAGGACCTCGAGCTGCATTATGGGGATCTGATGCCATTGGTGGCGTAGTCCAAATTTTCACTCGAGATTTAAGCGCAGGTGAAGGCCAGGTAGGTATTAAAGTTGGTAGTGATAGCCTATACCAAGGTTACGGAGCAATAGGCTTCGGCAATGCCAAAAATAGCTATACATTAAGTGCAACAGCAGAAAAATCTGATGGCTTTGATGTCATCGTGCCTGATGGAAGCAGCAAATACACTGTCGATCAAAACGATGAAGATGGTTATGACCGTCAATCAATAGCGCTTTCTGGCACCAGTCAGTTTACCCAAGCCTATTCACTAGAGTTAAACACACAGTACGATCAAGGCACTACTGAAATTGATTCAAATACCAAGTACAGTGGTGATGAAACTACGTACGAAAACTACCATTTTCTCTTAAGAAACCATCTACAGTTGGAACAGCTATATTTGCAATTAGGTTTAAGTACCTCAGAAGATAGCACTGAAGATAACTACAGCAAATACAACGGTCAAAATGAAGCGAGTAATAAAAACAGCTTATTTACAACAAATCGTGAGCAAATTACCGCGTTAGCTCAATTGCCATTAGCTGACTCATCAGAAGTCACAGCAGGATTTGAATGGTATACAGAAAGCATTGAAAGTAATAAAGAATATGATGAGACAGATAGAGATGCTAGTGCATTTTTTGTCACGGGTCGTCATGATATTGAGCAGATAAAATTAGAAGCGTCTGTTCGTTATGATAAAGTTGGTGACATTGATAGCGAAACAACATATCAAGTAGCTGCAGGTTACCAAGTGAATGATCAACTCCTCTTTTCACTAAGCCATGGAACTGCTTTCAAAGCGCCTAGCTTCAACGACTTATACTATCCCTGTCTCTTATACACATCTGACGCTGC
>OJHK01000375.1_pt1 | contig 30395 bp, 50 predicted proteins | sample 1595161 | NCBI WGS metagenome assembly OJHK01 (sample SAMN05416842, study PRJEB24817) | seawater metagenome | isolation source: Sea water | place: Canada:Atlantic | collected 2013-07 | reverse complement strand
AGATCTACACCTCTCTATTCGTCGGCAGCGTCAGATGTGTATAAGAGACAGTAACGCAATCCGTGACGCATACGTCACTCAGTTATTGTCTAAGGTGACATATACCGACACTGGCGGCGTGCAAGAGTTGGTCGATGAACTATCAAAAGATTCAGATATGAAGATTGCGGTGTGGGCAGAGTTGCCAAGCAATGTTCGCTCATTCATTAAGAAACTAGGAAAATAAAATGGCTATGAGACCAAAAAATAGAGGCTTTTCACGCAAGGTGTTCGACATCCTAGAAAAGAATGGCCCAATGAACCGCAGCGCGATCACTGAAGAAATGAAAAAGACCGGGCATCCAGTGACATCTAAACAGATTATAACTTGCCTGCAAAATATGCGACACCGAAACTGGATAGAATACTCTAGGGAGGATCGACGCAAGTTTGATATTCGATCAGATCTGTTAAAGACGCAGCGCGACATACAGGTTGATATGCTCAACCAGCGAGGCAAGGTCACGATTAAGCCGGTTACGTTTAAACCTTCAGTATCACCCACCCCAGACGTGAAAACGCCTGAAACGGCAGAATTAAAGCCTCTACAGGCCTTTGCTGTACCCTTGCCATTGCAGGTTGTCGGTATGGTTTTATTGACAGGAATAGTCACAGCGGTATCCACCGCGTTAGCAATGAGGATGTTTTGAAATGGACAATAAATTTGTAGATGGTTTTTTTGTAAAGGCACCAAGAGCGGGTGCGCCAGATTTCGTGAAAGGTAGCGTGAGTCTAAAGCGTGAAGAGTTTATGCGCTGGGTATCTGCTCAAGAGGGTGAGTGGATCAACCTAGACGTGAAAGAGGGTAAATCAGGCAAGTGGTACGCTCAAGTCAATGACTGGAAGCCAAGCGGTGGCGGTATGCCACAGATGCCAACTTTCAATTCACCAGCGGCTGCTAAACCCCTCCCGGCTTATGGCGAGTTAGATAGTGGACTGGAAGATATACCGTTCTGATGTAGACTTGGGGGGCCGGTAAGATTTAGGCAGGCCAGCGGCAGGGTCAGCCCTAGGAGTTCCTCCTGTGAGAAATAGATTGGGTGAAGTATGTCCGGCTATGAATTTCAACATCAACGCAATCAACTGCCGCACCCTCTCAACCCCTCAACCGTCTCAACCGTCTCAAACCCAAAATAACTTAAATAAAACCTTTACATGATGAAAGGAATGTTTAATAATGGTTCCACATTAACAAGAAGGAACGGACATGGCTTATTTTGAAATCAAATCCGAATCAGGCGTTAACGCAAATCTTGCGGCAGTACGCAAAAACAACTTCATGGTTATTTTGGACGCTTTGCCAGCAGTTGGTCGTCCTGCCTATGCAGATAAATATAGCTTTTACATTGCTCAAAAGCCTGTTTCTTACGAGCAATTTGTTGAAGCTGCCAGACAGCAAAGAGATCTATGGCTTACAAATGACAAAAGAAAGTGGGCCTTTTTGCCTACAGCTCAAGGCGTTTCTGGCTTGCAAAAGAAAATGGTCAAGGTGCGCCGAGATCGCTTGCAGCATATCAGCAGCGACAATTGCCAATGCACCAAATGTTTCACAGAGGCCGCATAGGCGGTCTTTCTATGGCTAACACCACAAACCCTCTCACCCCAACTGAAGTAGAACAAGCTGTCCCTCGGTCTAGTGAATACAAGCTAGGCGATGGGGGTGGGCTATATCTTTCGGTTAAACCTAACGGGAAGAAGTTCTGGCTGTTCAACTACCAACGACCTATATCAAAACGCCGCAACAATATGAGCTTCGGCAGGTATCCAACTTTCAGCCTAGAAATGGCTAGGCAACTACGCGAACGAGCAAAAGAGTTGCTCGCGGATAATGTCGATCCACAAAAGCCAGACGGCGACAAAGAGGTGAGTATTTTGGACAACTTTATTGCTAGAGGCTGGCTAGGGAAGTACAGTTTTGGTTATCTTAGGTTCGCCCACAAGCCTAATGTTTGGGGCGTTAGAACAATAACAGGCAGGTTCATCGAGGCTCGACAGCAGAGCGAAGGTGGTGCCAAGGCTGAAGCAAGAATGTTACAAGGAACAGAAGCATGATCGACAAAACTGAATTCACTCAACTGTATTTGCAGTGGTTCGCCCTCCACCCTTTCAAAAAACGAGACTGGCCCGAGCTTGGCAAAGTCCACTACGAGGCTTTTGGCAAAGAACACGCGCAGACAATGCGCGATGCACTCGGCCAACTCACAGAGGAACTCGACGGCTTCCCTTCACCCAAGCAGATCAGATCTAAATTGCACGCTCTAAACAATACCAAAACGGAAGTTGGCGGACTAGTCCGTGACACGGCCCAGAATGAAGAAATCGCCTCTAGGCTGTTCGAGCACCTGTTAGGCATAGAGTACAACGGTGTCCCGGTAAAACGCCCAGATGGCGTGCAGGCTTGGCATGAGGCCATAGTCGATGACGTTATACAGAGCGGGTTGCCGGATCACCATATGCAAGGCGCATATTCAGAAATTGGGTTGAGAGTAGTGAGGGCGCAAGCGTGAAGGAAACAGTTGAAGAGTGGATTCTACGGACGGGCAAAAATCCTATACAACTTGAGTATTGTAGTGTAGCAGGCAAGGTGATTATCCAATGCCCTAGGTGCCATAAACGTGGGTCAGCAGGTGATAGAAAAGACAGCAGTTTTCCGGTCAGTGAGAAACAAATGATTTGGTGTTATGACTGCATGGACAGAGGAATAAAAGATAATGGATAATTTTTTCAAGGCAATTAAGGCTCAATCAAATCTGCGTGAACTTTATATTCACGACAGGTTATTAGCCGTACAGCACCCTAGATTTCAAATTGACAGCAAGCATAAGATTTATGCTATGCAAAGATCTGGCGTCGGCGTAACTGAGATTGCAAACAATCTAGGCGTTGACCGGCATGAAATCCACAAGTTGCTAGGGCGGACATCTTGGCCTCACCCTGCGACACTCACATAATGTTCCACATGAAACAACGGGAAAACCTAGTGCGCTTGATTGAAGCGATTGAGCAATGGCACCATGACCGCAACCTCATAGAAGGCTCCACGGACAAAGACCAACTTGCTAAGTTAATTCAAGAAGTGGGGGAGTTGTCAGATAATATCTGCAAGGGTCGGGATATGTCAGACGATATAGGTGACATTATTGTAGTGCTGATAAACATAGCCGCTAGGAATGATCTGTCTATTGAGTACTGCCTCACAAGAGCGTGGCTAGATATTAAAGACCGCAGGGGCAGAATGATTAATGGGGTCTTTGTGAAGCAATCGGATTTGGCTGGAGCATAACCCCAGCCGACAACCTTAGTCTTCTTCTGGCTCCATTTCCTTCTTGATGCAGCCAGCGTGGAAGCTAATAGACTGCTCTACTTCCTGCTGTCTTAGTACCAAGTTTAGGTGTTCTTCTCTCAAATGAGCAATGCGCTTTGCCCTGATCTTTGCTTCTTCCGTTAACTCTTCTTCTGAATACTCAACATCGTCTATTGTTATCATATGATTCTCTTCTAGTTAATGAATAATTATTTTAATCGTTGAAGTTAGACTTTGCACTCACCCACTTGGGTAAACAATACGCGGTCAGCCCTTTCTGGCGCTTTTCAAGTATTGCCTCAAACTGCCTGCAACGATTAGCATTCCTAAATAAAAACTGCTCTGGTAGCGTTGTTCCTTCTAGGATGACAATTAAAGCAAAAGCCATAATCATCGGTTGTTAGTAAGCCATGCCAACAGTGCGCCGACTGCGGCTGGCACTAGTATTATAACAATCAAGGCAACCAATGCGATTTGCTTGAGTTGCTGGGTGAACTTCTTTTTTCTAGCTGCCTCTTTCTTCAAGAATTCTTGACGGTTCTTTCGGGCCTCCCCCTGCTTCTGCATCATGGCCGCCCAAAGATCCATCCGATTGGTCTGGAGGAATACGGCTTTTATGTTTTCCCTGCTTTGCCGCAAAGTCTCCTCTGCCATGACGATTTTCATCGCCTCGGCTTCGCTTAGATTCTTAGAATTCTTAGCCCGTTGCAGGTCGAACTCGGCAGCACCGAGCTTCCCGATGTATCCACCTAATGACTCAATATTCTGTGCCGCACCCGCCGCCATTTCCAATGCTTTGCAGCACGCTGACACCGCAGCCACGGCTTCAAGGATCATTAGCCGTTCAAGAATTGAGGGAGAGCAACAGCGACCATCACAACTACATACACCCCCCAAATCATCATTTCTAAGCGGTCAAAACGCTTCTCTCCCGCGTTTAATCTATTATCTATAGATTCGTACCGGATGCCGCATATTTCCTCGTGCTGCTCGATTTTGGCAATAGCTTTTTCAGTCGGGGTCATTACCAAGGTACTCCAACACCAGTGGTTGGCGTAATCTTAGCGTCGATTTGCGCTTGAAGTGACGTTTGAATTTGATCCTTGTCTACACCATTGGCAAAGCACCAACCTAAAATTTCAATCTCTGTAACTTCTGAATAAGGAGTGTAATCGCTTGCTGAAGGGTCAGGGGTGAAGCCACAGGTTCCATAGCTAGACGCTGTGTACTCTACGTCCTCTACAGTCTGTGAGGCTGTAACGCGCCAGTGTGCTGTGGTGATACCACCATTACTGAGTTCTCTGTCACATTGGGAAATTGTCCAGTTGAATGTAGTCATTAGTTGTTCTCCAGTTCAGCTACGCGACTGCGTAAACTTTGTATCTCTTTGACAAGCATTGGAATAAGCTTGCTGTAGTCAACCGCTTGCATTTCTTCAGGGTCTTCAGGCTGATAAACTGCAATTGGGGCTACAGTCGCAAGCTCTTGTGCAATCATTCCGTACTTTTGATGTTCATTGTCAGCTTTCCAGTTGAAAGAACGAACTTGAATAGCGTCAATGTCTTCAGAAGCAGAAGGTGCGTCTACGATGTTGTCCTTTAGGCGTTGGTCTGATGAACCATCAAAAAAAGTTTGTGAGCCGCTAACCCTTATTCCACCGACTAGACCGTTGGCGTTTCTGAAGATGCTTACATAAGTGTTGGTGGTTCCAGCTACCCCGTGAGTGTGTTGTTGCATTCCACCGTTTTCAGAAATTGCGAAACCTGTACTTGCGCCTCCTGTTGGAATAGCTGTACAACCCACCAACAGGTTGCCTGATGCGTTTATGGACAAACGGTCTGTTCCAGCAGTAATAGGATTTCCGTCTTTAGCATTCGACTGTCTTATTACAAAATCACCATATACGTTGAAATTAGTTTGTATAGCCCAGTTTCTAGCGGCGGCATCTGTTCTTGCGTTATATAGGCTAATGGCTCCCAGAGTCCCACTAACATCTTGATTTGCCTGAATGCCGACTGCGGAAATATCACCGTTAAATGTCGTTGCACCTGATGAGTCTATGGTTGCCCTGACATTATTGTTAGTGGCAAACTGTAGCGGGACAGCAGAAGCGTTTCCCACAACGGTTGCATAGGCAGTGGTTCCAATAAAAAGTTGACCGCCGGTGGAACCTTCAGACCCAACATACGCATAGCCACCATTACTATTGAGATATTCATTAACCGCGTATCCGGGCGTTGTGTCAGTTGCCGTAATTCTAACGATTGCAGCAGCTCCTGATGCTACTTCAAGGACTCTCGCAGGCGAACTAGTACCAATACCCGCGTTGGTTCCCACCACGCTAAAAACGTCTGTGCCTGATCCAGTACCAGTTTTTAAGTTTATTGTTTCGCCATCACCATGCGCCCAAATATTTATTTTTCCGTCTGAATCTAAATTAATTATTCCAAGTTCAGACCCGTTATTCATTCGGATGTGCTGATTCGTGGTTGTGATGTTTAGTGCATCATCTGCGTGTGCCGCTACACCCAAACCTAATCTAGTTATTTGACTAGTACCAGTAACCGTGAGGCCCGTTAAACTACCTAGACTTGTTATATTGGGTTGCGCGGCAGTGAGTACTGAGCCGGTAAGATTGCCAGTGACATTGCCCGTTATCGCGCCAGTAACCGCTAGAGTCGAACTGAGCGTGGTCGCGCCAGTAACCGCTAGAGTTGAACTGAGCGTCGTTGCCCCGCTTGCCGCTAGAGTTGTCGCTGAAACGCTCTGACCCGAAATGGCTGAAAGTTGCGCTCTGACATTGCCGCCTGATCTGACAACTATGAGGTTGTCGGTTGCAAGTAATGCCCCACCGTCTGAAAGTTCTGAAATCTTGCTCATGGTCTATGCCTCTGGTGCGGTTGGGAAAATAACTTCTTCCAATGAAGTTGCTTCCGAATATGTTGTAGGTAAATCTCTTAGTTCTTGCCGGTAATTCGCCCACGCCTCTTTTTGAGATTCTGTAAATGGTGAGTCAGACATCTGAGTCCAGTCAGTCGCCGCCAAGGAATTGTGTCGCCGTACCCTCACCTCATCTAAAACGGTTGTATTCTTCTCAACGTCTGTAGGTTCTGGTTTGTCAACAACCACTCCATCTATAACTAACTGCGTTGCGTCATCTGCAACGCCTTCAAGTATAAATTCTCCCTCCGCAACTTGAAGCGCGAAGTCTTCCGTAGCGCAAGAGCCTGACCTAATTACCTGCCCTGAGTCGCTGTAAACAACAAAACTTTTCATCTTTTAGTCTCCAGCGCGAATAATGAACGATTAGACATAGTATAGGTGCCGTCGTAACCAACGCTTTCCAAAGTTATCGTGGCTGTACCTGCCGTAGGGATAAAAGAAATATTAACCGCCCTCTGAACTGCCGCTGAATTACTGCCGCCAAACGATTGCGCCCACAGAGTTGTACCACCGTATTTTAAATATACTGTGCCTCCATAAGTGCCTGCATTACCACTTCCATTTTGAGTCCAAGATGCAGCTACAAAAACAGGTGCTCCAATCGCCGTCCAAGAGATAGTCTGAGCAGTTGCTGGGGAATTTACTGCTGCTGCGGCGAATGCGGAGGTCGCCCTCGTCACTGCATTTGTAGCAATCTGCGTAGTGTTCACACTACCCGTCACCATCAAGCTACCGCTGATTTCTACATCACCCGTCATCGCTATTTTAGCACCCGAAATTTGAAACGGAATAATCGGGGTTGAGGCTGTTGATGAAGGATTAACAATTGAGAACTTGTCCGCAATCACAACGAATTCACTGGTGGGGGAGGCAGTTCGCAGAGTTGATGCTAAACCAAAGCCAGACACTCGCCCATTATTATCTATCTTGACGGTATATTGAGCGTCTAGGCCGTTAATAGAAGAGGCTTGAGTTGTGATTGTAGAGGTGTTTCCTCCGACTGTTGTTGATAACGCCGACAGGCTGGTTGCTGTGGATGTGATTGTGCCTTCTGCACTAGTTACCCTAGTACCCAAACTGCTAACCGCTGTTGCGTTCGCCCCAATATTTGTATTTGCCGATGTTACAGAAGATTGCAGCGCAGTTATGCTTGTGGATTGACTTGTGATTGAGCCTTCGGCAGCAGTCACACGGGTTGTTAACCCAGACAAAGCGGTAGCATTTGACGAAATATTACCTACTGCCGTCGTTAACCCTGATTGCAACTCAGCCGAGTCAGATGATAGTGATGTAATTGTCCCTTCTGCTAAAAAAACCCTTGTATCTAACCCGCCAATTGCCGAGGCGTTGGCGGCTAAATTTATTTCGGCGGTGCCAAGATCAACTTCGAGTTCGGTGATGTCGCTGGCTTGTAGATTGATTGACGTTTCGGTATTGGTGACACGAGTGACCAACCCGCTCACCGCTGTTGCGTTAGCGTTAATTGCGGTGGTGTTTGTGCCAAGGTCAACAATTACATTATCTAAAGACGAACTGAGGTTTGTCACAAAGACTGCTTGGCTTGTGATTGCCGCATCACTTGCAGTAATTTGAGTTTGTAGTGTTTGGTCAGCCGTAGAAACGCCAGCGGTCAAACCGTCTAAAGATTCCGTTTCAACTTCCGCAGATGTTTCAAGCTGCAAATCGCCAGCCCCCTCATCTTGGATTCGGAAACGCACATTTAGTTCACTAATAAGCGACGTATTACTACCAGACAAAACAGAAACTACGCCATCCAACGTGTTGACCGTGGTGTCCAACACAGAAATGGCTGATGTGTTCGTTGAAATGTTTGCCACGTTACCAGTGACGGTAGTGTTTGTGGTGTTTAGAGTATTCGTTAAACTTGTGATCGACGCAGAGTTAGCGCCAATTCTAGGGTCTTCAAGACTCACCCATGCGGAACTCGTCCAATAATAGGGGTGGTTGTCGTCGTCGGAATCATACCAACGCGAAAACGTAGGGATAGGATCAGGCACACCACCAACACCAGCAACCGGCGCAGTCGCAGTAATGTAAACATCACTAACACCAGACGTTAGGTCAACAACTGTGCCAGCTAAATTTGATAGGCTAGTGCTAACCGTGTCGATGTTGCCTTGCAGAATGCCTGAGTTGTCGCTCACATATATGGCAACGTCACCGAGGTTCTGAATATCAACATCTAAGCCAGACTCAAGATCTACAACCTGCCCACCCTCGACCTCAACTTGCAAGATCTGTTGAGCCAAAACGCTGTTTTCAACATTGTTAAAACTGACCGTGTTGCCAGCGCCATCATCTACATCAGTGCCGAAAGTCGCGCCCACTGTCGCGTTGTTTGCAGGTGCGTTGGTCGAACCAGCAACGTCTACCCAATTAACCCGACCACAGACTGCGTTGATCGTGCTGGTGTCATTATCTGGATTCCGGTCTGACTCAACAAAACTGCCGCTACCAGTACCGTATGCAACAGCCCGCACCCAGTAGTACCGCTCATCACCCGCAGCTATAGGGTCAGCCGCAGTTGAGGCATCATGGAAAAATTGAGTGCCTAGAGTCCTGCCGATTTCCACTCTGCTCGACCATTGAGAGTTAGGCGAGGCATAGATAATTATCTCTTTGAATTTGCTGGTATTTACTGGGTTAGTCCAGTTCAACTCGATGTTCTTGAGGCCAGCAGTGGCGGCTAGGTTCTGTGGATCTGGTACACCACGGAATCCCTGAGTAATGGTGCCGTCTGCTGTCGTGGTTGAATACTCAGCAGCGGTGGGGTCTGCGTAGCTACCCGCATCATCCTCGACCAAAGTCAGATTTACCGCGCCCTCTTGAGTATCAGCAAACGCCCAGTTCACACAACGGAAAACCTTGGCGCTGTAGTTTAACTCTGCGACTGTAACGCTAACCCTGTCGCCAATGTCTATATTCAATGCAGACAGGTTGGCAGGAAAGTTGATTACCTTCTGCTGGTCTGACATTTGAATTTGCTTGTGAGCAACTCTTTGCGCCATGTAGCTGGTATTAGTGAAACCTAATTGAATGTCTCTAGTAATGACCTCGCCATTATCACGATTTACAGCAGAGATTAATTGTACCTGCGGAACCTCTGAGGTTTTGTGGTTTTGTGCAGGGTCAGTAATGATTGGCCGAACAGTGTTGAACCGCTCACCCCGCTCTACTGAAGTTTTGACCGTTATAGGCCCAGTTAAATCGTCTTCATCTAAACTGATTGAGGGAGCTTCATAGACCCCAGCCTTAATTCGATAATTACCGTTCGAGTAAAATATGCTACCGTTCATAGAAGACAGCAGCTTGTTTAGGCTTGCTCTATAGCTATCAGTGGCAAATATAACGCCGTTGGCTGTGAATCGCTTTTGAGTGCCTGAGTTTGGTATAACAACCGAAACATCACACGCATCTGCGGATGTAACTACATCGGCCCAATCTATCTTACTTGCCGAAACACCTAGACCAAACTTTGCATCCATTAAAAAGTTTGCAGTGCATAAAGCAGGGTTATCAGTCCACGCTTGATAGGCGACGTTTGTAGGGTTATCGCCTGCTGTATTACCAGCAGCAACATCCAATCGAGGGTCGTAGATGTCTTTCTTACCTTTGACCAAAGCCTTAATATTTTGCGGTCTTAGCCTGTCCCAAACTTCTTGAGAACCATTAGTTAATGTCCATTTAGTGACAATATAGCTAATGCCTTTTCCTTGATGCACACTAGTCCAAGGCGAGAAAGTTGTAGTCAGTAGTGAGCTAGATGCTTGCGTATCTGTGCCTAGCTTTTTCTCAATCATGCAAATTGTTTCAGAATCTTTTGGCCCAAAAGTGCCAGTCGTCACTGCATTGTTTGTTATTTGAGAATTGCTGATTTTTTCAGCGTCGAAATATATATCAGTGATTGACTCGCACTCATGGCCTGTAAGGGCGATTCCGTGATAGAGGTCACGGTTCTCAGTGCCAGACACGCCGACGAAGAATATAGGGCCAGAAACTAACGCCTCACCGTAAACAACTTTCTGCGGCTCAACTGTTCCTCTTACCGTTTGCTGCCTACTTATGTCGGTATCAGACTGCTGCATTGCAATGTCTGGGGTTAGCGCCCGCATGGCAGCGAAACCTGCCGCAACTACTGCCGCGCCTATAAGTGCCGCAGTACCAGCACCCCCTACAATAGTTCCAATTAGAGCAAAAGTTACTGCATCACCAATTACAACTAACGCGGCTACTACTGGTGGCATCTAAACGCTCCAACCTTGAATAAGATAACGGTCAGGGATTTGCTTCATCCCCCTATTAGTCAAGCACACTACTGAGGCTTGGTATTTTATGCCGCAAGCCTGTCCTACTATCGGGAGTTCAACCACACATGGGTCGCCATCTTTAAGATCACCAGACGGTTCGCCTAAAATGCTCTGGATAAACCCTACTAAACTGCCATGCTCCGCAACCAAATCATCTGCCTCAGATTCTGTTTGATAATCAAATTCAGCGGCGTAGTCTTTGCCTGTCATTTCTTTGACAATGTGAGAGACAAACTGGCAACAGTCAGCATCGCCATAATCAAATTGGCGGCGAGTCCAAGTATTAAACGCAGCTTGCACACTTGCCATCTCTAGCGACTCCCCGGATTAACGTCGATCAGGTTTATATTTGGCACCCCAGCTCTACCCGCTACAGCGTCAGAGTTTGGATCACCCCACCTTATTTTCGCGTCTTGAATATCTGCCATGAACTCAAACAGCAAGTCTCCACTATGTTCATTCTGTTGCTGCGAGTGAGTGTATTTCTTGTTGCTGGCCTTATCGAATCTTGCCAGCTCTGACTCGGCGACTAACTGTATAGCATCACCACCACCAGCACCTATGCTGATGTTCATTTGATCCATTACACCTTCCCAAACTACAGTCGGGTCAGCAATCAATTCGTCATCAGCATTTAATGCGCCAAGATAAACTGTCGCAGGGTGCATATAGTAATCTTCGTTCAGCGCAGCGCCTGATATGGTTGCATCTAAACCTGAGAGGGTGAGGGTGATCTTGTAAGGGCTAACGTCTGCGCCTTCTTCAATCTGGCTGATCTCGCCAAAGTCACCAGTGCCTAGCCAGTTTTGCCCACCCCAATTATATGTACCAATAGAGTTATGAACGTAGATTGTGCCACTTGGGAATTCTAGCTTTGCGAATGTAACTAGGACAACGTGACCGGCAGATAGGGCGGTAGCAACCGCTGTAGGAAAGCCGCGACTCATGCCAGAACATCCTCTACAGCCGTAATATTGAAGCTGGAAGTTATGTCCGTATTAGTATTCCAAGACGCTGGGCCTGCAAGCATGAACACACCCGAAACCGGCGCTGCGTAATCTACCACAACCCCGCTGGTTGGCACTTTCCTGATAGGCGGGGCAATCGACAAAGTGACATTGCCTGATGCGTCAGAATTGCTGTCTGCAACCACCATGTGCAACTCATTGCTGAACGAAATGTAATCACCTGCGCGGAGGTAGTTAGTAATGCTCGCGCTTGCCCCGTTACATACAAGGCTGGTTCCTGACTGACTACTGCCGTTGACTAATAACGTACCGCCACCTGCGCCCCTGCGAGTAAATGCGTGGTCATGCAATGTGAACCTGTGCTGCTGACCGTTTAACTTAACTAGAAACGCCTGCATCTCTTGGCGATTGTCACCCGACAAGTTATTGAACTGCAACGATGCTTTCCAGAGCGAACCCTTACGCGAGGCAGTCTGTACCGCATTAGTCAGAGGTGACTGGTATGTGCGGGTGTTACTTACCAACTCAAATGTATTGGTTGCTGGTGCAATATTTGGAAACGCGAACGTAGTCATTAAGCGAACCTTCTTCGACGCATAAGGTCTTGAATAGTTATTATAGTCTGCTGAGAGCTTTGCGCCATGGCTGATTTGATTTTCTGGTCAACATCAGCGCCACTGCCCCTAGCGTCTACGTTATTGACGACAGTTATACCGCCCCCGCCCATCTTCTTGTTTGAGACAATAGACCCGCCCTGACTTGGGATAAACATCTCAGGGCCACGCTCACCAACCATGTAAGGGCTACCAGCCTGTACTGGGCCACCGATAGCCAAAGCTGCTCGTGGTGCCACGGTACTTCCGTCTTTGCCACCACCACCGCCGCCCGTCATATTCTTCATGAAAGATATGAAGCCGCCAGTTAGTTTATCAATAACGAATAGTTGTATAGCTTGCATGATTAGATTTTTAACCATGAGTTTGAAAGCGTCTTTGAGACTTGCAGTGCCTTCGACAACGCTCATCAGGCCTGCGCTCATGTTCTTTACTGTCGTATCAGCAAAGCTGTTCATCTTCTGCTGCAAAGTGTCAACGTCTACGTTTTCAAACCCCTGATTCAACGCTTGCATCGCTTGTGCCCAAGGCGAAATGATTGGATCAGGATCGGTCAGCTCTGGCGTAGCAACTACCATTGGAATCAATAGTTTTGCCTTTAACTCATCAAGTTTGGCTAATACCCCGCCAGCAAAGTCAACCTCTGCAATATCATTACCTAAAAGGCTTTCTGAGTTTAGAGTTTTAAATTGTTCCCTAATCTCCCGCATACGGTTGCTGACTCTTATAAAGCCTTCTTCCATCTCCTTCGGTACAACAGCAACGCCACCCGATTTACTGGCGCGCATTTCCATAGCTGCGCGTTCTTTCCCATACGCGCTCACCGCCCCTTGCAAATCTTTATATTCTAGGGCGAGGCCCGCTAACTCTGCGCGCTCACCGACACCTAATTTAAGGCTTATCTTTGCAGCGGCTGCGTTTACTGTATTAATGCCCCTGATGACCGTATTGATCATATCTTGAGAGCCTTGAATAACTGAACCAAAAGCGCCAAGCATACTTGCAGCCATATTCTGAGCTAACTTCTTAAAGCCACCTTCTGCTGCGGCAGCGTCAACCAGCAAATCTTTTAGGTGGGTGACAACTGCCTCCAAGGCCGGAGCGAGGGCTGCTGTAATTTGGGCGGTGACCCCCTTAAAGATTGTAAACAGTTTGGTCATTGCGTCTTCAGCGTCTTCAACACCCTTAGCTGCGTCTGATGACATAACAGCACCGAGCATTTCTGCCTCTTTGAACAACTCACGCATCCCCGCTGCACCCAACTCGGTCATTTGCAGTAATGCCACACCCTCAGAGTCGAACAGCTTCATAGCTATGCGGGTGCGGTTTATTGGCTTAATATTGTCTTCAAATGCTTGAGCGAGCTTAATCATCTGCTCATCGAGGGGGAGTTTTATTAAGTCGGCAGCGTTTAGCTTTAGTTCTTTAAGCGCACCCCTTGCTTCACCAGTGCCGACAGCCGCTTCAGAGGCTCTGCGCCCGAAACGCTGCATTGCCATATTTAGGGTTTCGGTAGACACGCCACTAATCTTAGCCGCATATTGCAAACGGCTGAGTGACTCGGTGGTTGTACCAATTCTAGTGGCAGTTTTAGATAGGGCATCAGTGGCACTCAACGACCTGCTAATCAGCAGGCCCATACCAGCAACACCAGCAGCGCCAACAAGAGCCGTCTTCATATTCAACGCGGCACCAGCGATCATCTTTAGACCTCTGGTAGCGGAAGCAAAACCTTTCTTGGTCTTGTCTATCGCCCTAATTTGAATATTAACGTCTTTGTTAGCCATCTGCTTTCTCGCTCATTATTTTGTAGAAAGCCAGCCATTCATTCATTTCTGAGAGTGGCATTTGTTCGGCTTCCCCGATGCTCATGTGCAGCCGATCAGCCAAGGATATTAGGTTAAACCTCAACTGATCGGACGTTAGTTTTTTTCCTGATCCTCTACGGATTCAATCTCTGCAAACATCTGCCCAGAGATTTCGGAAATAACACTGGTTTCTTCACCCATGAGGTCGTACTTATCCTCTGATGCTGTGAACAACCTATCCCCACCCTCGTCTGTAGCTTTCATGACTATCAAGTCAATCATCGCCGCAACGGTGGTATTTTCCATGAACTTAGGGTGCTTCTTTTGCAGTTCATTTATGTCGTAGCAAGTTATAGGGTAACAGTACATAGCAAAAGGCTGCCCATCTGGATCAGCCCATGCCTGTACTTCTATCTTGCGCGGAGTTACTTTTCTTCGATTTCTTAATTCTTTAGCTAAACCCATTGTGGGATTCCTATTAGTTTACGGCTTCGGTTACTGCCCCAGTTACTTGTGCTTCAAAAGAGCCTTCTACCATACCATCAAAAGAAACGCTGATTTCCTTACTGGTTACAACTGCAGCGCCTGAGTAATACTTCTCGCCAGTGCCTGTGCCTGTGGGGTGCCATTCAAATATGATGCCTTCACGAACATCCATAATTAACTGGGCTGCGTCTGCATCGTCCCAATAGACTTCTGTTGAGATTGTCGCGCTACTCAATGATGCAACGTAGGTTCTAGCGGTCTGCCCCATTACGCTGGTTTCAATTGTGTCTGCGCTGTCTGAAATGCTAAATGTGCGAACTTCGCCCATCGCTGCTACGGTGCCGCCTGTAATGGCGACTTTGATTACGCCGGTTGTGCCTTTTGTTGCTGTCATGCCCTTATGCCTCTAAGTGGTGCCACGAGTGAATTCATAATCCACCCTCACGGTTAAAATAACCCCGCCTATCGGGGCAATGCTTCCATCATCGGTGTCTATACCAGTTACCTGAGTATCTAGGGCATAGCCGCCGCGTGATCTGTCTATGTCGAGCTTTTCTTCTATAGCCTCAACAATCTGGTTTCTAGCTGTGTCTATAGCCGTCGTTTTGACATAACAGACCAGTTCATAATCTATGTTTGCGAGCCTTGTAGTAGCTGCGCCGCCAACCGTTGCGTCTTCCCTGCTTTCGTTCGTAGTTCTAACAAGAATAGCTGGGTATTGAGCGTTAGATAACTTATCAAACTCAAAAGGCTCGCGGGTAACCAACTTAACTGCGGGGGAGGTTATCGTCTGCAACTGCGTCACGATATTAGCGGCAATGCTTTCTCTATCACTCATCTAAACAACTCCCGCTGGAATACCTTGCTCAACCTGTTTTCCTCGCCATCATTGAAACTAAACCAAGGCCTTGTTCTATCAGTCCATGCAGCCTTTTCCGCTGCGTTTCGGTTGCTGAAGTAAATCTCAGCAGTGCGAGAGTCCTTGTTCCTAGACTGCACATTGCGAACCATCTCGCCGGTAGCGTTCAAATTGACCGTGTTGGGGTCTACCTTACCTAAAACATTCTTTCTGAATATTGCGTAAGTGTCTGAATAACGCTTAAACCCGCCATTAACACCCACACCCTTCTTTGTTCTGCTAAGGATAATGTCCTTACCTTTCGCAGCAGTTAACCCGACAGCCCTGTCTATACCCCTAGCAACGTCAGCCTTTTCTTGCTTTAAGATTTTAGCAAGATCTCTAGGCTTAACCATTACCGATAGGGTGAGGCTCATCTGGTTAAACGACCAAATGAAACAATGTTCTTTTCGTCTTCGTCTATGGTGCCGCTATTGTCGTCGTCGTACTCAACGCCGTCATTGAATATTGCGACCAATTCTTCTTCATACCGATTCTTGTAGAAGTCGATCATATTCAGAAAGCGGTCATCTTGTACCCAGTTAGTTAACTGAGGGAGTGCGTACTTCCACAAAACTAGATATGAGTTACAATAAGTCCACTGGGAGTCCGTCAGGTAGGCTGGGTTCATTTCCCCTGCAATACCCTTCTTATACCACCACTGGTTTCTAATCGTGCGCTCTAGGTCTGCTTGGGCCTTTGCGTGCTCACTGGCAAACGAAGTTATACCAAAAGTGAGAATGTCAGGAACAAGTGCAACCAAGTCTGAGTCGTTTGAGAATGCCATCTACCATTTCACCTTGTCAGCCCAATACGCGGCTGATGCTGTTTTGTCTTTGCGACCTCTGGCTATGTCCTTAGCGAATCTCGCTTTGAACGACCTACGCTTGGCTTTATCTGCCTCACTCTCATTCTTTCTTGGGGGTTTATTGTCAGCGCCTTGCTGCCCGAAACGAATTAACCGAACCTTCTCACCCTCTTTAGCCAATACTGCGTGGCTTTTGGTTGAGTGTCCGCTGGTGCGCTTGGGTTTATTATAACCCTCGAACCTTTCGCCTCGGTAAGTAATCGCCATATAACCCTCAAAAAACGGTCAGCCCCGCCGGAGCGAGGCCAACCAAACCGCTATTAGATAGCAGAGTCGAACAACATCTCAACACCGTAAGTGTCGTCTAACTCACCAACACCATATATGGCGGTAGCGTTTAGCTCGAATGCTCTCAGTGATGCGTCACGCTGGGTCTCAATCTGGAAGTCACGCTTCATGGCAATCGCCAGTGCTTCTCTTGAGAATACCGCACCCTTCGCGTCATCACTGCCGTCAACGACAATGTTTGCAGACTCGTAGATGTCAATACCAGCAATCGTTCCAACGTAAGCGTTAACCATCGCAGTGTTCTGCGTGTCACCGCCATTCGGGTTAGCGAATGTATTGGTGAGGTTAGCTTTCAACTGGTACGCCTGATAAGGATGCACTACAGCGAAGATGTCGCCTTGAGCCTTAGCGGTACGCAGAGTTGCGGCAGCTTTGAAGATGTCAGCAACAGTGATCTCTTGACCAGCAGCGCCCAATGCAGAACTGAAGCCGTCAAACAATGCCAGCAGGTCAATGTCGATCTTGGTAGCGATTGAGTTACCCAATACAGTACCGAGGTCTTCAGCAGGGTTGCCAGAACCCATAGCAGCGAGGTCAGTCAAGACTACCTGTGCGCCAACCTCAGCAACTGTGATGTCCACAGAAGAAGTTGAAACAGTGGTACTGCTCATGTCAGTGCCTTCGGTCAAAGCAGCAGCAGTGATTGCTGGGTACTTAGGAACCTGAATCACTTTGCCTTCATCACCAGTGATGTCATACATGGTCACAAGACCAAGCATCAAAGACTGCTCTTCAGCAGTAAAGCGAGCGCGAGCGATAATTTTTGCGAATAGATCGTCTAAAGTTGTACTAGTAGTAGCAGCCATGGTTTTATACCTTAATCAAAAAATGTGGTTTATTTAGTCTTAAATTGTGTCGCACGATAGGCTTCACGCCCCCCATTACGCCAATTCTCGACCATACTTTCCACAGATTGAGGCTTCTGCGTAGAGCCGCCAGCGTTACCTAATGTCCCAGCACCCGAAGGGGTTGCCCTGACAAAATGAGGGTTAGCCGTTAAAAAATCACCTACCACCTCATCAACTGAGAGGGGGTCGGCCTTTTCGTTGTATCTCACCGTCCCGTTGCTATCTAAAATCTCAACCGAACCATCGTCGGCAAGTTTCAAACTACTACGCAACAACTGAGCTACCTGATTAGGTTCCACCGCGTTGTACTTGCTAGCTGCCGATAAAAGCGACCCATCTATGAGGGTACTTTCAAGCCGCTGCTTGTACTGCGATATTTCCATATCCTTCTTTTCAACAGTCTGCTTTAGTATTGACTCGAACTCGCCTTTTTCTTTTTGGCGTTCCATGGTCGCCTGTTCACGATCAATCATGAGTTGACGAGCTTCTTCTAAGTCAATGCCTTCCAGCTTCTTGTCCAGTTTGCGCTTTTCGCGTTGTACGCGGTCAGCAACAATTCGGTCAAGTTCTTCTTGTGAAAAGGTCTTTGCTTCCTGAGTAGTATTTTCTGTGGCCTCAGTGTCCACGCTTTCAACCATGATTTCGTCGCTCATGTTACGCACCTCTTTCGAGTTAGTGGGATTATAGCAGCTTCACAGGGAAGTCAACCATTATTTTTTCTTTCGGTTACTCTTCTTCTTCTTGCCTATCTGCTTCAGGCTCTTGCCGTACTTGCTTGGGTTCATCTTTGGCATTTTTCTTACCTTTTTTTGGTAGTGGGAGCAGCACGTTGACTATTCCATACAAGTCATCGAAGTCTGCCTTTTCTTCTTTAGGTGCCGCAGCAGCCAGTGGCCCAAGTAGCTCACGGATTGCTATCGGTATTGGTCTTCTAGCGCATAGGTTTCTAGCGCGGTCTAATTCTTTACTCATCACTCTTGCTCCAATTCTTCTGGGGTTAGTTCACTGATGATTAATTCCACACCCTCAAAAATCATTCCGAAACTTAGCTTTTCACCTTCGGGCGCTTCGTCCATTAATTCACTGATCAGCTCATAGGCATCATCAGGTAATGGTCGCGTTTTTAGTATCTCTAATGCTTTATCTAGCTCTTTGCTCATACGTTGTCATCTATCCATTTGCCAATGTACATGGAAGTTTTCTTTTCTTTTATCATCTTGATCACTTCAACTAAACTTGGGTCTATAAGGTCATCTCTGCCAAACTCATGCAAAGCAAAAGATTCTGCAAACCATTCATGGTCGTTTGTGTCAGCATATATTGAAGGGCTTATCCTGCTTTTGCCTAACTTGCGATGCAGGCTTTTTAATATCTGCTCCATTGCAGGGTCGTTATAGGCAACTCTGCTCTTCACATTCCATTGCTGGTGAATTTGGTGAGCCATTTCGTGCGCTAAAGTTGAACGTATTTTGTCTTTTTCATCTTCTAAATAATTAAAGATATTGAATGGCCTTTCATTCAATGGATCGCCCACACGCCAAGCAGAAATCTCGCTAACCTCTGCTGTTGTTGCGGCGCTTAACTTCCTTATCTTTTTCTCAAGCCTGTTGGCTGCATCAACTTTCTTGTTATAGGCGGTAACTGCGGCTTTGTATTCGTTAAACCCTTCGTCGTATTCTTTGGTGCCAAACTTAGCTCTATCTGGTTTCACAGAGTAAACAAGTTTTTCTTCTACCAGCAGGTTTGCTTGCAGCGCCTCCAATTTTGCCTTGTCTTTTGCTAACCTCTCCCCCGCGTCAGCACTAATACCAATTATTTTGGCGGCAGAATTATTAACATAGTCGGGCTTAAAACTAAGAACTCCATCACCCATGCCCATAAGCGCCTTGCTGCTTCCAACAGACCTTGCCCCTCTTAGTTTTGGCACGCCGTATTTAAGAGAAATTTCATTACTATACTCAATGAGGTCTTGCATTAAAGATGCGCCCTCATCCGTTAAACTTGCAGGCAAAGCGGCTTTACCAAAGCTATTTCTTTGATCTTCGACAGCACTGATATTTCGTTTTTTGCCAAACGCCCTAAACCTTGTTTGCGGCAACCCGTCTGCCGCTTTTGGGTATCTAGGATCTTCAGCAGCTTCCGCGAAACGCTTTGTTAAAGCTGTTTTCACAGCAGATTTTGACCTGTTTGGTATTGCGCTAGCTTGCTCAACCTCTGGCTCTGACTGCTGCTCCTGCTCCACCTCATCAGCGTCACCTACCTTTGGAAGCCATTGATGGCGGCAGTTATACCCACCCCTCACGATGAAGGGATCACCCGCAGCTTTACCTGCCCAGCTACCTTCCCAGATGTTTTTGATTTCTTCAGTGGTGTAGGTCTTGCCAACGTGATCAACACAAAACTGCCGACTGTCGTTGATTAGATCGCCGTAGTATTCAAAGCGGTCTATACCGAGGTCTAACGCTGTCTTAGCCGTGACAGAAGCCGAGTACTGATTGAGTGAATCTGTTGCCATCTGTGTCGCATAACGCCGCATATTATTGCCCAGCCGATCAGCAGAGTAGACAGAATGCAGTCTTTCAACCGCCGCCTGTTGCGCGGCTCCAGTGCTTCCCTGAGCCACATCAACCAACTGTCTAATTTCCTCTTGATCGCTTGCTTGATAAATTCCATTAATATCACCCCTTAATTCTGTAATAAGGTCTGCTTTTGTCCTACCCGTCAGAGCGGCTTGATATACGCCTGTAGAGAGCACATCTAGCTGCTGGGTTGCTATCGCCTCAAACCCTTGGAAAGACAGCGTTTGCAGTGCCGATATAGCCTCTGGCGCTATGCCTGTGAACTTCCCGTAGGTGTTAAGCATCTTCAGTTGATCAGCAGCAACCCCCGCATAGTCAGACACCACGCTTTGAACAGAGGTTAAGTACTCAGCCTCCATGATCGAGCGCATTTCTGTCCTAGCAGCAATAGACCATTCAAGGTCGAACATCTTTCCCGCTTTATCTGGGGCGGTCTGAATGTACGCTGCAATCTTGTCTTCCATAGACTGCAACGCACCCGCCAACTGTCGCTGGTGGCTGTCAGCTTGCCGCTCAAGCAGTTCTGCGTATAGGTCGGCAGCAGCCATTTCTAGCCCTCACCCTCTACGGTGAATTGACCAAGGGTGGTTGTGCCTTGCTCTATCTCTAAATGCGACTTAGCTAACTTATCATCGTCTAACACTAGGTCAGCAATCTGCTTATCTACTTCTTGAGACAACGTAACTGAGCGAACACCAGAAGCCTTCATCTGCTGCAAGAACATCAACTCTTTGTCATAGTCACGCAGGTCGAATGAGTCAGGGTAAAACACCTCAACGTCTGGGGTAACGTCCTGCCAGTTACAAAACAACGTCCACATCTGCTCTTCAGCTAACTCAAGCAAGTCTGCCTTCTCTGACAGCTTGGCGTTTAGCATCTGGAATTCAGTTTGCATTGCTACGCCTGACAGAGTGATTGCTTCAGTGCCACGAACTGCGCCCATGTGAGCCATTCGGTTAATGGCTGTCACCTTGTCTTTGATGCTCTCGCGTATTGAGTCGATGTTCTGGCCTGATGGCTGTAGCAGAAATGGCTGCACCTTGCTGTCCATGTCGTCAGGCACATTGATAACCGAACCCGCCCCCGCACTTGCGTCAGTGTCAAAGGTTTTCACTAGAGAGGGGTGATTACTAATGCGGATTAACTGCTCAATCTCAGACAATTCTGAGTAAATGGCCTTTTGCATATACGCTATGTCTGCTAGGTCTGATATGCCAATGCCTCGACTAACGCCACGCGCAGCCGGTAGATATACCGCAGGGATCTTGCCTAGTGGGTTAGGCATTTCTTCCATTTTGGTTTCTTTGTCGCCGTCAGACTTCCATGACTCAATACGGTCTTTGTACCATAACCGGAAATAACTCACTTTAGTTGTCGCGTCTTCACGGTCTACTGACTCACGCAACTTTAGGTAACTTAGTTCAAACCGTCCTGATGATGTGCGCTCCCACTTCCAATCAAATACATTTTCTGGGGTAAACAACGAAACGTATGGTCTGATTTCTTGGTCTAACTCTTCAGCCCTTGTCTTAGCGTTTGATTCCGGCTTGTCTACAACTATCCACACATTGCCGTACACACTAGCCCACACCTGCGCTTGTTTCATGAAACTGTTCAAGCTCATGCCGTCTAGGTCTGCGTCATCAATGAACTGCTCAAGTGCTGGGTTATTAGCCAATGAGTTGTAAATGCGAACAGGTGGAGTGCGCCACAGGAACGAACTATAAATATGCACCACGTTCTTGCAGTGGTTATCTAACGGGGTCAAGGCTATGCGTCTGGCATATTCTTTTTCTGACTCATTCAAGTAGCCGGTAAGGTAGCCACCGTCTTGGTATTCTTGACCGCCAACGTATGAACGGAGGTAAAACTCCCATCTGGTCTCATTACTATCATAATCAACGTGCTGGTATTCGATGTTTGTAGTCATCAACTCCACCTTTGTGGTTGGGTAATTTGGTTCTGTTTTCTGATTGGGTACAGGTATTCCACCAAGTAGCCCAGAGCGTCGTTCATGTGATCAAAGCCATCATCTTTATTCGGTTGGCTTGTTCCAGTCTTATAGGTTTGCCGCTCTAGTGAAGCGATAGTCTGCTTACAGCTAGGGTCAACGTATAACGCCCTCACGCCATTTGTAGAGCATAAGCGGCTGTTTACTGCGTTAATTCTATCACGAATGGCTGGGTGGGCATTCCGCACCTTAATGGTAAACCCTGCGTTCTGTAGTATAGACAAGTCAGTCCTGCCTCCTGCGCTGGTCTTGCGCTGTTTACTCGCTGGGTCTGGGTAGATAGTTATACGCCGATTTGGGTAGCGTTGTTTGATTTCACTTACCATCTCATCAGTGTTTGACCCGTACATAACAATCTCATCGACTGCACTTAACGCTTGCCCATCCCTAACGCATACAACGGCGCTCATAGGGTCTAAGTTGAAGTCCATACCAATGTGCAGTTCATCGCTAAAAACGCCTCTACGCACGCTCTCTTCACGATTGAAAGCATAATAGATGATGCCGCTGTAGTTAACAAACTTGGCCTCAAACTCTTGCTGAAATGTTCGCTCATCAAGGTCAGCCTTTGCAGCCTCAATTTCTTCAGCGTCAACATTAGCCCCTTGGATAGTCGTGTACTGGAACGACTGCCACCCATCCTCGTCATCTATACCTTTAGTCCACACGTCATAGAAATGATTGCGGCCCTTTGGCGTACCAATAAACAACGCTGATCCTTTGCGGTCAGACAGTGAAGGTCTTAGCACTTCAAACCATGCCTCTGGCCTCATGTCGGCAAACTCATCTAGCACAACAAAATCTAGCGCCCTCCCCCTCAAGTTATCAGGCTTCTCAGCCCCTTTGAGTGAAATGGTTGAGCCATTGCGTAACAGCAGAGTCAGTGAGCTTTCGTTCTTCTTGGTTATGTACCCAGCAGGAAGCGCATTATTGAGCATATCCCATGCTATTTCTTTCGCCGCCTTATAGGTTGGAGCAACGTACCAGCAGTTTCTATTCTTGCCGCCCAGCGCAGCCCTCAACAATTCATGCGTTGACAAAAACGTCTTACCAAACCGTCTACCAGCAACCACGGCCCTAAAGCGTGACCCACTGAAGAAGATGTCGTCTTGTGGCCTAGTTAGCCTCACTGGCCCTCTCAATGACGATAGGCGGTAGGTCTTGCGCCTCTGGCTCTATCTGATCGGTCTGGCCTAGCCAGTTCTTTCCTAGCCATACAAGCATGGTTGTATTGCCATCCATTGCCGCAGTAAATTGCTTGCGTCGAAGGCTCATTTTGCCGTTGCTGGCCTTTTGCTTGAAATACTCCGCAAAACTTACCTCATACTCACGCTGACAAGCGCGGTTTAAAGTGTCGTAATCCACACCAAGGACAGCAGCTTGCTCCTCACCAGTGCAGTGAATAGCGCACATTTTGTCCACTTGATCCCAATCTATCTGTGCCAATGGTCTAGCCATTCACAACCTCCAAAGGGCGCTCTAGCTGTGCTGTTTTTCCTGTGAAGGATTGCCAGCGGTCTACTATGACATCGCAGTATTTTGGGTCTAGCTCCATCATTCGGCAATGGCGGTTAGTTTTTTCGCAAGCAATAAGCGTAGAGCCAGAGCCGCCAAATAAATCTAAAACACTATTACCTTGCCTTGTGGTTTTATCAATCGCCTCGACAGGCAATGCCACAGGCTTTTGTGTTGGGTGAACGTAAGATGAAGAGCCGTCTTTATCTACCTTCCAAACGCTACCTATCCGCTTACCTGTTAGCTCTGCGCCTCTATGCCATACTAACGCTGTTTCATAGTCGCTTGAAAACGTCTTTTTTAAATCTCCAATGCCACCGCCACCCTTAAACCATATGATTTGATTAGTTGGATAGCCAAAGCCATCAAACATTTCAACCCATTTAGTTAAAACTTTCCAGCTAGTCCAAACAAAAACCCACCCAGTAGAGCAAGCTTCAATTATTGGAGCAATGTCCAAAAACACATCGTCATTTTTTATTACAGCAAATTTATCAGCTTTTGTTCTCCAATTTGACTGATAGCTTACGCCATACGGAGGGTCAGTAAATACCATGTCAGCCTTATTGCCGTCCATCAGCTTATCCACATCGTCGATGCTCACAGATTCCCCACACATCAGTCGATGGTTGCCCAATATCCAGACATCCCCTCGCTTGGTTATGGGGTTATCAGGAACTTCTGGCACTGCATCCTCGTCGGTTAGCCCTTCGACAACTTCAGGCTTGAGAATGGTGTCAAGTTCTGTTGGGTCAAAGCCGGTCAGGTCAATGTCAACGTCTAACTCTTTAAGCCGCTCAATCTCAACCGCTAAAAGGTCGTAATCCCACCCCCCATTCTCGGTGAGTTTGTTATCAGCTATAACGTAGGCTTTGCGCTGTGCTTCGCTTAAACCTTCAAGCAATATAGTTGGCACCGTGTTCATATCTAATTTCTGCGCTGCGGCTAACCTGCCATGACCAGCGATGATGCTATTGTGTTCATCTATTAGAATCGGGTTGTTAAAACCAAACTCTTGAATGCTTGCCGCCACCTGCGCCACCTGTTGCTCGCTGTGAGTGCGCGGGTTGTTTGCATAGGGAATTAGATCTGTAGTTGCTACATAAGCGACTTCTAGGGTCATTTGCCTGCCTTATTGCTTGCACCAAAGTAGAATGACACTACCGCTGATACCACCCCGCCCAAGTAACCTAGAACCAAATTAATCACTGCTTCATTTTGCTGATCTGGAAGTAACGTAACCATACTGACGTAGCCACCAAAGAATACAAAAGCCAAGACAGCCAGCACTTTGGGCGTGTAGTCATTATCGTGTGCCTTTCTAGCGTCTTGAATGTCGGCAGTCTCTAGCTCAAATATATCCACTTCAAGTTCAGCGAGCTTTGTTTTGTAAGCCAAATCAGCTTTTTTTATGTCTGCTAATTGCTCTGGCGATGCTTCACTGAGTGCGCGTTGTACTGCCTGTGGTTCTGCGGCTACGCCTAACGCTTGAGCCAGAATCTTTCCTGCCCCACCACCTACCGGGCCGCCAATGGCTGCGCCGATTGTTGGAGCAACTGCGCCCACTAACCCTTTGATTGCTGCCCATTTCATAGCTCTGCCCTCACACCCTGTATTTTAAGATCGAATGACGTGCCTGCTTGAACAAAGAATTCTGCTGTGGTCACCGTACTGTCATACACCGCTGGCTCTAGTGCTTTACTGTTAAATCTACTACCCAGACCAATGCAGCCCTGTACATCATGAGCGAAGTTGGCAACGTGAAACAGAATAAAGGTGCGGTCTGGTACATCGAGAACTTGTACAACGTCTTTGTACTTTGTCCCACTAAAAGGCTCGCACTTGTACTCGCCCTCTGGAATGCAACTTACGTTTGATCGGTTGTTTTTCCAAGGTCGCTCTATCGTGTAGCAAGACCAATCGCCAACCCATATTCTGCCTAGGGTGCCGCTGTAAAGATAAGCAAAACGCTCTAAATAGACCAATTTAATGTCCTTGTTTTTTCAATTTGCCTGTGATAACCCCTATTTTACCCCAAAAACTGCATTTATTTGCAACTTTTATTGATATTTTGCACTTTACCCCTTTACACCTTAAAGGTTTCCTTTATAATAAATGCCATCAACAACGAAACAGGGACGACAAAATGGAACAACAAAGAGAAGCACTGGTCATAGATATTGCTGACCGTTATACAGTAGGTAAGCAACTGCCATTTGATCTGCCCAGCCTCGAAAACACTGAAGCTATGCTGACTGCTGAGAAACCCGCAGAATGGTGGGGTGGCACACAAGACGTTTATGAGTGGGCCTTACGCGCTCGTGATGAGATTCTTGAATGCAAGAATTATATGGCAAGCAATGGACGAGACTTGCACGAAATTGGAGGTGGGTACTAATGTTTGCAGATATTCAAAAGCGGCTTGACCAGATCAAGCAAGAGATTCAAGACATCGTGAACAACGAAGATGTGGCAAAGGCGCTAGTTGAGTTTTACCCAGACGAAGGCACTTACTGCCTCCCAGCAACTCATGTTGATGAGTGGAACGGTTGGCTAGAAGTTGATGTTATGCAGTCGTTTAACGAGATTCACAACGGGCTGCAAAACCTACAACGTGTTTTTGATGAGGCTCAAACGCCGCCCCTTGCAGAAGAAGAATACGAGAAAGAAGAGTCGATATTTGAGGGCGAATGATGTCAGATCATAACAACGAAGCTCTGCTAGAGAACCTGTTTGAAGAGGCTCTGGCTATGGGTATGACCGACCAAGAAGCAGAGGCATACGCTAACCAAAGGTTTGAACAATTAGGAGATATGATATGAAACTACGCTACCCCCTCGCCCTATTTGTACTTGTTGCCCTTGGCCTAGCTGGTCAGGGTGACTTTGAAGAAGCTCAAGCAGAAGAAGCTAGATACGCAGAGCGCGTTTGCTCTGGCGTTCACGGTGACTACCTTAACCTTTCCCCTGACTGCTAACCAGCCAGACGTTTTTCTCCTCCTCATCCTCTGGCTTTTCTGCTGGAGGGTTGGGGTCATCATCAAACTCATAGAACTCGCTGATAATCACCGTCACTTGGGTGTTTGGTTCCATGTCTTCAATTATTACGGTAGGCAACTTCCCTTTCCTCCATAAACCTTTCGCGCTCCAGCAAATTATTAACCTCTTGCTGTGCAGCTTCCAGCAGTTTAACGTCTCGCGTAATCTGCCATTCAGTGAGTAGAGTAACCACATTCCCCGCTAAAAACCCTAATCGGTTGGCAAGAATGTAATCAACTGATTTGATTTCCTTCATCACTCCTGCACCTGCCTTATTTCTCCGCGCCACTCATACTCGCCTGCATGGTGTACTTTTACAAACTCAGGTGACAAAAGAAAACCATTTTTTATCGTCAAGACTATAAACCCACTCACCCAATTTTTCGGCCCATCTTCTGCATAATCAAAAGTAGGCTGATGAGGGTTCGCCATAGTCCCGCATTGCACCCCATATCTGTGACCCGTGTAATCAGACCAGCTATAAACTTGCTGCGCGTGAGTGTGTCCTGTGACGATGTGGGTGCCTGTCTTGAGCGTGTTATTGTATGCAGCGTGAACACCGCCATTGATTCTATGCTTTATGACGATGGGTCGTTCAGCACCGGCGACCCATAGCGACATTCCGAACGTCCATTCTTTGAAGTGGTCTTTTAGGTCGAAGCCGACCACTCCGCCGAATTGGTTTGCATTGTTTGCAAGATATGAATTGAACCGCTGATCGTGATTACCAATGAGCCAGTACCTGTCACTCTTAGGGCTGGCCTTCTGAATCTCTTTCAACCGCTTCTGGGCTGTGGATAACTCTTGTTCAACGCTAGGGCGGTCTTCCCAATCATTCATTGGGTGCCGGCCAATGCTTGAGCCGTCGATTAAATCGCCATCTAAAACAATGACCTTTGGCTTTAGTTTTTTAGCCAACTCTACAAAAGCTAAATGCGCCGTTGTCACCGCGTTGGGTTCATAGTGGCAATCTGAACCAACCATGATTATACCATCCGTCAATTCAATGTTGCGTCTGAATGATTCCCTCGGCCTGCCCCCTTTATCTAATTGCGCAGGGACGTGCAGTAAAATGCCAAGTTCGTTTTCTACCTTCTTCCTCTTTTGATAGACGTTTCTCACATCTACCGAATAGCGTTTAGCCATTCCAGATGGCCCGTATAACTCAAACTCTTTGGCAAACTCTTCAGGATCAATCGGTAGTTTCGGTTGAGCCATATTTTCCTCGCCTTGCGTAGCTGTTGCAGAAGTGTGCAAATACTACCGCTTTCACGCCCTCTTCTCTAGGCTCTTTAGGTTCACGCTCCCAGACTTCTTTAATTGCTGCGTCAGCGGCTTTTACCATATCCTGCGCTATCGCCCTTGGTGATCTCATTTCAGCCCACCCCGCTCACCCAGCCTGCGCTCATGCGCCTTTATTTGTTCTGACCAGTCGGCAATCATTTCTCTATAATCGGCTGCGTAGAATTTCACTGGGTCATTTTTGGTTGCGAGCATATACTCGACCTGATCTTTACCAACCCAGTCAATCATCCACAAAGTGTACTGCGCCTCTGCGCTACCATGCTTCATAGAAAAGCCGTTGCAGCCCTTGCACTGAGCGTTGACATTGCTTTCTTCTAGCGCCCACCTGCTTGATGAACCCTTCGGAATAAAGTGTCCGCCGTCCATGTTTTTGTAGTGATCTAGCTTTCCACAACTCACGCACTTGCAGTAGCCATTGTCATCGGCTGCGCTGATTCGTGATAGCTTTTGTAGGGTCTTTAGTGCCTTGGCTCTTAATGTCTCAGCCATTACACCACTCTCCGCAGGTTAGCTTGTTTTGTTCTCTCAGCATCAAAGGCTAGTTGTCCCAGCATAATCTGCTTCTTGAGCTTCTCTACGTTAAGACTTGAGAGTTGGACGGCCCTGTAATACTCAGCCCACTGACCCCTCGCTCTTGTTTCAACTTCTGCTCTTGCTGCGCTTTCGCCAGAGTCCATGTGCGCCTTCTTTGTAACAGCCTCCCAGCTTTTAAGTTTTGTCTCATTCTCGATTGCCTCAACGCTCGCCCCCTCCCATTCATTAATTCTTTGGCTTAACCTATCAAGAATTCTGTCTAGTCTGTCTTCTTCCATTTATTTTTCCCATGTCGTGACATTTAGTGGGTTAGGTGGCCCACTAGCATATTAAGTCTTATCAACAGTCTGTATTTCCACCCCACCACTTCCAAGCTGGCCCAAACTTTGCCCACCTACCTATCTAAAAAACGAGAGGGAGGATTTATGCCACCATTAACGGGTGTTCCTTTTGGCGCTCCACTAATGCGCCCAGATTTCTGTTGAATTGTCTTTTGGTCGTTCTGCTCAACGGTTCAACCAACCGCACCATCACTGGCCTCTGCTGTTTTACTAAACAGAGCAAAAAAAAGTGGGACAATTCGCTATAACTTTGTCCCATATTCAACTTTACACGCTCCAATCTGCTAAAAATACATCAGGGCGCACATCAAAAGGCTCGATTTCACCCTTTGTTAATTTGCAAACTTTGACAACGTAATGGGCTGGTATCCTTGTATTCCTCCAGATAGTCAACAATTGAGGCGAAATGCCCACTTGCCGCGCTAATTCTGACTGATTGCCGTTTGTCGCTGATTCAACAATCTTGTTATATAAATTTCTATCCATGACCATTCCTTATGTGAGCGCGAATCATAACTCAAGTTTACCTTGAATAAAAGGTTTACTTTTCAAAAGCAATGCTTTATTGTATACCCCTCACTTAATAAAGAGGAATGGAAATGAACTTACCAGAAAGAGAACTTAACCCGCCAGAGTGGTATGCCAAACCAACCGATGACTGCAACACTTGCGGTGAACCGCCAATCATTGTCTGGGACGAAAGCGCGAGAGACATTATCGCCTGCCCAGTTTGCGACTTAGGCAAGCCAGCCGACAATGATCGAAAGTTTAGTATTCACTTTTACGGCATAAAAGATGGCGAAGACCTCCACTCATTTAAGAATGGCGTTATTGCTGACAGTCGCACAGAAATGCAGGAGCTTGCTGATTGGTGGCTAGAGAATATGCACTGGGAAATTCTGCAAGTTCAAGGCGACAGGGACAAGTTAGTTAAAGCTGACGTTTTGGAAAGCAACCCAGCGCAGCAGTACTGGGTTTATGAGCGCAACAATGAGATTGCTTGCATAGTGGAGGTGGCGTAATGAAAGTCAAATCAGGAATGTTTAAAGAAGAATTAGGGTTCGACGATTGCTTGCAGTTGCTAGACAGCCTGACGGTATACGAGACTTCGCAGAAGTTAGCAAAGCGCTATCTGGAAAACGATCTACCGCCAGTCAACACGGTTGAGCGTTTTGAAGCATTGCAAAAATTAATGGATGCAGTGCAAAAGGAAAAATAGGTCAGGGAACCTCCTCTCCCCATTAGCGTTTTCCCGTCGGCGTGACCGAGTAGGCGGGACTAATTTAACCAAAAGGAATACAGGTGAACGAAATGAATCTAATAGAATCACTGGTAAAAGCGCAAAGTGAAATGACTCACGCGCACTTTGATCAAACCAACCCACATTTCAAAAGTAAGTTTGCTTCACTCAAGTCAGTAATTGACGCGGTAAAGCCAGCACTGAACAGCAACGGCATATTCTTCATGCAGATCTCACACCCAGTTGACACTGGAGTAGGGATTGAGACAGTTTTTTGCAAAGGCGATGAGAAGTTATCCACAGGCGTGGTTGTCGTGCCAGTTGATCGAGCAAACGCTCAAGGTTTGGGTAGCAGCATGACCTACGCGAAAAGATATTCATTGGCAGTAGCTCTGTCTCTTATACACATCTCCGAGCCCACGAGACCTCTCTACATCTCG
>OJHK01000366.1_pt1 | contig 31090 bp, 20 predicted proteins | sample 1595161 | NCBI WGS metagenome assembly OJHK01 (sample SAMN05416842, study PRJEB24817) | seawater metagenome | isolation source: Sea water | place: Canada:Atlantic | collected 2013-07 | reverse complement strand
CCCCCTTATTGTACTCGCTATCCTTCCTGCAGGCAGGTGGCTGGAGACGCTTCTGCCTCCGTCTGCTTGGCTGCCCTGATCCACAGCATCGGGCTCTGAAGGCTGTTGCTCCCTAGCGGACTGTCTGCTACTTTCCTTGCAAGTAAACGCACAGGATAACGCACGATGTCGACAACCCCAGAGGTCAGTAAAGAACTCACTCGTCGGAAATTTCTTCAGACTGGAATGGTTGCTGGGCTTGTGTTTCCCGCCACAGTTTTGGGTCAACCTCCTAATCGCGCACGCCCAAAGGCAGGTGATTGGCTCGTTTTCGACGGCGGAGAACAGAGTGGCGAGCGCATCACGCCGGCACTCCTTGAGCTAGATCAGCGCCCTGTCGCAGCGCTCGCAAAAGAGCCAGAAACTGAGACCCTTCGCGACGGCTCCCGACTCAATCGGGTCATGGTGACCAAACTAGATTTAGCGAGGCTAGATGACGCAACCAGAGACCTCTCCGCCGATGGTGTGATCGCCTACTCTGCGGTGTGCACTCACACGGGCTGCGATGTGACCAATTGGGACCCCGACAATTTGTTTATGGCGTGCCCTTGCCATGAGTCCAAATTCGATGTGTACAACAGTGCGAAGGTAGTTGGCGGCCCTGCCCCAAGGCCACTCGCGGTACTACCGCTTCGCCTCGACGGCGACGCGATTGTCATCGCGAACATTTTTCAGGGGCGCGTAGGATTCACTCGACAGTTCTAGCGTGCGTGTTAGCACTGCCCGTCCTTACTAAAAAAAATGGAGAGGCTTTATGTCAGCAACTACTCGGTTAGCGCTTTTTCTACCCACTCTCACTTTATTCTTTCTACTCAGCACGGCTGTGTCGGCGCAAATTTTGCCACCTTATATGTCGGTCACCGACGCAAGACTCCGAAATCAAGACAACGATAGCTGGCTGCTCTACCGAGGCAGTTACGACTCGCATGGATATAGCGCGCTTGATCAAATCGACACGGACAACGTGGCAAGCCTAAAACCGGTGTGGAGCTTTTCAACAGGCCTTCGCGAAGGCCATCAAGCGCCGCCAATCGTGAATAACGGCTACATGTATGTCAGCACGCCGCAGAATCATGTACTTGCACTGAATGCCGTTACCGGCGACTTACTCTGGCGCTACGTGCGCTACCTTCCCGACGACTTGCAGCAATTCCATCCAACTAACAGGGGCGTAGCGCTTTATGGCGATCTTGCTTACCTCGCCACGGTTGACGCCTTCCTCGTTGCGCTTGATGCGCTAACCGGAGAGGTGGTGTGGGAAGTAGCTGTCGAGGATTATTACAACGGCTACTACATGACCATGGCGCCGCTCATCGTAGACGGTGTGGTTATGGTTGGGGTGTCCGGTGGCGAACTTGGCATTCGCGGATTCGTTGCAGCATTTGACGCAGAGACGGGAGAAGAACTGTGGAAAACCTACACTATTCCTGCGCCCGGCGAGCCTGGCTTTGAATCATGGCCAGAAGACACTTGGAAGACCGGCGGTGTCCCGGTTTGGATTACAGGATCCTACGACCCCGATCTGAATCTCACCTATTGGGGCACTGGCAACGGTGGCCCTTGGATGGGCGATACGCGCCCCGGCGACAATTTGTATTCAACCTCGGTGATTGCGCTCGACCCTAAAACTGGCGCATTAAAAAACCACCATCAATACCACTGGAACGATTCGTGGGATTGGGACGAAGTCTCAGCGCCACTGCTCATTGACTATGAGCGCGAAGGGAAAACCGTGAAAGGCTTAGTTCACCCCGGTCGCAACGGTTACCTGTGGTTTCTTGAACGAAGCGCCGAGCAGATTACGTTCGTCGATGCGAACCCTTACGTCTACCAAGATGTCTTTACCAGCATCGATGCAATAACCGGCAGGCCCGAATACGATATGACAAAGAAGCCGGGCACCGGCTACGAGGCGAGTTTCTGCCCCTCACTGTGGGGCGGAAAAGACTGGCCTCCCGCAGCATTCGATCCAAATTCACGGCTGCTGTTTATTCCAGCGAATGAAAATGTCTGCTCGACGATGGTCGGCGAAGAAATTGAATACAGCCCCGGCCGCGCCTATATGGGCCGCGGCACGTCAGATGATGGCGGATTCTTTGTGCGCGATGGTGCAGACCATATAGGCGAACTGCAGGCTTGGAATGTGGACACGGGTGAACGCGCATGGACAACAACATTCGAAAGCCACAACTGGGGGCCTATACTCGCAACAGCTGGAGATCTTGTCTTTATGGGCGGCACCAACGATCGCAAGTTTAGAGCGTTTGATTCAACGAGTGGCGAAGCGCTTTGGGAGTATCCAACTAATTCAGGTGTCATCGGCGTGCCTGTCACTTTTACTGCCGAAGGCAAACAATATGTCGCCGTGCAATCCGGTTGGGGAGTCGATGCTCAAAGGGAACAAAATCTAATTAATATGACGCGCGGCAGCGATACGTATGTACCTCAAGGCGGCGTCGTATGGGTATTTGCCCTACCGTGATGGCGTAGACATGCTTGCCTATTTCTCACTCTTTGCTATTGCCTTTTTTGCCGCCACCCTTTTGCCGTTATCCTCTGAGGTTCTGTTTGGCGCGCTGCTCGCACAAGAGTATAGCTTGGCGGCTCTCCTATTCTGGGCAACGCTAGGCAACACACTCGGCGCGTGTGTGAATTGGTGGCTCGGCACGCTTCTTCGCAATAATTACTCGCGCCTTGAAATTTATCGATGGATTCAAATAAAGGGGAAGGAAATCGACCGCGCTGGCGTGTGGTTTAACCGCTACGGGAAATGGAGTCTGCTACTCGCCTGGGCGCCCGTTTTAGGCGACGCCCTGACTGTGTTCGCTGGCATAGCGCGCGTTCCCTTTTGGCAACTCGCGATGCTCGCCGGAGTGGGGAAGTTCGCACGCTATCTTTTTATTGCTGGAGTCGCTGCTGCGTTAATCAATTGATGCGCGCAGAATTCGCACGGCAGACTGCGCATGCTCTGCTGCTTCTACTCCCAGCGGCGTAAGATAACCACCATCTGGCAGCGTCGTTAATCCCTTCGCAAAGAGACTTGCACCCGCCGCGATTCTCGCAGGGTCGGCTTCGTGATGAATTTTAAGGCCTTCGAGCGTGCTGGTTAACGAAAACAAATTAAGAAGCTCGAGCTCTTGAACAATCTCTTCGCTAAGATGAGTCGCTGACTTATCAGATCCTGCCATACTAATCTCCCCGCGCGCCTTAGATGGCACCTAACTCAAAGGTATAACCAAGGCGGTTGAGAATCCAGTTGTTTTAATCAGCAACCCTCACAAAAATAGGATTTGAATAAAACCAAAGATCTGACCAAGGATCTTCTCCTATTTCATCCGATGTTGGCTCGAGTTCTTCACCATTCGTCCCCCGAAGGCGCAAATAGCCTGATCGCTCTGCACGCAGCTTTATTCTCACCTCACTCATCCCGCCTTCGGAGCTAAACTGGTGTGCGGCGAATCGCTGCTGTACCCGAGTAGTAGGGTTTGAATCGTTGCTACGGTCTTCCGCAATACCAGTGAGGTCACCCCTAATAAGATCGACTCTTGCAACACTCGGATTTTCGCCACGCGCGTTGTTGGACTCCGGGTCGAGATAACGGATGACCACCTCGATTTCGGCACCCTTGTCTACGACAAGCTCGTCGCCAAGGCTCGCTGAAACGCCATTAGCATTCACCGAAAATTCTAATGCGGAAATGAGGTCGCCTGTCGTGACGAATACGCGGCCGTGTCGAATTCCGTCGAGGATCGCATCGTGATTCTTCTCAGCCCAGACGTGAGTCTTCGAGTATTCTCCGGGCCAAAAATCGACGCCGCCTTCGCTGTAATGAACATGCGAATCGGAATTTGCAGTCACCCACCAGTGCCGCCCCTCGCCTAACATAGAGTCCCAAAACCCACCGACTATCGCCGTGAACTGATCGAAACCGCCTAGAGTTCTCGCGTTGCCATAATAGCCCCTTGGACGCGGACTGCCTGCGCCGCCATCCGTGTTGAGCGCCGCCGCTTGATGCCCCGGCGCTCCTGCCATGCCAACCGCAATGTTGGGCGCCGTATCGTTCCAATCTCGCAGTTCGGCAGGGGTGTATTGACCGTACACACCAATGTCTTTGGCCGAACGCGACGGATGATTGGCTATAAGTATCGGTGCCCGCTCCTGAGTAGTCATAAATCTCAGCGCTTCGAGCAAGCGCGGCTCTGCATCCCAACTGGGGTCAGCAGGCCATGGCTCGCGCTTAGCGAAACGCGACTCGATGGCAAATAATTGCGCACTCTCTTCGTGGCTGTGCGGAATGATCAAACTCGAATGATCCGCACCCGGGGTATCAAATTCCATTCCCCAAAATTGCACAACCTCGGGAACAACTAAACGCGACTGTTGTAACTCTGGATACGCCTGCTCTAAATTCACTTGGCTGTGGTTCGGCCCACCGTGATCGGTCGCCACCATCCAGCCAAGCCCAAAATATTTGGCCATTAGCGCATTCATCTGTATCGGATAGATCGCTTCGCCACCCAATATTGGCGCGGGCGGCTCTTGCTCACGGTCCCAGCCGGTGCTGTAGCGGCTATGAATGTGATGATCGCCCGCGATCCACTGTGGCGCAGAGTCGTCGGCACTTAGGCCAAAGGATACCGCTAAGCCAAAGCCGAACAAAGATAATGAAATGATCTTAGAAATTGAAGTTGTAATGCAGTATCTCCCCAAGAGAATGTGGCTAAACTGCCTATCAATTTAGCACCATCATGTGACAGTTTTCTAGCAGTAGGCACATTTGAATGCCTCGATCTGCGACTATTTTCAAGAGGCCTCCCAACATCATTTTGGGGAGTGCCTCATTAACCAGAATCGGCTAAACTCAGGGTATTCCAAGAAAAAAGCAAACGAGAAAACAGCATGAGCGTGACTTCTATCGCCAGCGCGGCCAAGGCCGTCGAACCAGCCCTAAACAGCCAACACCCTCTCCGATTTGTCACCGCCGCAAGCCTCTTCGATGGCCACGATGCGGCAATAAATATCATGCGCAGAATCCTGCAGGCCAGCGGTGTAGAGGTCATTCACCTCGCTCATAACCGCTCGGTGCAAGAGATCGTTGAGGCGGCGGTGCAGGAAGACGCAGACGCTATCGCGATCAGTTCTTATCAGGGTGGGCACATCGAATACTTTAAGTATTTGGTCGACAAACTGCGCGAGCTTGGCGCGGGGCATATCAAAATATTTGGCGGTGGTGGCGGCGTGATTATCCCCGCCGAAATCGACGAGCTACATAGCTACGGCGTGACTCGCCTCTACTCTCCCGCCGACGGTCAGACCATTGGCTTGCAGGGCATGATCGACGACATGATCGCGAAATGCAGGCAGGCGACAGACCGGCCAGCGCCGCCAAGTCTTGCTGCGTTGGCGCCGGGTGATCGAATCACTCTAACGCGTGCGCTCACGGCTATCGAGAGCGATCACTACACATCAGCAGAGCTTGAGGCGTTAGAGGCCGAGGCAAAAAACAGCGCCACCCCCGTGCTCGGTATCACCGGCACTGGCGGGGCAGGCAAGTCGTCGACAACCGACGAAATCATTCGACGTTTCCGGCAAGACGCGGGCGACACGCTTAAAATCGCGGTATTGGCGATAGATCCGACGAGGCGCAAGACCGGCGGCGCGCTGCTCGGCGACCGCATCCGCATGAATGCAATTAATCACCCCAACATTATGATGCGTTCGGTGGCGACTCGCGATGCAGCGATGGAAATTCCTGCGCGCCTGAGTAGCCTCATTGCCGCCTTTAAACTCGGCGGTTTCGATCTCATTATTGTCGAGACCCCAGGTATCGGTCAGGGCGACGCGGGTATCGTGCCCTACGTCGACTCCTCGCTGTATGTCATGACACCGGAGTTTGGCGCGGCGAGCCAGCTCGAGAAAATCGATATGCTCGACTACGCCGACGTTTTTGCGATCAACAAGTTCGATCGCAAAGGCAGCGAAGATGCCCTGCGCGACGTGTGCAAACAGGTGCAGCGCAACCGCGAAGCATGGAGCGAAATGCCAGACGCCATGCCAGTCTATGGCACAATCGCCTCTAAGTTTAACGACGACGGCATCACTGCGCTGTATCAGGCGCTCGTACCACAGCTGCGCAAGCATGGCTTGCCCGAGTATGCGTCTAGCCTTGAACGAACCGACACAAAAACCTCGACACAGCGCACAGTGATTATTCCTGCGCAGAATCAGCGCTACCTTGCCGAGATCGCCGAAGAGGTGCGCGGCTACCACAAGCTAGTGGGCGAGCAGGCTCAGATCGCGCGTGAGCGGCAGCAGCTAGTTGCGGCTAAGGCGATGCTTGCGGCAACCAGTACAAACAGCAGCGATCTCGATGCGCTAATCGAGAAACGTGAATCGGCTATCGACAGTCGCGCTAACAAATTATTAGCAAGCTGGGATCAGCTTAAAGAAGACTATTCGGGCGACGAGTATGTGGTAAAAGTCCGCGATAAAGAGCTGCGAACCGCACTCACGCGCACCTCTCTGTCGGGCACGAAGGTGTCGCGCGTGTCGCTACCCACCTTTAGCGACCACGGCGATCTGCTCAAATGGCTGCTGCTCGAAAACGTCCCCGGGCGCTTCCCGTTCACTGCAGGCGTTTTCCAGTTTAAGCGCGAGTCCGAAGATCCCACCCGCATGTTTGCAGGCGAAGGCGATGCTTTTCGCACCAACCGTCGTTTTAAGCAGTTGTCGGAACACGCCGAGGCAAAGCGTCTCAGCACCGCCTTCGACTCGGTGACACTCTACGGTTTCGACCCGGATCATCAGCCCGATATTTATGGCAAGGTGGGTAATTCTGGCGTCTCTATTGCCACGCTCGACGACATGAAAGAGCTCTATGCGGGCTTTGATCTCTGCGCGCCGAGCACATCGGTATCGATGACAATCAACGGCCCTGCCCCAACTATTCTCGCGATGTATATGAATGCTGCGGTCGATCAGCAGATTGCCAATTTTGTTAGCGCTTACAATCGCAAGCCAAGCGCCGAAGAACACACAGCGATTAAGGCGAAGACGCTTGCGACAGTGCGAGGCACCGTGCAGGCCGACATCTTAAAAGAAGACCAAGGGCAGAATACCTGCATTTTCTCTACAGAGTTCAGCCTAAAGGTCATGGGCGACATTCAGGAATACTTTACGCAAAATCAGGTGCGTAATTTTTACTCGGTCTCGATCTCGGGTTATCACATCGCCGAAGCCGGCGCGAATCCGATCAGCCAGCTCGCGTTTACACTTTCTAACGGCTTCACTTTCGTCGAGGCCTATCTCGCGCGCGGCATGGAGGTAGATGATTTCGCCCATAATCTGTCGTTCTTCTTTTCGAACGGTATGGATCCCGAGTACACGGTACTAGGCCGCGTCGCGCGCCGCATCTGGGCAACCGCGATGCTGTTCCGCTATGGCGCCAACGAACGCAGCCAGAAGCTCAAATATCACATTCAGACCAGCGGCCGTTCGCTGCATGCCCAAGAGATGTCGTTTAATGATATTCGCACCACGCTGCAGGCGCTGATTGCGGTGTATGACAACTGCAATTCGCTGCACACCAACGCCTATGACGAGGCAATAACGACGCCGACAGAGGAAAGTGTGCGACGCGCAATGGCGATTCAATTGATCATTAATAAAGAATGGGGTTTGGCTGTAAACGAGAATTCGAATCAGGGCTCGTTCATCATAGAAGAGCTGACCGATCTTGTTGAAGAGGCGGTGCTGCAAGAGTTCGAAAAGATTTCGGAGCGCGGCGGTGTGTTAGGCGCAATGGAGACCGGTTATCAGCGCGGCAAGATTCAGGATGAATCGATGCTGTACGAGCATCGCAAACACGATGGCAGCCTGCCTCTTATTGGCGTGAACACGTTTTTGAGCGACGAGCCAGAACCCGAAGTCGAAATCGAACTCGCACGCTCAACGACCGAAGAAAAAGAGAGTCAAATTAATCGGCTCAATCGCTTTAAAGAGAAAAACGCAGAGGCTTCGTCTGTGGCCCTGCAGCGGCTGCGCGACGCGGCGATCAACAACGAGAACGTGTTCGAAGAACTCATGAACGCGGTCAGGGTATGCTCGCTGGGTCAGATCACCGATACCTTTTTTGAGGTCGGTGGTCAGTACCGGCGCAGCATGTAAAACCGCCATACAAGCGCGCACAAAAAAGGCAGCCTAGGCTGCCTTTTTTATTGCTACTGTTTCAATAGTCGCTAGACGCGATTACTCGGTCACATTCACTGTTATGTAGCCATCGTGGTACAAACCACCGTCATCGGCGCGGCCCCAAAGCACATACCTGCCAGGCTCTTCGAACGTAACATTCACGTCATACATGCCGTCTGCAGGAATCGGTGGAGGTGTCCAGAGCGCGCCCCAAGGCGAGTTAGCACTCGTCCGAGTATCTTCCCAAACCTTAGGCATTGGCGGATCGAAGGTAACCTTGCCAGCGCCGCGATAAACGTTCCATGACAAGTAGAGCCCGTTTACTTTGCCTACCGTTACTCGTGTCGGCGGGCTCATGAGGCGACGCTCGTAAACATTCTCGGCATTAATCAGTGCTGCTGCGAGAGGGCCTGCTGCAAACTCAGCAAACTCGCGCGCGTCTTCTAACACATCGTCAGGCGTTGGCAGGCCGTCGTCTGTGACCAGCGTCTTAAGGTTCATTGGCTCGCCCACACGCACAGTGCGTATTTCATCGCCCTGCACTGCAACGATAGGCGGCACATTCGAACGCGATTCGGGACTACTTGTACCCGCGCCAAGTGAGCCGGTTTCCGAGGCAATCACGATATTATCTACCTGATAGTCTGCCTTGAGCGTTGCGTAGGCTTTGCGCTCTACGCCGTTTACTTTCAGCGTCCAAACAAGCTCACGGTCGCCCCAATCGGCGGGAACCTGTACTTCGAATGTGAAGCGGTTGCGACGTGGCAGAAAGTGCGTAGGCTGACCACGGTCTGCCTCACCTGGCGAGAACATGTTCTCGGAGCCAACCTCTACATTCGGCTCCTCTTCCCAGTTCTCGTTCTGATAACCGAACATGAAACTAAACGTGCCGTCTTCGTTTGGACGCCACCCCTCGTAGGCGGGCTCGATATGCTGGCCACGAGTAAAGCTATTAGCATTGGCGACCTGCGCAAGGCTTAAAGTCATCAGCGCGGCGGCGCCGAGGGCGACGAATCGAGCTATCTGTGCGCGGATCGTAATTGTCTGATACTGCATGAGTCTTTTCTCTCCATTATTGCATTGCCATTGCTCTCGCGCAGGCAGTGTGACGCTGTGCGTTTCGCGTCGTCCATTATAGCGCTGTTTTATGCCAAGGGCATGGTTGTTGTCTTAGTCGGCCTCCCTCTCGGGTAGCGGCGACTCCGACTGTGCTATCGGTGCGACTAGCGGCGCTAAACACAAAGGGCATCCTATCACATGATCATTCGGGCCCAGATCAAGATCTGAGCGCCTCTTCTCCATCTCATCAAAAAACTGCTCCTCACTCATCGACACTCGCATGCCTAGGTCGATAAACATATTCGTGACAGATCGATTACCCGACCCCTGCCAATTGCGCGGATCAGGAATATTGGGATTGGTCTGCGTGTTATTCATGTACCCAACTATGTGAAGAATCGTACCCTTAGGCAGCAATGGCGTGGCATCGTCGTCGTAGGCGTAGCCGCGCACCCAGTTATGGTCGTAGCCAACACACGACAGCGTCTCTATCGTATAACCCCAGATCGCCTCGAGACACATGCGCTCGCCGGGCGCGTGTAAATGAGGCTCGAAGGTGATGATTTTTGTGTGTTGCTGCAAAACCGAATAGGCATGGAGCTCTTGGTCTCGCTGATTGCCGGCAATCGAAATATCGACGCCGTTGCCGAGCCCAACGTTCACGCGCTCATATTTCGGCTCATAGCCTTTCTCGTGAAACCTAAAGCCGATCTCTAGGTGACCTGTTGTGTCTTTGCCATTGGAATGCAGATGCACCGAATCGGAGACAATGTAGGTACCAGCCTTGAGTAATCTGCCGCCGTCGGGATCGAATATATCCGGATTACGCCCAACCTCGTGCACAGGCCAACTGGTATTGGTGCTCGGAATTCGCTCTCCGTTCTCATCTAGATCCGCTGTGCCCCAAATCATATGGTGGAAGATATAGCGCCCGCCTACCGTATCGCGCCCGGTCCCCTGTTCGTTATCGACGTCGTTAACCTCAACAATTTCTACCGACTTAACCCAGCGGTCTTCGGTTAATCCCGTTGGCACGCGGTCGATTTCGCCCCACCAATCGGGGGTGCCGGCAAGCTTGGTTACCGAATTGGTTGTGACAACGAGATCGGGCAACCCCGCAGTCCATTTTACGCTGTCGTCGAACACCTGCGCTTCGGGGGCATCTGCGACCTCACCTTTCGGCGTCCCGCTGCGCGCCCACGTAGAGATCGCGGCGAGCTCGGCATCGCTTAGGGAAAAATCGTTCTTGTAACGTTGAATACCGATGCTTTTCTCCATATACCATGGAGGCATAGCCCCCGCGCGATCACGCAGGCCTGTTTTATATTCGATGAGTCCCGCAAACGGCGCGACCTCTTCGTAGGTCACGAGCGACATCGGACCAGCGCCGCCGGGTCTGTGGCAGTTCTGGCAGCTGCGTTGCAGAATCGGTTCTATGTCTTTATGGAAGGTAACCTCACCCACGCCTAATGCCTGGGCCGAGCCCAAAAGCGCAAGTGTCGAGAGCGCGAATGCGCCTGTGAACATCGAGCGGTGTTTCTGGACAATTCTTTTTGTGCTTTTTATTGCCTTATCGATTGCCTTCTCCATTGCCTTCTCCGTTTTGCTTTTATAATCGAGCGATGAACGACTTCAAGTGACGAGGTACATTTATACCTCTATGCCCGATTTTTGTCCCGAATGAATTTCTGGTTAAGAACCAAAAAAGGCAAGCGTGCGATTGCCGGCTCAATCAGCCGTTTAAAAAGACGAAAGCGCTAACTATTGATTTAGATCAACAGTAACGGTTATGACTTAGGTGTGATTTACCCTGTTGAAAACGAAAAAAGGGCCGCCCTCTCGGACAACCCTTTTCCCTTTTAACCAAGTCAGCTAAAGCGCTTTTGCTGCGCTTCGGCACACGCGAAAATTAACCATTCAATCTATAAATCGCGCGCCGGCTAAAGCTATAACTTACTCAGCAGCGTCTGCTGCATCCATCTCTTGCTTCTCTTCGTCAGAAATCTCTTTCATGCTGAGCTTGATGCGGCCACGCGCATCGAGGTCTAAACACTTAACGAGAATTTCTTGGCCTTCGGTGAGATATTCCTCAACGCTCTCGACACGCTCATCAGAAATCTGTGAGATATGCACGAGTCCGTCTTTACCAGGCAGGATTGTGACGAATGCTCCGAAGTCTACGATACGCGCCACTTTACCGCGGTAAATTCGACCCACTTCTGCTTCGGCAGTAATGGCGTTAACCATGTCGATTGCTGCGTCGCGTGAAGAGGCGTCTTCGCCGTAGATGCGCACGTTACCGTCGTCATCGATATCAACCGAGGCGCCAGTCTGCTCGGTGATGCCGCGAATAACCGCGCCACCCTTACCGATAACGTCGCGGATCTTGTCTGGATCGATTTTGAGCATGGCCATCGAAGGCGCATTCTCAGAGACGCTGTCGCGTGACTTCGCGAGCACTTTATTCATCTCAACGAGGATGTGATTGCGCGCAGTGTTAGCCTGCTCAAGCGCAATCTCCATGATCTCTTCGGTGATGCCTTGGATTTTAATATCCATCTGCAGCGCAGTAACGCCTTCGGCTGTACCGGCTACTTTAAAGTCCATGTCGCCGAGGTGATCTTCGTCGCCGAGGATGTCAGTAAGTACCGCAAAGCGCTCGCCTTCTTTGATCAAACCCATAGCGATACCGGCAACAGGTGCTTTAAGAGGCACACCCGCATCCATCATCGCAAGGCTGCTACCGCAAACTGACGCCATTGAGCTCGAGCCGTTTGACTCGGTGATCTCAGACACCACGCGGATCGCGTAAGGGAAGTCTTCTTCGCGTGGCATAACCGCTGCGATGCCGCGACGCGCGAGGCGGCCGTGGCCAATTTCGCGGCGCTTAGGGCCACTCATAAAGCCAGTTTCGCCAACCGAGTACGGAGGGAAGTTGTAATGCAACATGAACGGGTCTTTGCGCGAACCACCGAGGTCTTCGATGATTTGCGAATCGCGCAGCGCGCCAAGCGTAGTGACAACAATTGCCTGAGTCTCGCCACGTGTGAAGAGCGCCGAGCCGTGTGCGCGAGGCAGCAGGCCAGTTTCTACTTCGATCGCGCGGACAGTCTTCGTGTCGCGACCGTCGATGCGAGGCGCACCGTCGAGGATACGATTACGCACGGTGCTCTTCTCGAGCTTACCAAACGCTGCTTTCACGTCGGCAGCAGATACGCCTGCTTCTTCGTCGGCTAGTGCTTCGACTGCCTCGGTTTGAATCGCACCAATGCGATCGTAACGCGCCATCTTGTCGGACACCTGATAGGCTTCGATAACAGCAGCTTCAAACTTTTCAGCGAGCGCCGCTTTGAGCGCAGCGTTTTCTTCAGCGGCAACCCACTCCCATGAAGGCTTGCCAGTTTCGGCCTTGAGCTCTTCGATAGCAGTAACAACGGCCTGCATTTCTTGATGTGCAAACAACACGGCACCAAGCATCTCGTCTTCGCTGAGCTCTTTCGCCTCAGACTCAACCATAAGTACCGCAGATTTTGTGCCGGCAACAACCATGTCGAGTAGCGACGATTGGAGCTCGTTGTTAGTTGGGTTCAGCATATAGCCTTTTTCTGCGTCGTAACCAACGCGCGCCGCGCCGATAGGCTCAGCGAAAGGAATACCCGAAATAGAGAGTGCCGCAGAGGCACCAATGAGCGCTGCGATATCTGCGTCTTCGTTTTTGTCGGCTGAGATAACGGTACAGACAACCTGCACTTCGTTCATGAAACCCTTAGGGAATAATGGACGAATCGGACGGTCGATGAGGCGCGATGTGAGCGTCTCTTTCTCAGTCGGACGGCCTTCGCGCTTGAAAAAGCCGCCAGGGATTTTGCCTACTGCGTAGGTCTTTTCTTGATAGTTAACTGTGAGCGGAAAGAAATCCGCGCCAGGGTTTGCCTTTTTGCGGCCAACAACGGTCGCGAGTACTTGGCTATTACCCATTGTCACGATAACCGAGCCTGTAGCTTGGCGTGCGACTTTTCCTGTTTCCAGCGTGACGGTTTGATTACCGTACTGGAATGTTTTAACGACTGGATTAAACATACTTTTTCCTATTTTCTTTAAAAAACGTAGGCCAACTCATCAGGCCATGCGCTAGTTAATCCGGTTAATTGATTTGCGTTACGAGCACGCGACGCTGATTAGCGACGCAGGCCTAGACGCTTGATCAGAGAGGAATAGCGATCGACGCTCTTGCGCTTGAGGTAGTCAAGCAGCTTACGACGGCTGTTAACCATACGAATGAGACCGCGACGCGAATGGTGATCGTGGATATGCTCTTTAAAGTGTCCCTGCAGCTCATTAATGTTTGCTGTCAGTAGCGCAACTTGAACTTCGGGTGAACCAGTGTCGCCCTCGCCCTGTGCATAGTCCTTGATGATTCCTGCTTTTACTTCAGCTGATAAAGCCATTTTCTTACTCCATAAATATGCGATTAATTGTTAGTAGCCGACATCCATTTCAATCAGACCAACCATGCATATTAATAGTTAGCTGAGGTCTTCCCTGAGTGCTTCATGCACTTATCCGAGCGTCGCTCTTTACTGCCTAGTTGAGCGCTCGCTCTGAATTTTTAAATACTCGTTACGCGCCAGGCGATGCAACCACCAGTCGCTTGGGTGCGACATTCCCGTCATCGTCTATGCAGCCAATACCGATAAACTCGCCTTCTTCGTAAAGCCGCACAAGCCCGTCGGCTGGCGCTTGGCTAACCTGAACTGGCTGGCCATGCTTTAGAAACTGCGCCGTGTAATTCGGCAGCTGCACGGCAGGTAAATCGTCTATCGCTTTGTCCATTGGCATGAGGTGCGCATCTATCGCGTCGAACCCCCCTGCCTCTTTTTTAGCCTCGAGCGCTTCGAGCGTGACACTGTCTTCGATAGAGAAGACGCCGGCACGAAGTCGCCGGAGCGCGATTATATGCCCTCCGCAGCCAAGAATCTGCCCCAAATCGTCGGCAATGGTCCTTATGTAAGTCCCCTTGCTGCAATCGACTTCGATCTCGATCTCGTTTGCGGCAGCATCAACATCTGTCAATGCGATCGAATAGATCGTAATGGCGCGCGCCTTACGTTCTACCGTCTTGCCTTGCCGCGCTAGCTTATACAGCGGCTGACCGTCTTGCTTGAGCGCCGAATACATAGGCGGCACCTGCTCTATCTCGCCTTCGAAGCCTCTAAGCGCTGCCTTTACTGCAGCCTCATCGATGGTAAAACCCTCGACCTTGGCGATCACCTCGCCCTCGCTGTCTGCAGTGTCTGTCCGCTCGCCCAGCTTTATCCGCGCGCGATACGCTTTATCCGAATCGAGCAAGAACTGCGACACCTTGGTTGCCTCGCCCAAACACAGCGGCAATACACCGGTCGCAAGTGGATCTAGACTGCCTGTGTGGCCCGCCTTGTTGGCATCAAACAAGTGCTTTACTACTTGCAGCGCTCGATTCGAGCTGCCACCAAGTGGTTTATCTAACACGACAATGCCGTGTATGTGTCGCCCTTTTTGCTTTCTGCGCGCCACGCTTAGCTATTGTCGTCGGCAGGCAGATCGTCGCCATGCTGGGCGATATCGGCCTTAAGCGCGCTGTCGATAAGGCTCGACAACTGCGCGCCGTTCTCGATGCTCGAGTCGTAGCGAAACTGAAGCTTAGGAACAGAACGCAGCGCGAGGCGCTTTGCTAAAAGCGTTCGAAGATAGCCCGCGGCTTGGTTAAGCGCTTTGAGGTTCTCTTCGACCTCGAGCTTGTCCAGATCGCCGGGGCTGCTCAGCGCATCGTTCGCCTCGTCGCTCGCGCTCGGTGTGTTAAGTACCGTGACGAACACCCTCGCATGCGCGAGATCGCGGCTTACATCGACGCCTGTTACCGACACCATGCCCACGCGTGGATCGCTCACTTCGAGCTGGATCAACGTTGCCAATTCGCGCTGGATCTGATCCGCCACGCGTTGGCCTCTTGGAGTCATGTTTGCCATCTAGTTCCTTGCTTCTTTTCGCAGTACTGTGACTCGTTAAAGCGTACGCGCGATCTCAGTTGTTTTGTACACTTCGATTTTGTCGCCGACGCGCACGTCGGTATAGTTTTTCACACCGATACCACATTCGACGCCGTTCTTAACCTCATTCGCGTCGTCTTTAAAGCGGCGCAATGACTCAAGCTCACCTTCATAAATCACCACGTCATCGCGTAGCACGCGAATGGGTTTGTTGCGGTGAATCGTGCCTTCGATAACCATCGAGCCGGCGATCTGGCCGAACTTAGGTGAAGTAAACACGTCGCGCACTTCGGCAACACCGAGAATTTCTTCGCGGATTTCGGGCGACAACATACCGCCCATAATCGCTTTCACATCGTCGAGCACATTGTAAATAACGTTGTAATAGCGAAGCTGAAGGCCTTCGTTGTCGATGATTTCTTTTGAGGTTTTGTCGGCGCGTACATTAAATCCAACGATCATCGCTTTCGATGTTGCCGCAAGGTGAACGTCGTTTTCGGAAATGCCACCGACACCTGAGGACACGATCTTTACCTGCACCTCGTCCGTGTTCATTGCAACGAGCGAAGCGGTTAGTGCCTCGAGCGTGCCGCGCACATCGGTTTTGAGAATAATATTGAAAATGCTGAGGTTCGGCTTGCCGATGCCTGCGAACATATTATCGATAAGCGCAGCTTGCTGCATCGCTTGCACTGAATCTTTAAGGCGTGTGCGGCGGAACTCGGCCACCTCTTTCGCTTTTTTCTCATCGGCTAGCACAACAAACTCATCGCCTGCGTCGGGCACACCAGTAAGACCAAGAATTTCGACAGGAATAGAAGGGCCCGCCGACTCAATGTTCACACCGTTCTCGTCTACTAAAGCGCGGACGCGTCCGTATTCTTTACCGACCAGTACGATATCGCCTGTACGAAGTGTGCCGTTCTGCACAAGTACCGACGCAACTGCGCCGCGGCCTTTATCGAGACGCGATTCAACCACAACACCCTGCCCAGGCACGTCGGTATAGGCAGCAAGCTCCATCAATTCGGCCTGCAGCAAAATAGCTTCGAGAAGCTTGTCAACGCCGTCACCGGTATGAGCAGACACAGGGATAAACTGTGTGTCGCCGCCCCAATCGTCAGGAATTACTTCCATCGCCGCAAGCTCGTTCTTCACGCGGTCGGGGTCTGCGCCCTCTTTGTCCATCTTATTAATCGCTACAACTAAAGGCACGCCAGCGGCTTTCGCATGCTGCACGGCCTCGGCGGTTTGCGGCTTCACGCCGTCGTCGCCGGCTACGACCAACACGATGACATCGGTTGCTTTCGCACCGCGTGAACGCATCGCGCTAAACGCCGCGTGTCCCGGAGTGTCGAGGAAGCTGACCATGCCGTGGTCTGTGTCTACATGGTAGGCACCAATATGCTGCGTAATGCCGCCCGCTTCGTGCGACGCGACTGTCGACTTGCGAATATAGTCGAGCAGTGAGGTTTTACCGTGGTCAACATGGCCCATCACTGTGACAACTGGCGCCCGCGTAATTTTGTCTTCGCCAATTTCGGCGGCCAATGATTCGGCGAGCTGCTCTTCGAGTGCATCTTCGGAAACGAAGTTCGGACGATGGCCCATTTCTTCGACCAGCAGCGTGGCTGTGTCGGCGTCGACAACGTGATTAATATTGGCCATCACGCCCATCTTGAATAGTGATTTAACAACCGCCGCCGCTTTAACAGTCATCTGCTGAGCAAGGTCGGTTATCTTATTGGCTTCGCCAATTTTGATATCGCGAACGACCGCCTCAGTTGGCATCTCGAATGCCTGAGTAGAACCCGACAACCGATTGCGGCCGCGGCGGCCACCACGGCGGCGACCTTCGCTGTCTCCGCCTTCGAGAACAAACGCGTCGTTTACATGCAACGTGCGGTTCTGTCGCTTAGCCGGCTTGCCCTTAGTCGTACGAGCCTGCGTACGCTTCTTCTCGGCCTCGTCATCGATCTCTTTCTTAGTAGCAGGCTTGCGCTTAGCGCCAGGCTTATCGGCACGGGCAGAGGCTGCTTCTTCGGAAGGAACGTCGGGGACGATTGGTGCCGCTGCTCGCGCTGCGGAGGCTGACGGCGCGGCAGGTGCAGGTTCGTCGGCAGGCGCTTTCGCTGCCTCTGCAGCTGCGGCAACAACGGGATCTGGCGTAATAATCGCGGGCTCAGCTGCAACAGGCTCTTCGGACACGACCTCTTCTTCGACTTCGGTGCGCTTAACGTACGTACGCTTTTTACGCACCTCTACGTTAACGGTCTTACCACGACCCGAACTCGATGCGCTCTTCAGCGTGCCTAGCGTTTTGCGCTTTAGCGTAATCTTGCTTGGAGCAGCTGCGCCCTCACCTTCCCCATGACTTCCACGCAACGACTGCAACAGCGTGTTCTTATCGTCATTAGAAATAATCTCGTCGGCCTTCTTGTGCGGTAAGCCTGCGTCTTTTACTTGCGACAGCAGCTTATCGACATCAACTCCGACGACTTTGGCGAGTTCGCTTATGGTTACATCTGCCATTCAATCTACTCCAGTTTTCTTGCGCGCTTTGCGCGCTCTGTGCCGGTTTCTCTTAACTTCACCGGCCGGCTGCCTCGCAGCCCTCACTAAATGTCTAATTCATCGGTTCGACCTCGAACCACAGAGCCGAGCGACTTGCGTCCGCAGCCCAGCTACCAACTATTCGAACCATGGCGCACGTGCGGTCATAATCAATTGCCCCGCTCTTTCCTCTGTCATGCCTTCGATTTCCATCAGCTCATCGGTAGCCTGCTCCGCGAGGTCTTCCATGCACAGAATGCTGCGCTTCGCGAGTTCTAGCGCGAGCTCTTTATCCATGCCTTCCATATTCATTAGATCGTCTGCCATATTCATCGACGACAGATCTTCCTCGGAAGCAATCGCCTGAGTTAGCAACGCGTCTTTCGCGCGGTTGCGTAGCTCTTCGGCAATCTCCTCGTCGAAACCGTCGATAGACAGAATTTCTTCCATCGGTACATACGCGATCTCTTCGAGAGAGGTAAAGCCTTCGCTAACGAGCACCTCGGCAGTCTCGTCATCGACATCGAGCTTGGCCATAAACATTTCGATGAGGTCAACCGATTCTTTTTCTTGTTTCTCGGCGGCTTCTTCTTCGCTCATGACGTTAATAGTCCAGCCGGTTAATTCGGCCGACAAACGCACGTTCTGACCATTGCGCCCAATCGCCTGCGCGAGATTATCTTCTTCAACCGCAACGTCCATTGTGTTGCTGTCTTCATCCATTATGATGGAGGCGACTTCGGCAGGTGACATCGCGTTAATCACGAGCTGCGCCGGATTGTCGTCCCACAAAATGATGTCGATACGCTCGTTCGACAGCTCGCCAGAAACAACCTGCACGCGCGAACCGCGCATACCCACACAGGCGCCCACGGGGTCGATACGGCCGTCGTTAGTCGACACAACGATTTTCGCGCGTGAGCCGGGATCGCGCGCCGCGGCGCGGATTGAAATAATTTGCTCGCTGATCTCTGGCACTTCTATTTTGAAGAGCTCAATCAGCATCTGCGGCGAGGTGCGGCTCAAAAACAGCTGAGGCCCGCGCTGCTCAGGGCGCACGTCGATGAGCAATGCGCGGATGCGATCGCTCATACGGAAATTTTCGCGCGGGATCATCTGATCGCGCATGAGAATGGCTTCGGCGTTGCCGCCTAGGTCTACAATAATGCTCTCGCGAGTTACTTTCTTTACTGTACCGGTAACCAGCTCGCCGATTTTGTCTTTGTATTCGTTCAGAACGATTTCGCGTTCGGCGTCTCGTACTTTTTGAACAATCACTTGCTTCGCAGTCTGCGCAGCGATGCGGCCGAAGGGCACATTGTCGATCTTCTCTTCGATCTTGCTGCCTACCTCAAGCGCCGCGTCTCGCTCCTGTACCTGCTCGAGCATGTACTGAGTAAATTCGTTGACGTATTCGTCGTCGGCGACCACCGTCCAGATGCGGAAGGTCTCGTATTCGCCCGTTTTGCGGTCTACCGCAACTCGACAATCGATCTCTTCTTCTTCGTTGAGCTTTCTAGTTGCCATTGAAAGCGCTGATTCGATTGCCTCGAAAATCACCTCGCGCGAGACGCCCTTCTCGTTAGAGACCGCGTCAACAACCATTAATATTTCTTTACTCATCATAACAGTGTCACCTTACTCGAAACTTGCGCCGGCCAGACCGGGGCACAGAGTAACCATAGCTAAAAGTCGATATTGGCCTTGTCGATATCTGCGAGCGTAATCTCGATCAGCTCGCCGTCGTCGGCATCGATGGCATCGATCGCCAGACCAATCCTGTCGTCTACTACCTTTTTAATCACGCCCTTAAACCGGCGGCGTCCCTGCAGCGCGCTGCGCAGGCGTACGTTTACCTTCTCGCCTACATACAACGCAAATTGCTCCGCGGTAAACAGCGGCCTATCCATCCCTGGCGACGACACCTCGAGGGTATATTCGCCGGTGATCGGATCTTCGACATCTAGCAAGGCGCTAACCTGACGGCTCACTTTCTCGCAATCTTCGATCCCTATGCCTTCTTCATGCTCGATATACACGCGAAGCAGTGAATATTTGCCCTGCTGCTGCAGCTCGATTCCCCACAGAATAAGCCCCAACGCCTCTACTGTCGGCGCTATCAATTCGGCTATCTGTACGGCTGCGTTCTTCACTCGTTACTCCCTAAAATCTCTGTTCTTCTCGTCACAAAACATTCTCGCCAACAAGACAAAGAGCCGCGAGCACAAACAACACATACAAAAAATGGGCTCAAGGCCCACTTCAAATACCTTGACGCCGACCCATGCGAGGCGACGCAAAGAGAATGTAGATGACGCCTCGAAGCGCCTCAATCGCACGAAAACAACTTCTCTAACGCGACCGTCTTACCCAGCCAAATTTAGCAGGGTGCGCATTATAACCGGAATTGGCTGAAAACCGCAATGCTGCTGGGGTGTTTCCAATCTGTCATCCAGTCGATTTCCTTAGCCGACTGGATGTCAGGTTAGTGCTTAATGCATCCTAAACTACCGGTAGATCGCCGCGCGCGCAGCCGCGTGGGTTTGCAGCGAGTACAGGATGTCATCGTTCTGAATCATGCCGATGAAGACAAGATTCTCAACCGGATCAATCCAGAACCAAGAGCCGGCAATGCCCCACCACCAGTGCGTGCCCTGCGAAGCGCCTTGATAAGCCTCAGAATTTTCGACAATCGCAAAATCCAGACCAAAGACGTTACCCGGATAGAGGCCGCCGATATTTTCCACAGCTGCCGGCAGCTGGTTGGTGCGCATCAGCTCGATCCCCTCGGACGACAGCAGCTGTTGGCCGTTGTGCATGCCTCGATTTAAGTGCATTTGAACGAACTGTAAATAGTCGGCTGCTGTAGAGGTTAAGCCACCGCCGCCAGATTCGAACACCGGCGCGCTCTTAAAGTCGTAACCCCCAGCAATACCGCCGCGGTTGTCGGTGCGGCGCAGCGTGCCGTCGCTGTTAGGTGCGTATTGGCGCGAGAGGCGATGCGCATTTTCGGGCTTCACAAAAAAGCCTGTATCCACCATGCCGAGCGGATCGAACAGGCGCTGCTGCAGAAACTCGCCAAAGCTCATTCCCGACAGGCGTTCGACCATATAGCCCTGAACGTCGACAGAAATACTGTAAACCCACTGCGTGCCGGGCTGATAGCCAAGGGGAATGTCTTTTAGTGCAGGCATCGAATCAGCAAGCGACGTACCGGTCAGGTCCATAACCCCGGCCTTGGCATAGGCTTCGGCAACCGGCCCCTGCGAAAGCGGCGGCGTATAGAGCAGCCCGCCGGTATGGCTCATCAACTCTCGCACTGTCATCGCATGCTCTGCAGGCTCGGTTTCCCAGCTGCCATCGTCGTTCTGCGATGCGAACACCTGCATACCAGCAAGCTCGGGCAGATGCATTTCAACGGGATCGTCGAGCTGAAACTTGCCCTCGTCCCAGAGCATCATCAGCGCCGTGCCAGTCACCGGCTTGGTCATCGAGAATATGCGGAAGATCGTGTCTGTCTGCATAGGCACCTGATCTTCGACGTTCTGGAAGCCCATGGCCTCGGTCATAAGAACTTCGCCATTCTGCGCGACCGTTACGACGGCGCCGGAGAGCTTGCCCGCCTCGATGCGAGATTTTAGGTCTGCGGTGACGGCCTCTAATTGCTCCGGGCCAACGTCGGCGTTGGCGGCACTGCCGAAAAGTGCCAAGCAGGTGAGAATTGTCGTTGCGGCTGCGTTGGGCAAGTTGCTCAGGTTGCGCAGAAAGTGTCCTTTCATGTATTCCTCCAAGAATCTATTTTTGGGCGTCGCTATGGTCAGCGAGGGTTCGGACATTAGAGCATCTAAATTACGCTGAAAAAAGTCTTATAGAGCCTGTCAACGCCTCAATAAGGAACAGTCACCTCACGCCGCTACGGGGTCTTTACACGATCAGAACTTTTTCGAGCGCCCCGACGTAGAAATAGGTGTGGCAAATAGCTTAGTCTTAGATAACTTGCAGCCAAGTCAAAGCGGCGCGTGCCCTCTGAGCAACCAAAACTAAATACGTTGGATTATTGTTCAAAAATTAACGGAGTCTTCATGAAAATCGGTGCACCTAAAGAAATAATGAACTCAGAAGCGCGCGTTGCGCTAACCCCCGAAAGTGCGCAAAGGCTCCAAAAACTCGGCTACGAATGCGTTGTCGAAGCCGGCGCAGGCTTGGCTGCCTCACTCCCCGACGCAGCTTACGAGGCGGCTGAGGTGACGGTAGTCGGCTCTGCGGCGGAGCTATGGAGCCAGGCCGACATTATCGTCAAAGTACGAGAACCCTCAGCCGACGAGCTAGACGCCTTTCCTTCGAACAAAATACTGGTGAGCTTCATTAATCCTGCCTCCAATGAGCCCCTGCTTGAGCAAATGAGGGCCAAGAACACGAGCGTTCTGGCCATGGATATGGTGCCCAGAATCAGCCGTGCGCAAAAAATGGATGCGCTATCGTCGATGGCCAACATCGCAGGCTACAGGGCTGTTATCGAAGCCAGCAATAACTTTGGCCGATTCTTTACAGGACAGATGACCGCTGCCGGCAAAGTACCGCCGGCGAGAGTATTAGTGCTGGGTGCCGGCGTAGCCGGACTCGCGGCTATTGGAACTTCGGTGTCACTCGGTGCTATTACGCTGGCGTTCGATGTGCGCCCCGAAGTCTCGGAACAGATCGAATCGATGGGAGCAGAATTTGTTTTCTTGGAATTCGATGAAGAGCAACTCGACGGCGCGGCTACCAATGGCTACGCGCCGCCCTCTAGCCAAGCTTTTATCGACAAGCAGCGCGAGAAATTTCGTGAGCTCGCGCCCTCTGTAGATATCGTTATCACCTCGGCGCTCATCCCTAATCGACCCGCGCCAGAGCTGTGGACTGAAGACATGGTTGCGAGCATGAAGCAGGGCTCTGTCATCGTTGACCTCGCCGCTGAGCGTGGCGGCAACTGCGCGCTGACAAAACCTGGCGAGAAATTTGTTACCGACAATGGCGTTACCATTGTTGGATACACCGACTTCCCAAGTCGCATGGCCGCGCAGTCCTCGACTCTTTACGCCAACAACATCCGCCACATGATCGACGATCTTACGCCTAACAAAGACGGCGTCGCAGTAATAGACATGGAGGACGATGTTATTCGCGGCGCCTTGGTTACGCATCAAGGCGAGATCACTTGGCCACCACCGCCGCCAAAAATTCAGGCGATTGCAGCGTCGGCGCCCAAGGCTAAGGAAGTCGTAGAAACCGGCGCCGAGAAAGCTGACCGCGAGCGCCGAGAACTGCAGCGATCGCTCAACAGCACAGCGCTAATGCTTGGAGTGGGCGGGTTCTTATGCCTTGCGTTAGGCTATGTCGCGCCGCCCAGTTTTATGCAGCATTTTATTGTTTTCGTGCTTTCCATTTTTATTGGTTTTCACGTTATCTGGGGCGTCTCTCATTCTCTCCATACGCCGTTAATGGCAATCACTAATGCTATTTCTTCGATCATCATCGTTGGGGCTTTGCTGCAGGTTGTCTCTGGCAGCTGGCTCGTGATGACTCTCGCCTCGATCGCTATTTTGATCGCTTCGGTCAACATCTTCGGCGGATTTTTGGTGACCCGCCGAATGCTTGCCATGTTCCAACGGAGTTAGGTTATGCACAGTTACGAAGGTCTTATTTCAGCTGCCTATGTTGTAGCGGCTATTCTCTTTATTCTTGCGCTAGGTGGATTGTCTGGCCAAGAAAAAGCTAAGCGCGCCATTTGGTATGGCATTATCGGGATGGTTTTGGCCGTCGTAGCCACCGTAGGAGCAGCTGGAGGGCAGTGGGTGCTGATGGGCATTATGATCGCCCTAGGCGGCGTTGGTGGCTGGAGTATTGCCAACCGCGTGCAGATGACGCAGATGCCGGAGTTAATGGCCGGCTTTCACAGCTTAGTGGGTCTTGCCGCTGTTTTTATCGGCATCAACGCTCACCTCGAATTAACTGTCGCCAGAACGGCGATCGATTCGGCGACAGTCAGTGAGTTGGCTGGGTTTGCCGCGACGATTGCGGCGAAGTCATCTGTCGAAATAAGCATCCTCAAAGTGGAAATGGTGTTGAGTCTTTTTATTGGCGCAATCACCTTCACAGGCTCGCTTATCGCCTACGGCAAACTCGCAGAGCGGCTCAGTTCGGCTCCCCTCACCTTGCCTGGTCGGCATATCTTAAATCTCGCGGCTATTCTGCTGTGCGTATGGCTTGGGTATTTATACCTCGTGGGTGGCGGACTGTGGACGCTAATCCTGATCACGCTAATCGCCGGCGCGTTAGGCTGCCACCTCATCCTAGGAATCGGTGGCGCAGACATGCCTGTCGTTGTCTCGATGTTAAATTCTTATTCGGGCTGGGCCGCCGCCGCAATCGGCTTCACACTCAGCAATGACCTTCTTATCGTGACTGGTGCCTTGGTTGGCTCCTCCGGCGCCATTCTTTCGTACATTATGTGCAAAGGTATGAACCGCTCTTTCGTCTCGGTTATTTTGGGCGGATGGGGCGGTGAATCAGAATCGTCTGCCAGCATCTCGGGCGAAATGCGCGAAGCCGACGTCGATAGCGTGGCACAGGAATTGGACGACGCAGACAGCGTTGTCATCGTGCCTGGCTATGGCATGGCCGTGGCGAAGGCGCAGGGTGCTGTTTCAGAGCTAAGCAAGAGACTGCGCGCGAAAGGCAAAACCGTCCGTTTTGCTATTCATCCGGTTGCGGGCAGACTCCCGGGGCATATGAATGTTCTTTTGGCAGAAGCCAAAGTGCCCTACGATTTTGTCTTGGAGATGGAAGAAATCAATCATGATTTCCCTCAAACCGATGTCGTCATCGTGATCGGCGCGAATGACATTGTTAACCCCTCGGCGCAGGATGATCCGGGCAGCCCAATCGCCGGCATGCCGGTGCTAGAGGTATGGAAAGCCCGAACCGTGTTTGTGTGTAAGCGCGGCAGGGGCACTGGTTACTCCGGAATAGAAAACCCCTTGTTCTTTAAAGAGAATACGCAAATGTTCTACGGCGATGCCAAAGCGTCAATTGACAGTCTTTTGCAGAAAATTAGTTAATGGCTTTCAGCACTTCTCTCGTTAAATCCCAGCGATCGAAGCCCTGTCTGCCATAGTCTAGCCCCCTTCTTACGATAACGAGATCATGGCTTGGCACCACGATGGTGAATTGCCCACGATTGCCTGAGGTGGAATACGCGTCATTGGGCACGTCATCTCGACCATCTGGCACAAGCCACCACTGGCCGCCATAAATGCTGTCGATCTCTGCTGTTGACGGAGCGGGGGTTCGGACAAAATCGATCCATTCTTTTGACAATAAGCGCTCACCTTTCCATACGCCCTCGTTGAGATAGAGCAAGCCGAAGCGAGCCAAGTCTCGCGCGTTCGTGTAAACCTGACTGCTGAGAATGAAGTCGCCGAACCTGTCGGTGCTCACCAGCGTGTTGCGCATACCGATACGATCGAGCAACGCCTTGCGCGGGAATTCGGCATAGTCTTTCTCGCCGCCCAACGCGCGTTTCATTGCATAAACCGCGAGCAGCGTATCGTAATTTTCGTAATCGAACCGCGCGCCGGGCTCGCGTATCAGCGCCCTACTGCGTGCACCCGTAACAGAGCTCGCGCCCGCCCAATAGGAGAGGCCAGAGCCCGTTGCGTACTCGAGGCGGTTATTGTCGATACTCTCGAGACCGCTAGACATATTTAACACATGCCGTAGGGTGATCTCGTTTCTCGGATCAGCTTCTGGCGAGGCAGCCGCGGGGAACCAGTCGAAGCCAAGCGGCGCATCGAGCGTCATCCTGCCTTCGTCGACGAGCATTCCGATAAGCGTTGCGCCAATACTCTTTGCCGTCGACCAGGTTCGCGTGCGCGTCGTCATATCGAAGCCAGCTGCATAGCGCTCGTGAACGATTTCACCTTTGTGCACGATTAATAGACTGATCGTTTTTTGCTCGGGTGTCTCTCGGTCGAACGCCCAGTCGGATGCGGCAAGCAGCGCCGCCTGATCGATAGTCGCAGGGCGCGGTTTCTCTTCAACGAGATCGCCGTCCGGCCAAGGGATTCGCGCAGGATTGCCAGGCGGGTAAGGCAAGATTAGTTCCGGCAGTTTGTCGATATCTGCAAGGGTTTGGTCTGGCGGCAAAATGATGCAGCCATTGCCTTCGCGAAATACCGCACGCATTGTTGGCGCGGCGCCCGGCGCACCAATTTCGACAGCCTTTAAGTCCCAGTCGACGCTATAGTCCCCGCCCTCTGCAGTGCCAATAGGATTCGGCAGAAACGCCAACTCATCGGCAAACACCTGCTCAAGCGTGCGCTCGGACGTGAACAGCCCATTGCACATAAAGACAGCCTGCTGACCGCGGCTAATCATCTCGCGCTGAGGCTGCCAGTAGTCGTAGGTGTCTTGCTGCTGCGCGTGCGCAGGTGTGGCTAGCGCTACAAGCAGTCCGAGACCGGCACTAAACTGTTTTGCAATTAACTTGGGCATAATTTGCTCCTATTAGGAATCGACACTCAGTATCGCCGGTAACTTGTTATTCGTAAATCGAGACTTACCGCGTACTTACAGCAGGTGCGTTCACCTCTCAACAGCCTACAAAGAGCCGCCCCCAACGACTGCAATCAGATAGGGTCCCCCGGCGGCATTGTCAGCGCCTTGGCTGGCACATTCCGCGTCGGGTCTGCCTGCCAACGTCGAATGTCTGCCACAGCAGTCGCTTGATGCGAACTGGGGCTGCGTATGCTCTCAAGACTGCTAGCAAGTCGTGCCAGCGCCTGCGTAAGCACCGCCCTCACCTCTCCCGAGTTTTCATCGCTCGTGGCCTGAGTCATCGTCTCGTTGATTGTAACGCGCTGTGCTACGTGCAGCACCTGCGTGAGATAGTCACTCCCCTGCGTCTGCGCGCCCCAAGTCACCTCGAGCAGACGATCGACTACCTCCTCGAGGTTCGGGTAGTCACCTAGGCTGCCGTAGGCGACGAGTCGCGCCATACGAGCGGGATGTAGCAGAATCTCGAGCGTGAGACTCGCCGCAGCTTCCGCCGCCCCTAGCGGATCGAAAAGCAGTTGAGTGCGGCCGGGAAAAGCCTCACCGGTAGCGTAGCGATGGGCAGAAGGCGGCAGCATCTTAAGAATTTCGGGGTCGATTGCGAGGAACTCAGGCGTGAGCGTAGACAAGACGGTCTCGAGCGCGTCACGCTGCTCGTCAGCCTCCACAATAGTAAGCGGTAACTGACCGTCGCCGCGAACGGCGTAGCGATAGTCCGCTCCGCCGACGCTCTGTGCAGCAGAGTTCAACTGAAAGCGATGATGCATGTATAGCGGCAATAGCGCCCACTCAAGTTCCGAAATCGGTGTGCCGCGATCAATAACGTTCTGACTGAAATTCGCCAAACCAATACGGCGAACTTCGATCTCGTGCTTGAGATGCTCTACAAGGTTGTCGCCGTTGTCCCAGACTCCTGCGAATTGATGCCCGGCACCGCGGAAATTATTGTTATTGTGGTCCATGAAAATCAGGCCGGTATCGAGGCTTTCTTGCACGATTGCTGCGAGCTCCTCGGCTGCATCGGCATCAGGGGCGAACTGCGAGTAGGCATAGCGCACGGCGAGCTTGTCGTATTCGCCGATACGCTGCACATAGGCATTCGACAGGTCGATGCGGCCATCGTCTGTGATCTCGATTAACGGTGCAGGATAGTCCATCACGCTCTCGCGGCCATAGGCGCTGGCAATATAGTTGTGTGGAAATCCCAGCGTGTGCCCAACCTCATGCGCCGACAGCTGCCGCACACGGTCCAGCGCCATATTCACCGAAGCCGAGGTATCCGCGACCACTTCTGCCATGTAATCGAAAGCGGGCACCAGCGCCTGACCCATCAAATAATCTTGGCGCAGACGCAGGCTGCCGAGGTTAACATTGCCCTTGATGATCTCGCCCGTACGCGGATCCTGTACCGAGCCACCGTAGGAATAGCCGCGCGTGCGGCGATGCGTCCAGTGAATCATGTTGTAGCGTACATCTTGAGCATCCGCTCCTGCGGGCAGTTCGCGCACCTGAAACGCATCGATGAATCCGGCCGCGTCAAAGGCCTGATTCCACCACGAGGCGCCTTCGATCAGCGCCGTTTTTATCGGCTCCGGTGTGCCTGAATCAACATAATAAACGATGGGCTCAACCGCTCTCGAGCGCGCCGCAGTGGGATCGGCTTTTTCTAGACGATGGCGAGCAACGAGACGGACATTCTTGTCGGTATCGATATCTGTGCCGTAGTCTTGGATAGTGGGACCGAACGTGCCGATGCGCGGATCAGCTAGCCTAGGCTCGAAATTGTCGTCTGGCAGTTTTACGATCGAATGATGTTGGCGAAGGGTTATCGAATTTCCGCTAGCGGCAACCGAATTAACCAAGTTGCCAGGATTGCTGCTCGTGAATGTCAGCATCGCCTCGACTTCGACGTTTTCTGGATAGCCCGCGGTATTGTCCAAAAATAGTGCGCTACGTGAGGTATCCAGCGAGAACGCGCCCTGATTGCTTCTCGCAATCTGCCCAACGACATCGCGCGCATCGCGCAGGAAAAAATTGGTGGCATCGACCAGTACACTGTCGCCTTCGGCCGCGACGATATCGAAGCCCCAGATAACCGAAGGCGCAAACGCATCGTTGACTGCCTGCACCTCTAAGGGATTGTCACTCGTTGCCCTGTACCGGTAGTTGGGCTCAACTAATAACACCCTCGGACCCACACGCTGAGCGGCGAGTACATAAGTGCCGCGAAGCTGACCTCGATCGATACCAATCGGGTTTGAACCTAAGCCGGAGCCCATCGATATTTGATAGAGAAATTCGGTGTCGAGCTTGTCGATCTCCCAGTATAAATTGCCCGAGGCATCATCCCAATATAAGTTGAAATAGCCCTCTATTGCTGTGTTGCCTGCAACGGTCTCGCCGATTGTGGGCATTTCTTGTGCATTGGCAGCATGAATGCCCGATACGAGTGCGCAAAAAAATACGGCACCAATGTAGCATTTGCGCAAAAGTGTTGATGATCTAAGCAGTTTTCTGAATAAATGCATGGCGGCTCTACTCACGATTCCTAGTTTCTGAAGTTGTCGGGGCGGTAACTATTTCTAACCTACGAGACTATGCAGGAACAGCGCCAGTGTTGGCAAAAAATTACTGTTCATTAATTAGGCACGATAGGCGAATTTTCGCACGACACAGTAAGCGATCATCGCCACGCTGGCTGCATTGGGCGACGAGGTTTTGTCATTCACTGGGGCGCAAGCCAGGCAGCTAGTGGTCATTGATAGCGCGCATGAATGCAATATGAGTCATACATAGATCATTAACCTTCCATGGCAGCTCCTTAGGCGGAGAACGCCCCAAAGCCTTTTCTAAAGCCGTTTGCTACTAACGAAGCACTTTAACCTCAGCGATACAGAGATGAGTCTGTATCGGGCTTCTGGAAAAATTCTCTTCAAGCGAAGTGGTAGCAGGGCTCGCGACCGCCGTTGCTTACCTCTAGATTTTGCGTACATTGACCGATAATGTGCTGAGTCCAGAAAAATCACGCAATGTTAAAAAGAAGCACTGAAAGTACTGCTGACATAAGAACCCAGCGCTTTTTCATAAGAACTCCTAACAGCGAGGGTGCCCTCTGTTGTAGGTTCAATTCCTAGCAATCTCAGCCAGGCTAGTACCGGCTGAGAATGGCTGTGCATGTTACTCACGGGAAATGACTGCATAGAGAATGCGGGAGTCGACCATGTCCGCCCAGCGCGCGGCGACTCCGGTGCATTCCAGGCATCAGGACCCGATAAAGTGCCCTCCCAGACAGATGGATAAGCTTCTCCATGGCGCTGCAAAGACATCGCTTCCCACTGCTCGAGGGCAAATTCTGGGTCTATCTTTGCCGTGGCCCAGATAAGCGTCATGTTAATAGAGTACCAAATCCCACCAAGCGTCCCCTCTCCTACCCGGCTATTGCTTAAGTCGGGAGGCCAAATAACCCGCGCTCCCAAGGGACTATGCATACAATGCCCAGTTTTAAATATTTCGACGAGGGATTTTGATTGTTCGCTTGATGCGGCTCCACATAAGATCGCCCAAGGTTGAACCTCCAACCAACATCTATCTCGACCGATCACAGTACCTTCGGGCTGAGATTCAGTAGGCGGGCCATAGCCCCGGTCGAACCAACGTCCATTCCAACTGGCGGCGACCAACTCGCGCAATTGATGCGCAGCACTCCGGCAAAGATCTGCCGTGTCGCGCTCTCCTAAGTTCTCCATTAGCGGCGCAAATCGATTAAGCACCCAGCTACCCATTGCCGAGTTCAGGACCGAACTTCCCTTTTCGATCATCGAGTTCTTGTCGATCATCGGGTCTTGAAGAACCATATCGTTCCAATCGCTATTTAAAATACGTACGTGACCATTCTGGCCTCGACCAACATAATCAATAAAAAAATAAGCCTGCTTTTTTAAATTATCTTTAAGCGTCGTACTCGCCGCAGAATAATCAGGGTGATATTGCTGAGGAAGCTCGAACGCGGCCAAGTCACCGGTTACTGCCGCGTATTCGCTCGCTAACCACAGCGCCCATAGGTTTTGGTCAGAGGGACGCAGCAATTGGGTAAGCGGCTTCTTATTTCCTGTCAGAGCGTAAGGAAGGTCTCCGTCTGGGCTGCCCCAGGTACAAGTATTGCGAAGAACAGACAACGCAAGGTCAGGTTCGGAATAAACCAGTGGAATCGCGTGTTGAAGAGAGTCTCGTGCAGCGGCATTCCCACCTAGGCCAAACCCATAAACTGAGGACTGATTCAAGGTGTGCCCACCTAGGATCGCGTCTTTGTTCGCCCCGCCCGAAAGCATGGCGACATGCCATGGAATTTCGCGAGCAACATGAGGGACGCTGAGAGACGTTGTCTTAGGGACTCTTGACCTCACCTTATTGAGCTGCTGCTCATAGAAACTTTCAGGCGACGAGATTTCTTCACCTGTCGAACGCCCGACACGAAACCATAAATTTTGGGTATCACCTGGCTTTAATTCGAGTCCAGTTTCAATTTGCAGTGTAGGCCATTGATCATTTTCCAATGCGGACATCTGCCCGCTATTTTCTGGGCTTAAGTCCTCGAGCAGTAATGTCGCAGGCTGTCTCTTATACACATC
>OJHK01000364.1_pt1 | contig 31321 bp, 27 predicted proteins | sample 1595161 | NCBI WGS metagenome assembly OJHK01 (sample SAMN05416842, study PRJEB24817) | seawater metagenome | isolation source: Sea water | place: Canada:Atlantic | collected 2013-07 | reverse complement strand
AAAATTATGCACCTTATCCAGCTAGTATTATATCTCCAGCATCAGGATCTACAGTTTCTGCATCAGAGGCAGGATTGGTAACTCTTAAGTGGTCAGGAGAGGATCCAGATGAAGATACACTGACCTATACAGTATATATAGACACAGTAGACGGTTTACAAGATGCTAATGGCACTATAACTGGCTTAACCGAGACAGAAACCACCTACGAGGTTACATCAGGATCAGTATATTATTGGAGAGTAAAAAGCTCAGATGGACAGAGTAGTTCATTTACACAAGTATATACTTTCAGGATAGAGTAATATTATTATTGATCTAAAACCTTTCAGGTAGCTCATCTTAATCTATGCCTTTTTAAATATTACTTTTTACGCTAAATGTATATATACTTCAGTAGATTTAGACTTGTATTTTCAAGCCCTTTACTTGTGCTTGAAGCGAAGCAGTGATCCAAAATAAAAGCAGTAAGCTGAGTTTTTTCAATAGCATGTTAAAAAAATTCATTTCTAAAAGTATCCAAAAAGTTGCTTTGCTGTACCTTTATAAAAAAATAGCATGGCCAATAACGTATTAGGAACTCCTTTAGAAACTTGTAGCACCAATCCAATGACCGGTGCTTTTAGAGATGGTTGTTGTAATACAGACATGAGAGATATTGGTACCCATACGGTTTGCGCTATTATGACGGATGAGTTTCTATCCTACACCAAATCAGTGGGGAATGACCTCCAAACACCCAGGCCAGAATATCAGTTTCCTGGTTTAAAAGCTGGTGATCAGTGGTGTTTGTGTGTATCTAGATGGAAACAAGCCTACGAGGCTGGCATGGCTCCCATGGTGGTCTTAGAAGCCTCTCACGAAAAGTGTTTAGAATACGTGTCTTTTGAATGGCTTTTGGAGTTTAAGGTGTAGTGATTTTTTAAATAATAGCGGCAAAGCTAATTATTTGCTATTTTAGTAAAACAAATAATTTGCTGTTATCTAGAGAATTATGAAAAAAAATCCACAGAATTACTTGCTTGTATTGTTTGCTATGCTGTCTATGGTAGGATGCGACAAAAAACCTCAAATTTTTACAATTACATATGACAAAGCCTTAGGAACTGAGGGCTTTGATGGAAGGCTGTTAATCTTAATTGGTTCTGATGTAGACAAAGAGCCTCGTTTTCAAATTAACGACTCTGATCAAACTGGTATTGTTTTTGGCATAGACGTAGAGAACTGGATGCCTGGAGAAACAATCTCCATAAATCCATCTACCTTTGCTTATCCAGTTGGAACTGTTGCAGACATTCCCAAAGGCACTTACAGTTTTCAAGCATTACTTCACAAGTATGACACCTTTAATTTATCTTCTGGGCACAGCGTTAAACTTCCCATGGATCAAGGGGAGGGACAACATTGGAATATAAGTCCTAAGAACATCTACAGCCTTCCTGTTCAGTTAGATTTTAATGAAAACTCAGGGCCTATTACGCTAAATATCACTGAGGAGATTCCACCTATAACAGCTGTTGCAGACTCTAAATATATTAAACACATTAAGATACAGAGCGAATTACTCACAGCGTTTTGGGGCAGACCCATGTATTTACAAGCCAATGTATTGGTGCCCCATGATTTTGACCCTGCTAGTTCAACACAATACCCGCTCATGGTTTTTCATGGCCATTTTCCAGATACCTTTGGTGGTTTTCGCACAACAGCCCCAACGGCAGACAAAGATGACGGTGTATTGAACAGTCGTTTTGGCATTACAGGCTATGATTACATTCAGCAAAAGGAGTCATATGACTTTTACAAAGACTGGGTTTCTGAAGAATTCCCCCGTTTTATAGCTATTGAAATACAGCATCAAAACCCTTATTATGATGACTCATATGCTGTAAATTCCGCAAATTTAGGCCCCTATGGCGATGCCATTACCTATGAACTTATTCCTCATATTGAAAATTTATACAATGGTGTTGGTGAAGGTTGGGGTCGCTTTGTATATGGAGGATCTACTGGTGGTTGGGAGGCCTTGGCAGTCCAAGTTTTTTATCCGAAGGAGTACAATGGCGCCTTTGCCGCTTGCCCTGACCCAATTGATTTCAGGTCCTACACAGCAGTTAATATATACGAAGATGAGAATGCCTATTACTCAGATGGTTCATTTAGAAAGACCTTGAGGCCTGGTATGCGAGACGGAAATGGCATGATAAAATCCAGTCTTAGAGATATGAATTACAGAGAGTTGGCCTTAGGTACCAACAGCCGTTCTGGGGACCAATGGGATATTTGGCAGGCGGTTTTCTCTCCAGCTGGTGAAAATGGCTACCCTAAACCTATTTGGAATAAATTATCGGGAGAGATAGATAAAGAGGTGGCTCAGTATTGGAAAGAAAACTACGATTTGCGTTATATTATGGACCGCGATTGGGGAAAAATTGGTCCCGACTTGGAGGGTAAAATATTTTTATACTGTGGAGACATGGATAATTACTACCTCAATAACGCAGTAAAACTGACTGAAGACTTTCTTGAAAGCACAAAAAATCCCTATTACAATGGTTTGGTAGATTATGGAGATGGTGCAGAGCATTGTTGGAATGGAGATCAAGAAAATCCAAACTACATATCCAGATTGCGTTATAACAGCATGTACCTACCAATGATTACTGAGCGACTCAAGCAAACAGCACCTGTAAATAATAGATTAAAAAATTGGAATTTTAAATAATTATGAAAAAAACATTATTTCTAACGGGTTTAACCATTGCATTTATTGGTTCGGCTGTTGCCCAAAATAGCACACAACAAGACATTGAAAATGCTTATAAAAGCAGCATTGATCCTTCGAGTTTTAAAACGCATTTACAGCGTTTAACTGAACGTCCTCATGTGGCTGGTAGTGAGAACAACAAAATGGTTCAAGACTATATTTACAACATTATGGACAAAGCAACATTTAAGGTTGAAAAGTATCCTTATGATGTTTATATACCCGCTACGCCAGGAGTATCGCTCATTGAGATAGTCACACCTAAACGACAAACATTAACACAGCAGGAAGATATTTTAAAAGAAGATCCCTTTTCTTCAGATACAGATTTATGGAAGGGTTGGAATTCATTTTCAGGCAGTGGAGATGTTACCGCAGAAGTGGTTTATGTAAATTACGGGACACGCGAAGATTTTCAGGAGCTCCAGACGCTTGGAATTTCAGTAGCGGGAAAAATTGTTTTGGCCAGATATGGTAAAAATTTTAGGGGATATAAGGCTAAGTTTTCAGAGCTAAACGGTGCTGCTGGTTTAATCATATATACAGACCCTAAGGATAATGGCTATGCCACCGGACTCACTTATCCTGAGGGCCCATATTTTAATGAATCTACCATTCAAAGAGGCTCACTACTCACTGTAGACTATACTGGAGATCCTTTAACTCCATACGAACCAGCGCTACCTTTAAAGGGTAAGAAAAAAGTGAAACGTCTGGATCCCAGTAAGGTGGGCTTACATACCATTCCAGTATTGCCAATTTCTTATGGTGAGGCCCAAAAAATTATGCAACAGATGCAGGGTGATCCCGTGCCAGCAGCATGGCAAGGGGGTCTTCCCTTTACGTATCGCATTCAGGGTGGGACAGATTTAAAACTTCGCATTAAAGTAGACCAACCCATCAATTATACTCCTGTGGCCAATATTGTTGGGACTTTGAAGGGGGTAGAATTTCCAGATGAATGGATTATTTTAGGTTGTCATTTCGATGCTTGGGGCTTTGGAGCTACAGATCCAAATAGTGGTACGGCTATGTTGTTAAGTTTGAGTGAAAGTCTGGGGAGATTGGCTGCGAAAGGTTACCGTCCAAAACGATCAATCATGATTGCGCATTGGGACGCAGAGGAGCATGGTGTCATTGGTTCTAGTGAATGGGTAGAGCAAATGGGTGAAGTGCTTGGCGCCAAGGCCATTGCCTATATGAATTTTGATGGTGGTGTTTCGGGTAAGAATTTTGGTGCATCGGCTTCGCCCACTTTAAAACAGCTTATAATAGACGCTTCAAAATCAGTTAATTATCCATATAATGATCAAACACTTTACGAATTTTGGAAAAAGCCGGAAGCCGCGCAAGTCAATATAGGTAATCTGGGAGGCGGGTCAGACCACATAGCGTTTTATATGCATGTAGGTGTTCCTTCACTAAGTGCTGGAGCTGGAGGGCCAACACCTTATCATTCTAATTATGATAGTTTTCATTATTATTCCACCTTTGTGGACCCTGAGTTTAAAATGGGACCAACCATAGAACATCTGGCTGGCTTAATGGCTTTACGCCTTTCCAATAAAACAATTATAGATTATGATATTAACCGTTATGCCATAGACTTAAAAACACATTTTTCAAATGCCACCAATAAAGTAAAATCCATTGCGCCTGATTTTGTTGGCTTTCTATTTTCACAAGAAGCCTTGTTAAGCCTTGAAATAGCTTCTAAAGAATTATCCTTGTCTCTTAATATGCAAAAGGAATACGATGTTCCTGTAAAAAACATGAAAGCCATAAATGCGCAACTCATTGCACTTGAGAAAAGTTTTATTGAAGATGAAGGAATGGATTACGGAGCATGGTACCGGTCACTCTATGCCTCAACTGACCCATTTAGTGGGTATGCGTCATGGATGCTTCCCGGTATTGAATATGAAGTGGCTTTAAAACGAAGTGAAAATTTAGGTGCATGGGACATACGATATGCCGCAGCAATTAATCGTTTAACGGCTAAAATGAATGACTTAAATTCCTATCTAAGTAGCTTTTGATGGTGGAGTATTTTAGTGCTTGAACATTTAATTGATTAATAATTATTAGATGAATTTTAGAAAATTTTATATATATTTTTCCTTTGTAATTCTTTGGTCTTGCGGTATTGAAAATGATCTGAAAAAGCCCAATATTATCTTAATTCTTGCAGATGACCTTGGTTACGGAGAATTGGGCGCTTATGGGCAAAAAATTATAGAAACTCCAAATATTGACGCATTAGCTCAATCTGGAGTAAAATTCACATCATTTTACAGTGCTGCGCCTGTTTGCGCACCAGCCCGCTATATGCTCCTGAGTGGTAGACATGCAGGACACTCCTACATTAGAGGAAATGATGAATGGAATGAACGTGGTGACGTTTGGAATTATAAAGAAGTGATCAAAGATTCAACCCTCGAGGGGCAACGCCCTATTCCATCAGATACGCCGATGCTCTCCAGAAAACTTAAATCAAAAGGATATAATACTGCTATTGTAGGTAAATGGGGTTTAGGGGCTCCTCATACAGCAGCCATACCAAATAAAATGGGTTTTGATTATTTCTACGGTTATAATTGTCAACGTCAAGCACATAATTATTACCCTGTTCATCTTTATGAGAATACCCAAAGGGTTTATCTTAAAAACGACACCCTAGTACCAGGAACAAAGCTTCCCAATGGTTTAAATCTTTCTGAAAATAAGCCTTTTGCCATTTACAATCAAAAAGATTATTCGCCAACATTAATGTACAATAAAATTGAATCTTTTATTGATAATTCAAAAAGCACACCATTCTTTTTGTATTGGGCAAGTCCAATTCCACATAATCCGCTTCAAGCCCCAAAGAAATGGGTAGACTACTACATAAAAAAAATTGGTAAAGAAGATCCGTATCTAGGAAATAAAGGATATTTTCCAAACAAAACACCAAGAGCTACTTATGCAGCAATGATTTCCTACTTAGACGAGAATATTGGGAAACTTGTTGCCAAGTTAAAGGCCAACGGCACTTTTGAAAACACTTTAATCATTTTCACTTCTGACAATGGAGTGACTTATTCTGGAGGGACAGATGGCACTTATTTTAATTCATCAGGCGTGTTTGGTGAGGCATATGGAAAAGCAAAAGGATTTCTTTATGAGGGTGGTATTCGCGTACCTCTAATAGTTTCATGGCCCGCTAAAATTAACGCAAAAAAAACAACTGATCTTGTGTCTGCACAATATGACATTATGCCTACCATTGCTGAATTAACAGGCTTTAAATTGGAGGGCCCACAAGATGGAATCAGTTTGTTGCCAACCTTATTGAACAAAAGCCAAGAGAAGCATGACTTTCTGTATTGGGAATTTCCAGAATACGGTGGCCAGGTAGCCATTAGAATGGGGGATTATAAGCTTATTCGTAGGAATCTTAAGAATTCAGAACCGCCTACTTTAGAGTTGTATGATATATTTGAAGACCCTCAAGAAAAAATCAATATAGCCCATCTGCATCCAAATATTTTAAGTCGTGCTGAGAAAATATTCCTCAATGAACACAGCCCTCCAGAAATTGAATTATTTAAAATTCCCCTTCTGGAAAAAGGATTATTTGCTACAGAGAAATAATATGCCTTTTAAGGCTTTACTTACCAATACAGAAGTTACTATGCATTGATAGCCAGTTATTTAAGTGCTAATTGTATCAATATAGTACTACGCTAGTGTTGTTTTTGTCCTATCAAGGGAAACTAAAACCTTTTTTTTTAGGACATATGTAGGACATATTGCCAAATTAAGTCTACTCTAAGATGGACTTTATAAAATCCCAAAAAGTTTCAGTGCATCACTAGATTTTAGAAGAGGGGTGGGTTTTATAGAAACGGTTTTCTTTTTTGAGTTTGGTCGTGATATCTATATATAACCTAAAATCGGAACCTAAGCATCATATCACTGGTATTAGCTCTGAGCGCTGTGGCCGATGTCCTTTGCCCTATCTCATAGCCAAAACCTAGATCTATCTGGTTCATTTTGAGTGCCTTCGCTGTTACCTTTTCTGTAACTACATCTAAAATTTAGATTGCGAAAGGACTTATAAAATGGGAGTATGCGACCGGTTATGCAGTCCGTCTCAAGCAAAATTTTAAACCTTTGTGTAAGAAAGTTGAAAGCTTGCACCTGTTTTGAGCGAATGCTATTCTTAATTTTTACTTGGCAATGCAGCCCTTCGACTGCGCTCAGGACAAGTGTTTCTTATCATAGAAGGGGAAAGAATAAACGAAATGAAAAGTCAAAATTGAGGATTGTATTCAAGACCTTTTATAGTGAAGCTCTTTTCCTGAAATGGAGCTTTTTAAGAGAAATGAAAGGAAATGTGCTGAACGAACAACTAAGGGCGTTTTCACAATTATCCAATAAGCTCTGAATAAGAATAGTCATTAACATCGAGACTATTCCTACCACATATTTAGAAATGTTCTAAATAAAAGAGAATATCATATTTTATTTGCTTAAAAGTTAAAGTATTCGTATTTTGGTGCATTAGAAAATTAATATTTACAACTTATGGCAAACGTACTATGGTTACAAGGAGGTGCATGTAGTGGCAACACCATGTCCTTTTTGAATGCCGAAGAACCAACGGTAGTAGAACTTATTACCGATTTCGGATTAAACATTTTATGGCACCCAACAACCGGTTTACAGATTGGGGACCAAGTTCAAGACCTTTTAAAAGACATCCTTGCAGGAAAAGTGCAAATGGATATTCTTGTATTCGAGGGCTCGATAATTCAAGGACCTGATAATACAGGTACTATGAATTTATTCGCAGACCGTCCTATGAAGGATTGGATTAAAGAACTTTCTGAAGTTGCTGGCTATGTTGTTGCTATTGGTGATTGTGCTACTTGGGGAGGTATTCCTGCAGTTGCGCCGAATCCTAGTGAATCTACTGGTATGCAATTTTTGAAAAAGAATAAAGGCGGTTTCTTAGGGCCCGACTATGTTTCTAAAGGTGGTTTGCCGGTAATCAATGTTCCTGGTTGCCCAGCGCATCCAGATTGGATTACTCAAATTCTTGTTGCGATTTCTGTAGGGAGAATTGGTGATGTACTTATTGATGAGTATCACAGACCTAAAACTTTCTTTACTGATTTCGTTCAAGATGGTTGTACGAACGTAACTAATTTTGCACAAAAAGTAGATGGTGGCTTTGGTACTAGAGGTGGATGTCTCTTCTATGAAGTAGGATGTAGAGGTCCAATGACTAGAGCGAGTTGTAATAATATTCTTTGGAACAGACAATCAAGTAAAACACGTTCAAACCATCCTTGCTTAGGATGTACAGAACCTGGTTTTCCACATAATGACCTTATGAAAGGTAGTGTATTGAAAACCATGAAACATTTAGGAGTCTTTCCAAAAGAAGTTCCTGAGGGTAGGAGTAAACTAGCGTATTATCTGGAGGCAGGATTCCAAAAAGTTATGCCCACTAACAGAAAAATAACAGAAACTTCTAAATAAAAGAACCTTAAACGAAAAAGAAATGTCAGTAACAGAATTAAATATATCCCCTGTAGGTCGTGTTGAAGGCGATTTGGATGTGAAGGTCTATATCGATAACGGTAAAGTCACTCGCGCTCATACGCAAGCAGCGATGTTTAGGGGTTTTGAGAAAATAATGGAAGGCAAAGACCCACAATCGGGACTTATTGTTACGCCAAGAATTTGTGGTATTTGTGGGGGGTCTCACCTATATTGTGCTTCATCGGCTTTAGATACCGCTTGGGGAACCAAGTTACCTCCAAATGCACTTTTATTAAGAGCAATTGGGCAAGCAACGGAAACTATTCAAAGTATTCCAAGATGGTTCTATGCGATTTTTGCAACGGATTTAGCAAATAAAAAATACGCAGACCAACCACTTTATCCTGAAGTAGTTAAACGTTGGTCCGCGTACGTAGGCGAAACTTTTCAGAAAGGTTTGACTGCTAGTGGCTTGCCAGTTCAGGTTTATGCATTATTTGGTGGGCAATGGCCACACTCAAGTTATATGGTGCCAGGTGGCGTTATGTGCGCTCCAACTTTAAAAGATATTACGAGAGCTCACGCCATTATGACTCAATTTAAAAACGATTGGTTAGAGCCGATTTGGTTGGGTTGCTCTATCGAGCGTTACATGGAAATCAAAACTTGGGATGATATGTTGGCTTGGGTTGATGAAAACGAATCACAGAAAAATAGTGATTTAGGTTTATTAATACGTGCCGGAATAGAATTTGGATTGGATAAATTCGGACAGGGTGTTGGCAAGTTTTTAGCAACAGGAACGTACCTACATAAAGACATGTACAATAACCCAACAATTGAAGGTAGAAATGCAGCTTTGATTTCGTCAAGTGGATTCTTTGATGGTGAAAACTATCATGAATTTGACCATATGAAAGTAAGTGAGCATGTAAAACATTCATGGTATAAAGACCAAGAAGATGGTCTTCATCCTTGGGATGAGCCCTTACCAACTCCAATGAAATCGCAAACCTTACATGATAGTGATTTTGACAATCAATATAGCTGGTCTAAAGCACCGCGATATGATGGGCATGCTGCGGAAGCAGGACCATTGGCCCGTGTAATTATGAATGCTAACCCAGCAAATAAAGACCATCAGATTCAAGACCCTTTATTTGGTGACATTATGAAAAAGCTAGGCCCTAGTGTATTCACTAGAGTATTAGCAAGGGTTCATGAAGCACCGAGAATCTATAAGTTTATTGAACAATGGCTATCTGAAATTGATTTAGACGGCGAGTTCTATATCAAGCCTGTAGAAAAAGACGGAAAAGGTTTCGGTGCTACCGAAGCTGCCCGTGGCGCTTTAGCACATTGGATAGAGATTAAAGATGGTGTTATTAAAAACTATCAAGTAATGGCTCCAACAACATGGAATGTTGGTCCACAGGATGGTAACGATAATCCAGGGCCTATTGAAGAAGCCTTAATTGGCATAGATATCGAAGACCCGTTAGACCCAGTAGAAGTAGGTATTGTGGCACGTTCTTTCGATTCATGTTTAGTATGTACGGTACATGCCCATGATGCGTCAAGTGGCGTAGAGCTATCACGATTTAAACTATAACTTCTGACCATATAGTTTTATAAAGACTTTCCTGAGGGTAACTTCAGGGAAGTTTTTTTTACTTTAACCGAAATTAAAAAGATATGAAGACGGCAATAATGGGGTTTGGAAATCCGGTGCGAAGTGATGATGCAATTGGTATTTATGTAATAGAACAATTACGCGAGAAACTTCCTAACCCTGAAAATATTAGTATTTTCGATATGGGCACAGCAGCTTTTGAAGTGCTCTTCGGATTAAAAGGTCATGATAAAATTATTTTGGTTGATGGAGTTCTGAATAGCAATGAACCTGTAGGTACCTTATTTAAAGTGCCAGCGGAAGAAGTGATGAAAGCTCCTCAAGACGACCCTATGGTTTTTCTCCATGGGATGAAATGGGACCAAGCTTTATCCTATACCAAGAAAATCTTACAAGATGAGTATCCTGAAGATATTCAGGTATATCTAGTTGCAATTGAAAACACCAAACTAGAAGTTGATTTGAGCGCTATTGTAAAGGAAGCAGGAGATAAAGTAGTACAACATATTTTGGAAGACCTAAATTTATCGATTCCAACGTGAGTGTAAAAATCACTTTAAAAACTTCACATATTTATTTAGACAATGAATTGATTGAACCCATTTTTGGTGAAATTCATTACGCCTATGTAACTTATGTTGAAGAACAGGGAAATATTTTAATCACTCCCGTTTCAAGTCAATGGTTTGTAAAAATGTACAAACCCACTCAATTTTTACTAAAATCACGTAACTTAAAAGGAGATAAAACCCTTGCGATACGTGAGATATTAATAGATAATGATTTGGACACAGCAGATAGAGATTTGGAATATGAGATTATTGAAAAAACAAGTTTGATAAAGGTGAGTATTTCATGACGAAACAAAAAAACGACTGGCTTTTAGATGCTGAAGTGCAATATAAAGTCACTCCGGTAAAAGGTCGTTGGGAAGTTTCGTTATTATTCATAAATACAAAAAACCCAAATCAGGTTTTGGTTCAAACTATTGGTCATTACCGTTCAGAACGCCTAGCCGAAATTTACGGTAGAAATATGCAGCAGACGGCAGCAAAAGACCCAAGAGGTACACAAAAAGTAGATAAAGATGCTTACGATATTAACAACAACTGATGTAAACCAAGTCGTTCTAGATGCAATTGCATCTGTTGAGAGATTAGACGAATTGGTTACGATAACTCAAGATTCTAATGCAATAGAAGACTTGAAAACTCTAGTGGTTGATTCTAATGAGATTACGATTCCTTTAGATTGGTATGATTTGGAACCACCTTATGCGTTTCCTATTACACCTTTGAATAGAGAGAATTTACTTGCCTTGGTTTTCTATAAATTAGGAAACCAACAGAAATCGTTTGAGTTTGTTTCAGAAGAATATCCAATTTATCACCATCTATTAATTGCAACTCATTTGCAGTTTGGCTATGAGATATCCGATGGGATGGTTGATTTTTGTTATAATACTTCACCACACAACAGCGCAATTTTGAATTATTATGGCGTGGTACAAAATCCATTAGACAATGAAGGACTAAAAAAGGCCTTTATTGATGCTATGGCAAATTCTGAAAATGATGAGATTAAGGTTTTTACTGCAAAACACTTATTGAATTTGCTTTTAGATTCAGGAGAATTAGAAGAAGCAAAGCAAATTGCAAAAGAACAGTTGGAAATTGCCTTATCAGATGAAGCAAAAAATGCTATGAACACTCATCTAGCTGGTGTTTTAATGGCGCAATTACAAATGCCCTATACCAAACTAGAGCTAGATGAAGTTCATCAAATACAATTAGAATCAATTGCTTATTTCGAAGCAAAAGGATTAAAAGTACAGGCAGGAATGCTTTTGGTTGATGCTGCCGAAGTGGCCAATTTCAAAGAAAACTTTATTGCCTCGAAAGAGCTAATTAATAAAGCGATACTATATTTTAAACAAGAAGATATGCCTGAGTTTTTGGGGGAAGCTGGATTCAAAAAAGCTATTCTATTGTACACTTGGTCAAAGAATGGTAGTCCACAGTATTACAAGGCAGCTATTAATGCTTTTCAAGATGTATTGAAAGTTTTCAAAAGAGATACGCATCCACAGAAATTTGCTGATGTGCATCACAATTTGGCGTTGATATATTCTGAAATTCCCGTTGCTTCTGAAGAAAAAGCAATGTGGACAGCCTTTTGTGCATCGTCTTTCAAAGAGGTTTTGGCTTTTTATACTAAAGAACATTATCCATATGAGAATGCTATGGCAAGTCATAACTATGCGACTGCCTTAATGCATTTTCCACCTGCAAAAATTCATAATAATTTAGAAAAAGCATCTGGCTTATTTGAAGAAGCTCTAAAAGTACGAAGCGCAAAAGATTATCCTTTTGAACGTGCTTTAACGCTTATGAATCAATTGGAATTAAGCTGGTTAACTCATAATGAGGCTGGTAAAGATGAATTAAAAAAATATGAAGATATGAAAGCGAAAGCCGAAGAGGTAAAAACTTTGGTAACTGATTCAGGGTTAATAGAACAAGCTGATGAGCATCTTCAAGAATTAGAAAAAGTAAAAAGTTTAATTTAATGCACGAGACGTCTATTGTAAATAGTATCATACGTACCCTCGAACAAGAATTTGAGGCGGAGAAATTGAATAAAATGAAGTCCATTCACTTAAAGGTGGGTATTCTCTCAAATATAGAACCCCGGCTGTTGTATAACGCATACGATGCTTCTCATATGATGAATCCGAAGTATCAAAATGTGAAGCTTGAAATAGAAATGACAGAGTTAAAAATTCAATGTGAAGTTTGTGACCATATTACCGATGTACAGAAATATCGATTTATATGCGATAATTGTCAAAAGCCCAGCAAGAATGTAATTCAAGGTGAAGAAATGCTTATTCACAAAGTGGAATTCAACGATTAGTAGAAAATTGATTTAAAGAAGAAAAAGACTATGGTAGATAAATCGACAAAAGCGGCGCGCGGGACCGTGCAATGTGAAAACACCAATATCAACTTACTCAAAGCAAATGATTTTGTTGCAGATATCATTAAGAAGGAAATGGCTAAAACCAGTACACTTCTAATAAATGTGACGTCTTCCGCAGGTAGTGGTAAGACTACCTTAATGCAAAAGACCGCCCAAAAACTAAAAGATAAAATTACCATGGCAGTTATGGTGGGTGATTTAGAAACAGAACGCGATGCAGACCGTATTCGAGAAACAGGTATTCAAGCCTTACAAATTGTAACAGGAGGAATTTGCCATTTAGAAGCGCAAATGATACACCAAGTACTAGACCAATTCGACTTGGAAAACATCGACTTGTTATTTATTGAAAATGTTGGAAATCTAGTTTGTCCGTCTTCTTTTGATTTGGGAGAAGACTATCGTGTTACATTAATGGCAACTACCGAAGGTGATGACAAGCCAAAGAAATACCCAAAAATGTTTTTGACAAGTGATATGATGCTGGTTTCAAAAGCAGATTTATTGCCCTATGTTCCTTTTTCTGTGGAAGCAGTAACCAAAGATGCGCGCGAGGTAAATCACGAATTAGAAGTAATTCAACTTTCTGCACTTTCTGATGAAGGTATTGATGAATGGTGTGATTGGCTTTTAGCAAAAATCAAAATGAAGAAAGGATAATGTCTGAATGCAGAGAACCTTTGAAATCATAATATCCGGACAAGTACAAGGGGTGGGTTTTCGCCCTTTTGTATATGGCTTAGCGAAACAACTTCAACTTAAAGGTTCAGTATCCAACAATCAAGATGGAGTTCTTATTCGCATCAACACATCCGAAGAAAAAGCACATGAATTTTTATTGGCTATTTTAAGCGGAGCTCCTGAAATTTCTTTTATTCAAAACCATAATGTTTCCGAAATTACTTTTAGTCCGTATGAGGATTTTCAAATAGTCCCTTCAGAAAAAAACCATCAAATCAATATTCCACTTACGCCTGATTTTGCCATTTGTGAATCTTGTAAATCAGAAATAAGAGATGTCGGCAATAGACGTTTTGGCTACGCTTTTACTACGTGCACCAATTGCGGGCCACGTTATTCAGTAACTACCATGTTTCCCTTTGAGCGCCCCAATACCACAGTTTCAGAATTTGACATGTGTTTAAAATGTCAAACAGAATATACGAACCCCGAAGACCGAAGGTTTCATTCGCAAACCAATAGTTGTTCTGACTGCGGAATAAAACTTCAGTTAGTAGATACAGATGGCAGGGAATTTAATGAGACCCAAAATAACATTATTAAAAAAGCTGCAGCATTGATTGCTAATGGAAGCATACTTGCTATAAAGAATACTAATGGTTATTTGCTTTGTTGCGATGCGAATAACAAACAAGCAATTCAACGGTTGCGAGAAAAAAAACGTCGCCCATCAAAACCTTTCGCTTTACTTTATCCATCCATTGAAAAAATCAAACAAGATTTTGAAGTTAGCATTCCGGAAGAGAAAGCACTCACTTCTGCTATAGCTCCAATAGTTATTCTAAATCCGAAAGAAAGTATTTCTGATTTAGAACTAGAAAGTATTGCGCCAAGGTTACATCAATTGGGAATAATGCTTCCTTCCTCATCCTTACTAATCCTTTTGATGGATGAACTCAAAATACCAATCATTGCTACGAGTGGAAATATTCATAGTTCTCCGATAATTTCTAAGAAAGAAGAAGCAGTTGAAAAATTAATCGGAGTGGCAGATTATTTTCTGCATCATGATTTGGAAATTTCTTTTCCACAAGATGATTCTGTAGTGCGTTTTGGTGGGGAACATCAAATTACACTAAGACGCTCACGCGGGCTTGCCCCCAACTATATGGGGAATACTTCTATGAAAAATCAGAAGGTATTGGCAATGGGTGCCCATTTAAAAAGCACATTTACCTTTACGCCTAATTCACATACCTATGTGAGTCCGTATTTTGGAAATCTAGATAGTTATGATGTTTCGGAGCGCTTTCAAGAAAGTATAACTAAATACACAGCGTTGTTTGAAACAGAGCCAGAAGTAGTTTTAGTTGATTCCCATCCTCAATATCAAAGTAACATTATCGGTAGTCAGCTAGCAACCAATTGGAATGCCAAATTAGTTTCAATTCAGCATCATAAAGCCCATTTTGCGAGTGTTTTAGGAGAGCATAATCTATTTGAATCCGAAGAAAAAATACTAGGTGTAGTATGGGATGGTACCGGATTCGGAGAAGATAATTCTATTTGGGGAGGCGAGTTTTTCTCCTACCACAAAAATGAAATGGAGCGATTAACACATTTCGAATATGTTGATTGGATTGCTGCAGATAAAATGGCGAAAGAACCGCGTTTGTCATTACTGAGCGTGCTTCCCGAAACTGATAGACATATTGCAAAGGGCAAATTCTCTGAGTCTGAATGGAAGATTTATAACAAAATGTTAGAAAAAAATAGCCTAAAAACATCTTCGGTAGGTAGGTTATTTGATGCTGTAGCTTCTTTACTTTTAAATATTGATTCTACGTCTTATGAAGGTGAAGCTGCTATGCTCTTAGAAAATGAAGCTAGCAACTACCAAGATGAAAGTTATATTAATTTTTTATCGGGAAATGCATATCAAGTAATCCCAACAAAAACAATAATAAAAGGTATTCATAAAGCTATCGAACAAGGGTTGCCCACAGCTCAAATTGCCAATAGTTTTATCCATACGCTTTCTCTTGTCATTATCAACATGGCAAATCAAAATAACTACAACTATGTCGTCTGCAGCGGAGGAGTTTTTCAGAATGCAATTTTGGTTAAAAAACTGCTTGAAATGGCCGAAAAGGCGCACGTTGAATTAAAATTTAATCGTATATTGTCTAGTAACGATGAGAACATATCGTTAGGTCAATTATGGTATCATCAACATATTAAAAATTGAATTATGTGTTTAGCAATTCCAGGAAAAATCAAGAGTGTTGAAATGCAATATGACGGAAGGGTTCGTATGGCTACAGTTTTATTTGGTGGTATTACCAAAGAAGCAAGTTTAGAGATGTTGCCAGATGCTGATATTGGTGATTATGTTTTGGTTCATGTAGGTGTAGCCATTAGTAAAGTCAACGAAGAAGAAGCGCAAAAAACTTTTAAATATCTAGCAGAAATTGGTGAATTAGGAGACCTAACCGATGTTGATGAATATCTTCCAAAAACAAATTAAATAAGGCATTATGAAATACATGTCAGAATACCGCGACCCTGAGTTGGCGAAAAAATATTTAGAAGAAATCAAGAACACAGTTTCTAGACCTTGGTCTATTATGGAAGTTTGTGGTGGTCAAACCCATAGCTTGGTTAAAAACGGTATCATTGATATGTTACCAGACACGGTTACAATGATTCATGGTCCGGGTTGTCCTGTTTGTGTAACGCCCTTAAATTTAATTGATAAAGCTATTTATTTAGCTGAGGAAAAAGGTGTTATTCTTTGCTCTTTCGGTGATATGTTACGTGTGCCCGGTTCACAGAAAAACCTTTTAGAAGTAAAAGCTGAGGGTGCTGATGTTCGTATTTTATATTCTCCGTTAGAAGCTGTAAAAATTGCTGAAGATAACCCAGATAAAGAAGTTGTTTTCTTTGCTGTAGGCTTTGAAACTACTGCTCCTGCAAATGCTTTATCTGTGGTGCACGCGCATCGTAGAGGCGTAAAAAACTATTCAATTTTAGCATCACATGTATTGGTGCCACCAGCGATAAAAGCTGTGATAGATGATGAAGAAAGCAAGATAGATGGGTTCTTAGCGGCTGGTCATGTTTGCACGATAATGGGGAATTCAGAATATCATCCGCTGTCTGCGGAATATAAAGTCCCCATAGTGGTAACTGGTTTTGAGCCCTTAGATGTTTTACAAGGTATTTTGATGGTTATTCGTCAGTTAGAACAGAGTAAATCGGAAGTTGAAAATCAATACGCTCGTATTGTTCGCGAAGATGGAAATCCTGAAGCTCAGAAGGTCATTAATGAGGTTTTTGAAATTAGAAATCAAATGTGGCGTGGAATTGGTGAAATTCCTGAAAGTGGCTATGCAGTTCGTGAAAAGTATGCGGAATTTGATGCTACTAAAAAATATGATGTTACTATTGAGGAGGCACCTGAGAATCCTGATTGTATTTCAGGTCAGATTATGAAGGGAATTAAAAAGCCTTTTGAGTGCTCTCAATTCGGTAAAAAATGTAAACCTACAAATCCATTAGGAGCTCCTATGGTCAGTAGTGAAGGGGCTTGCGCAGCTTACTATCACTTTTCAGGACTAGTAGAAGCTTAATCAAAATTTTAAATGTCGGAAAACAATAAAATACGCATGCAGCTGCAATGTCCTATGCCTAAACTTGACTTTGATGTCATTACTTTGGGGCACGGAAGTGGCGGAGTGCTCACTAATAAACTCCTAGATAGCGGGGTTTTTGACCTGCTGAGCAATGATATTCTTGATGAACGTCATGACGGTGCTTTTTTAGAATTGAACGGTAAAACTGCTTTTTCTACGGATAGCTTTTTAGTGTCGCCTATTTTTTTTCCTGGAGGAAATATTGGCGAACTAGCCATTAATGGAACGGTCAATGATTTGGCTATGTGCGGTGCAACTCCTAAATACCTTTCTTTGAGTTTTATCATTGAAGAAGGACTACCCGTAAAAGAGTTTTGGGATATTCTTGTAGCTATTAAATTTGCTTGTGAAAAAGCGGGAGTGCAAGTGGTAACAGGAGATACCAAAGTAGTTGAAAAAGGAAAAGGAGATAAAATATTTATAAATACTTCTGGAGTCGGCCCAATTCACGAAAAAGCAAACATCAGCGCAAAGAACATATCTGTTGGTGATAAAATCATTATTAGCGGAAACGTTGCTTCTCATGGTATGGCAATCATGTCAGTTCGTGAAGGTCTAGAATTTGAATCTGAAATTATAAGTGACACGACCAATTTGAACCATACCATCATAAATTTAATTGAGAAATTCGGTTCAAATATTCATTTACTAACTGACCCAACACGTGGTGGTGTTGCAACTGTGCTTAAAGAAATTGCGCAATCATCAGAAATTGGAATAGACTTAAAACAAAGAGATTTTCCAATCGATGAGCAAGTTGCAAGTGCTTGTGAATTATTAGGCTTAGACCCCTTGTATGTTGCAAATGAAGGGCTCTTTATTGCTTTTGTTTCAGAGTCAGAAGCGGATGCTGTATTGGCAACTTTACATCAAGATGAAAATGGAAAAAACGCTCGTATAATTGGAAGTGTTGTCCAGGAGCATCCAAAACAAGTAATTATGGAAAGTGCTATTGGCGGCAAACGAGTGATAAGTATGTTGCCTGGTGAACAATTGCCTAGAATCTGTTGATATGAATTTCGAAACCCTAGGCCCTCACGTCACAAACTCTTATGTTTTTAAAGGTTCTGAAAAGATGCCTTTCTTGGCTCCAAGAGGAGTTTTTGTGGCAAATAATCACCTTTTTGTGTCTGATACTGGGCGTAATCGTGTTTTTATTTGGAATAGTATTCCTACCTCAGAATATCAAGAACCAGATGTAGTTCTTGGTCAATTAGAAATTGAAGATACCGGAAGAAATTCTGGTGGAGAGGTAACAGCAAGTACACTTCAATACCCCTCAGGAATATGGAGTGATGGTAAAATTCTTGTAGTTGCAGATGCTTGGAATCATCGTGTACTGATTTGGCATTCTATTCCAACAGAAAATGGACAACCCGCTGATGTAGTGCTCGGTCAACCTGATTTTGAATCAAATAAAACAAACGCCATAGGAATTGGAAAAGACCCAACAGAAAAGACTTTAAACTGGCCCTACGGTGTTTTCTCCGATGGAACTTGTTTATGGATAGCAGATACTGGAAATCGCAGGATACTGTATTACAATGAGATTCCTAAATCAAACTTTGCCCCCGCCGATAAAGTTATTGGGAAGCCAAACTTTACCACACGTGATTATGAGAACAATGAACCTATTTGGCCGTATTCTGTTAAAATAAATAACAAGGGTCAAATGGCAGTTGCAGATACTCAGTTCTATCGCGTTCTAGTATGGAATAATAAAAAAGATGCATTTGTAAAGCCCGCTGATATCATAATTGGTCAAGATAGTTTTGATGCATGTGGACAAAATCAGTTTAGACTAGCCCCAGAAGCAAATACACTCAATTGGACCTACGACGCGTGTTTTTATAAAGATGGAATTCTAGTAAATGATACGGGAAATAGTAGAATTTTAAAGTTTGATAAAATACCTAGTGAGAACAATAGTTTTCCAAAAACACTTATAGGTCGCGAAAATTTTAAAACAAGCAGTGAATTTAAAGGCAATATGCACGGGACAAAAAGCGCAATTTATTGGCCTTTTTCAATAACTACAGAAAGAGATACTTTGTTCATTGCGGACACAGGAAATCACAGAATAGTCATAACGACTTTAAAAGCCTAGAGGCTCAGGTAAAGCCAGTAAATACCAATAGCGATTGCGAAAATTCCACCTGAGAGACGAATTGTTCTGAACAGCGTTTTGCTGTTTTGTTCTTTTGAATAGTTCGCGATTTTTCCCAATAAAAAAGTATAGATAGTCATTGTTAAAACGGTCCCAAGTCCAAATCCTATGATGTATTGAATACTATCTGTTTGATTCTCAAAACCTAAAACAGGCAAGAGTAAAATAAAATGTGCAATTCCAGCGAGGCCATGTAAAATGCCAATTCCAAAAGAAGACCACATGTTTTGTTTCACTTTCTTATCATGCACATGCGGATGCTTATGGTTTTTGCTTTTGTAAAAGATGCTAAACAGTGCCCAAAGGCCAACCGCAATTAAAACAATTCCTACTAACTGCTCACTATGTTCTGATATTTTTTCTACAGGAATATATTCTTTGAATAAAAGAAAAAGTACTCCAATGAGAAGCATTCCTAACAAATGTCCAAAACCCCAAAACAAGCCAATCTTCCAGACTTTTCGCCTTGTTTCGATGGCCAAAGGAGTAACAGCGGCCAAATGGTCTGGCCCAGAAACTACATGGAGTACTGAAGCTGCAATTCCCGCAAAAAAAGGAAGGTTAATCATAACTAATATTCTGAATGCAATATAGGGAAATTTAAGATTATTGTCGGTTGTAAAGATTGAGCTTTTAAAATTATTATGCTTTGTACAATGCTTATTTTTAAGAAAATTTAAAAAGATAACGCTGAGTTTTAGAATATGAAATGAGTTTATTTAGGAGTAAATGAGGAAAACACGTTCATGATTCTTAAAATTTTGTTAAAAAGAGATTAATTCGGTGTCACTAAATTTTATAGCCTCTTTTAGCCCCTTTAAACGTTAGAAAAATTAAAATTTGGATAGTTCCTCTTTGTTCAATGCCTCTTTTCCGCATAATGGGTTAACATGAATGCAGCAACAAAATCTTGCTTAAAGAAATGAACATCAACACGATAGCCTAAACAAATATGACTGTTATGTTAGGGGTGCATGAGATGTCGGTAGGGGTTATGCTATATTTAGTCATTTCTGAAGTCAAAAAAAGATATAATGTTTTTTGTTAAAAGGGTACCCGGGTATACCTTTTTAAAGAAAACGGTTATACTTTATATCATAAATCAAAGTATAGCTAAAAGTTTATATCAATGGGACCCCCTGAGTTCCCTTTAATACTATTTGGGTAAGTCATACCGCCATCAAGCATATCATCCTTTATCTTAACTAAGTAGTAACTATAATCCCCACTCTTCTTTTTAATGCTAATATTCGCTGGAGCTAGCTTCTTTAATGCATTGCCTAAATCATTTCCTTTAAAAAAATGTCCATTACGCTTTAAAATCTCCCCTATTTCATTGTATCTTAATCTAGGTTCTGGATTAGGTTCATACACAAAATAATTACTGAGAATTTCGTCAGTATTAGAGCTGTACATATATTCTTGAGCTTTAATGCGAATAAGATTAAGATCTTTAGTGTTGAATAGTGCATCAGCTCCTAAATAAAGAGCATCATGTCTTATTTGTGACCACAGCTGAAGCATATCTATAGAATTTAAAGCTTCAAAATCCATTTCACCCTTTACAGTGTAAATAAGAAATCTAGTCTCGTCTTTGTCATTCATTATCTCCTTATGATTGGTTGAGCCAACAAAAGCACACCTTCTTTCAAATATTTGAGAGTTTCTATCATACTTCTTTCTTTGGGAGTACACTTCTTCTGAAATTAGAGACCTTAAATAACCATTTGAGTTGATAAGCAGGTCTTGAATATCATCAAAATTTATAACTAGCTTACTGCTTTTGTTGTTGTCAAAGTCATCACTATCTCTCCCTGGCTTATCAGGGTACTCTGCATAAATCTCCAGACCCTTTATTTCTGTCCATTCATGAATTTTATTTTGCATTCCAAGTTGTCTTAAAAAGCTTGACTTACCTGAATTTCTTTCTTGGCTATATAAAATCAGAGCCACCCTTGAGTGTACTTTCTTTGGAAGGTCTGGATCAATTCCTCTAAGTCCAAATGCATACATGGTATAAAAAAACTTAGATAATAGATAATGCATTTTCTCTTTGTTCCCCTCTAGATTCATGGCGTTTATAAGCTCAGTTATTCTATCATTACCATCCCATTCATTTTGTTTAACTATATTATAAAAAATGGACAGGGGGTTTAGTTTAGTGATGGCATCTGTTTTAAAAATCTTCATAAAATTAGTGTCATTAAAATTCACTCCATTATCGCGCAGAAAAAAGTAAAAGTCCGCATAGCTTATATTCATATGTGAATTGTCTAAAAGAGGATAACCTTCTTCTGACTTAGCAAACACCCTTTCTATCTCTGGTATAACAACTATTTTTTTGCTTAGGTCATTAATAAAACACCCATGGTTTAATTTTCCTTTATTGTTAAACCAAAGAGATGGTGATAGTGAATTTTGTTTGCTTAAAGAGTCAGTTTTTTTTGGGCTAACACTGTTGAACTGATGAGAATACCTCAGATAAATATCATCAATGGTTGTCTCAATCTCTTCAAGAGTTAAAGAAGTATCTGATAGACTTTTGAAATAATTTATCACCTCATTCTTATCTATTCCCAAAGTATTTGCTTTTCCTGCACATGAGATAATTACATTATGCCTATTGCCTTCGGAGAAGCCAAGCATTGACTTATTAAACAAATAATCAATGTCAACTTCTTTGACTGACTCTAATTTTAAAGCTGCATGTATGTCAAATACTTTAGAATCTTCTTCAAGATACAGGTCAGGATCCCATGAAACATAGCAAAGTCTACTGATGTCTTTCACGCTATTGTCTGATTCCATTTCTGTAATTTCCTTGTAATAATTATTTACTATTTCAAAAGCCTTTTCATGACAACTAGCATCACTATTTACTTTAACAAATACTTTCAATCCCTCTCCTCCTGGACTAACAAATACAACGTGACTAGTGTCAATGCTGGATAAAGATTTTTTTAAGGCTACAATGTCTTGAACATTATCATAGTCCAGACCCACAATTTGATTGTATTTGTTAAGATTAGATTTTTCATGCCCTCCCTTAAAGGTTCCACACCATGTAAATGCAGGAAAGTGTTTTGCTTTAAATTCTTGACGTGTTTTTTTATCATTAATCTTTCTGAGTTTTACTACTAATTCTTCATAGTCTCCATATTTAACGGAATGAACAACTCCCATTAGAGTTACATCGTTGTTGGTTTTTGAACGACACGTATTATATAGGCTTATTTTATTTGTCATTTTGTAAGGTTTTAACTGCCCAAAGGTCAGATTCATTAATTCTAATTGATTCATTTTCGGAATTGGATGTAAGCCATCTGTCCAACTCGTTTTTGTTGAAATACAATTTTTTACCAAAAGGATTGTGATAAGGAATCTTACAAGAAGCAGTTAATTTGTACATATAGCTTTGGGAGATGCTAGTGTATGCACATGCCTCTTTGAGAGTTAAAGTGTTTTTTGAGAACGAACTGGTTAATTTAAGTTCCTCTAAGGTTGCAAGGATTTTTTCTGTCTCTGTCATTTTATCTAGTTTGATTATTTGCTGTAAAAATACTACTAGATATAGGCGTTCCCAAAATTTTTGGGTTCAGAGGGGTTCAGTGAACTACTTGAAAAAAATGTAAGAATTGTAAGCGTAAATCTTATTTAGAGTCTTTGTTAAAATACTGCAAATAGAATTCAGCAGGTAAATTATCATTAATATCGTCACCTATTATTTCGGGCAGAATAGATTCCTCAAAGTATATGTTTTCTTCGATTTGTAATTTTCTTTCTCTTATGAGGTCATTTATGATTTCATCAATAATTTTGTAATTTGACGGGAGTTGGTTCTTATTTCTATTATTTTTCACTCTAAGCTCAGCAGCATGCTTAATCCCGAAAATATATTTAGAGTTTTTGTCAAGATTTTTCCTTTTTATAAAAGAAAACTCATCCAACTGATCTAGGAAATATGGGCATAAATTTTTTTGGCCAATCCATGCTACTAATGGTTTAGAGCTTTTCATATCAATAATACTTTCACCAATAAAAGCTTTTCTAAATTGATCAAAAGAAACCTTTTCAATTAGATTTTTTTCGGTTAGATGCCTTTGAAGGAGTTCTAAACACCACCGAGCTCCTAATATACCTGACCTCCATGTTTCTAAAGCAAATCCTTTATCTGTTATTTTTTTTGATATTATTGCCAAGATCTCTTCCTTTTGATCGAATAATAATTTATCAACTTCAGCTTTTGTGTAGAAATCTTTACTCATGACTAAATGCTTTTTCAAGTGCGTAATTAAGGTCTTCTTTAGCGTATTGCGCATAAGACCTTTCAGTAGTTTTAACGGAGTTGTGTGCCATCAATTTTGAGAGCGTATAAATAGGTGTTCCCTTTGATAAATGGTATACGGCAAATGAATGTCTGGCGGTGTGGCTTCCAATATTTTTTTTCTTTATTCCAGCCTCAAGAATCCATCTCCTCAATTTTTCATTCTGATATCCATCATATTTAAAACCTAAAAAAATCTTAGTCTCACCATCACCTCTGGCAGGGAGTAAATTAATAGCCTGTTTTGGTAGTTTAAACGTTAATCTAACCCCCTTTTTGCCTGTGATGAGGTCTAACTCAGTTTGCGAATTAATAACCGGTAAATGCTTCCATTTCAAGCTTTCAATGTCTCCTTTTCTAAGTCCTGTATAAAATGCAAATAGAAAGGCCTTTTTAAGCATCTCATTGTCACAGTTTGTTTTATGAAGAGTTGATATTTCTTCAAGTGTTAAGTAAGTAATTACCTTGTCTGGTATAGCGGGCGCTTTTACTTTTGAAGTGGGAGAGGAGTCTATTAGTCCTCTAGAAACCGCATCATTCATTATCACGCAAAATCTAACAAAGTAGGAGTTCTGACTAGATTCTGATAATTTATTGTAGCTGGACCTCAAAGAAAAAGTATTTTTTAAATATGTTCTAAATCCGATACAGAAATCGTAATCTATATCATTTACCATTAATTCCTCATTGTAGTTATTTGAGCAATATTTTAATAGGTGCTTTTTTGTCGCTCCATATAACTGAAAGTTTTTTATTGAAGACCCACCTCTGTTCTTAGCAACAAAATCTATGTGATTAAAAAAGTTTTCTTTTTTCTCTTGATGATTGTAGTTTTTTGAATTGACCTGTCTTTTTAAAGCTTCAATTCTATCTAGTAAGATTTCTTTATTTAGCTTGTTGGTTTTCTTTTGCTCGATCGTTTTTGGGGTGTTCCAGAATTTTAAATCATTCAGAGAAATGTATTTGGACTTAATATGTTTTCCGTAATAGATTCTTACTCTGTAGTAGTGTTCCCCATTAGTTGAACTTATTTTAGTTTTGGTCACAGTAGCCTTCATGTAATTGTATCAAATTTGATACATTAATACATTGATTGTATCAAATATGTATCATTATTATGAAATAAAGATACAATTAAAAGAAAGCAATAAAACTATAATATCCTAAAAATAAAGGAATTGTTAACAAAAGTAAATCAACAGAAGCATACTTTACTTTCCAATACAGAAGTTAGCGAATATATTTCCAAGTAGTTCGTCTGAGCTAATTTCTCCTGTAATTTCACCAAAGTGATACAGTGCTTGGCGAATGTCTATGGCCATGAGGTCAGAAGGCAGGCCTGCCGCCAATCCGTCTTGTACCTTGCCAATTTCTTCCTGTGCCCTGAGTAAGGCGTCATAGTGCCTGGAATTACTAACAATAGTGTCGTTGTTGTGCAGAGCTCCGGTATGTACTACATTTAGGAAAGCCTCTTTTAGAGATTCAATGCCCTCTTTTTCTTTGGCAGAAAGCGGGGAGAGATCTGTGATGGTTTCTTTTATTTTCGCCACCGCTGCCTCTGAAATGAGGTCTGCTTTATTTCCAAGGACCAGCAATGGTTTTTTTGGATAGGTTTCTTTGAGCTTTTGAAGGGCAGCGGCATCGGCCGTGATAACGGCCAAATCTTCTGAACACTTTTTTAAGTCTACCATGTAAACCACTAATTGTGCCTGCTGAATTTTCTCAAATGTCTTGGCAATGCCCAATTGTTCTATTTGGTCTTGTGTATCTCTAATTCCTGCGGTATCTATAAATCTAAACCCAATGCCGCCAATAGAAATTTCATCTTCTATGGTGTCTCTAGTAGTCCCTGCAATGTCAGAGACTATGGCTCGCTCCTCGTTTAAAAGGGCGTTGAGCAGGGTAGATTTCCCAGCATTTGGGGCGCCTACAATAGCCACTGGAATTCCATTTTTTAGCACATTGCCTAGAGCAAAGGAGTCTATGAGTTGCCTGAGGACTTTAGCGATTTTTTCTAAAAGTGTTCTAAACGCTTCGCGGTCTGCAAAGGCTACGTCTTCTTCTGCAAAATCTAACTCTAATTCTATGAGGGATGCAAAGTTCAATAATTCTTGTCTGAGGGCTTTTATTTCTGAACTAAACCCACCGCGCATTTGTTGCATGGCAATTTGGTGTGCCGCTGCGTTGTCTGAGGCTATTAAATCTGCCACTGCTTCTGCCTGACTCAGGTCTAACTTGCCATTTAAAAATGCCCTCAGGGTAAACTCACCTCCGGCTGCCATTTCGCATCCTTTTCTTAAGAACAATTGGAGTATTTCTTGTTGTATATAGGATGAACCGTGACAGTTTATTTCTACTACGTTTTCTCCTGTGTATGAATTAGGCCCTTTAAATAGGGAGACTAAAACCTGGTCAATTATTTTGTCTCCATCTGTGATATGCCCCAAATGTATGCTGTGGCTTTTTTGCTTCTGGAGGTCTTTATCTCTGATAGATTTGAATTGCGCTGCGACAAGAGACCATGCGTCAGATCCAGAGACCCTTATGATAGATACAGCACCAGCACCTGCAGGTGTGGCTATGGCAATAATATTTTTTTCATGAGACATGCTGCAAAATTAGCTAAAAAAATGGGAGTGGGCTTAGATTAGTTTAATCCCTTTTGTAAGTTCCTTTTTTTGTATTTTAGAAGTCTAACCAATTTATACAATTATGATGAGAGCAGACAAAAACTTATTAATGGTCACCCATCTGAGTCAGTTGCTAGATTTAGTCACCGGCTTTGGGGGTTTAATAGTGCCCGTAGTTTTATGGCTGACCCAAAAAGAGCTTGTCATAGGAATGGACGAGCATGGAAAGGCTATTGTTAATTTTCAAATATCACTTTTCCTTTTAGCGCTTATATGTATTCCTGCTATTTTTTTATTGGGATTAGGGATTTTAGGCCTAATAGGTATTGGGATTTTAGGCCTTGTTTATCCTATATTAAATGCGATTAGAGTGAGTAATGGGGAACCCATCTCTTATCCATTCTTTAAATTTCTGAAGTAAAATAAAAACGGCCGCTATAAAAGCGGCCGTTTTTTTCAAACAAGGAACTATTTAGGCTTAGTTATTAAGCATGACCGGCATAACCAGCATGGTAACGTGTTCTCCTGGATCTAAACTATCAGATGGGGTCAAAATACCGGCTCTGTTAGGTAAACTCATAGAGAGTGTAATTTCATCTGAATTTAGATTATTCAACATTTCAGTAAGGAACCTTGAATTGAAGCCAATTTGGAGGTCATCTCCCTGGTAGCTACAGCTCAAACGCTCTTCTGCTTTGTTGCTGTAATCCAAATCTTCTGCAGATATATTTAATTCAGCACCGGCTACTTTTAATTTGAGCTGATGCGTTGTTTTGTTTGAAAATATAGCAATCCTTCTCACAGAGCTTAAAAATAAGTTTCTGTTAAGATTGAGCACATTTGGATTTTCCTTAGGAATAACCGCTTCGTAATTAGGGTATTTACCGTCAATTAGCCTACAAACCAACTCTGTCTGATCGAAACTAAATTTGGCATTACTGTCATTGTACTCAATAGTTACCTCTGACTCAGAACCAGCTAAAATCCCTTTTAAGAGATTTAATGGTTTTTTTGGCATAATAAATTCTGCCGTCTGAGAAGCCTGTACATCTGTTCGTTGGTATTTAACCAATTTGTGAGCGTCGGTAGCGACAAAAGTAAGGCTCTCTGTATTAAACTGAAAGAACACCCCACTCATTACAGGTCTTAAATCATCATTACCAGCAGCAAAAATAGTCTTTGAAATAGCGGTAGCTAAAATATCTCCAAGAATGGTTGTTTTACTTGGATTAGACAAGCTCACTGGATTAGGAAACTCACTTCCGTCTGCATAGGCTAGTGCGTATTTTCCGTTATTAGCGCTTATCTCAACCGTATTGTTGTCTTCTTTAATAAAGGTCAACGGCTGCTCTGGGAATGTTTTTAAAGTGTCTAGTAATAATCTTGCTGGTATAGCTATACTGCCATTATCTGAAGATTCTACTTCTAGAACAGCATGCATGGTGGTTTCTAAATCAGAGGCAGACACAGTAAGTGAATTGCCTTCTAAATGGAACAAGAAATTGTCTAATATGGGTAGTGTGTTACTGTTGTTTATAACGCCCCCTAAAACTTGGAGTTGTTTGAGTAAGTAAGCACTTGAAACTATAAACTTCATGAATATTAATTTTATGAATTGAATGTGGTAGAATAAAAAGTCTTAATAAACCACTACCTACAAAGATATTTTAATTGTACTTTTTTGAGAAACAAACTTATTAACAGAAAAACACCTATTCAAGCGGCTATTTTTTGAGGATACTTTTTTTAAAAGCAGAAAATAAACAACATAACTCCTTTAAATATAAGTGATTCAAATGTAGCGATATGTTTTAGTGAATCTTAAGCACATTTATGGGCGTTTTTAAAATTGTTTATAACTGAAAGCCCCTAAAAATATTTAGTCAAATTCTAGGCTAATACTGTCTAAGTAATCCAAGCCTAAAAGACTGGAAGCGCCACCACTTGTTTGAAGATTGCTTTTGTAAATGGCAATTTCTATATAGCCAGCCTTATTAAAAATAGCCAATAATTCTCCATCTCCTTTTCGCTTTTCTTTTTCCAAGTCAAAACGAATAATGTCCGAATACCTTTTATGGATTTTAGTGATACTGGCGTGTCTGGCCCTTATTTTGAAATCCCTTCCTTTTTGGTGTTCTTGAAACAACTGCTGGCTAATATTGGTCACCACATTTCCATAATTGTCAATGTAAATGACGCTACCGCGGATGCTCCTTTCGTCTGCGTCTACCTTGGGTTTAAAATCAATTAACTCTTTTAAGTCATTGAATGGTTTTCCAATAACATCTAAAGTACCACCCCTAACAATATGGCAGGCTACTTTCACGAAAATATCTAGGGTAGGGAAGGCTGTTTCTTCTGAGTGAGGTAATTGAATACTTACTACTTTATCTGGCTTTATACTGGTGCATATTAAATGGACTACGCCGGTATTCGCTGAGATAAAATAGTGTCCGTCTACAAAAACTACAATATGTGGGTTTTCTGGTGTTTTCTCTCCATCTACACCAACAATATGAATACTCCCTTTTGGGAAATGGGTGTAAGCATTTTTTAAGATATAAGCACATTCCTGAATATTGAATGGACTTATTTCGTGAGAGATGTCAACAATAATTGGGTGCTCAAGCTCGCAGTGAATGGCTCCTTTAATGGCGGAAACAAAGTGGTCTTTTGTCCCAAAATCTGTAGTTAAGGTAATGATAGCCATACACGCTGTTAATATTTTTATAAGATATCAAACTGTTTTTTTGCGTAAGTTTGTCTTACAAAATTACACAAATTTACGGGCATTAAAAGACAGATTGTAGAACCTAAGTAAAACTTTTCATTTGAACGAAATCATAATTGAAATTACAGACGTAAGTCCCAGAGATTTTTTTGGGCAGAACAATGAAACAGTCGCTCTTTTAAAAGAACATTTTCCAAAACTTAAAATCATAGCTAGGGGGAGTAAAATTAAGGCTTATGGCAGTGAATCTGAGCTCAATGATTTTGAACAAAAATTTGACAAACTCACCGCCCATTTTGCCAAATACAATAAAATTGATCCTGCTGCTGCAGCTGCTCTGTTGAGTGATACTTCTCCGGACGAAATAGAGGTATTGCAAACTGTTGGAGATGTAATTCTTCATGGCGTTTCAGGAAGATTAATTAAAGCCCAAACACCCAACCAGAGAAAGGTGGTGAACGCCATGGCTAAAAATGATATGGTATTTGCCATTGGTCCAGCAGGAACTGGTAAGACTTATACAGGTGTCGCTATGGCGGTAAAAGCTTTGAAAGAAAAGCAGGTTAAAAGAATCATATTGACTAGACCTGCAGTTGAGGCAGGAGAAAATTTAGGGTTTTTACCAGGAGATTTAAAAGAAAAATTAGATCCCTATATGCAGCCTTTATACGACGCCCTGAGAGATATGATTAGTCCAGAGAAACTGGCCTTGTACATTGAAAACGGCACCATACAGATTGCTCCGCTTGCTTTTATGAGAGGTAGAACGTTGGACCATGCTTTTGTGATTTTAGACGAAGCCCAGAATACCACCCATGCACAGATGAAAATGTTTCTCACTAGAATGGGAAAAAGTGCTAAGTTCATGGTTACTGGAGATCCCGGACAGATAGATTTGCCAAGAAGAATTACTTCTGGACTAAAGGAAGCCTTGCTAATCCTTCAAAATATTGAGGGCGTTTCCATTGTGTATTTAGACGACAAAGACGTAATTAGACATAAATTGGTTAAAAAAGTAATTGAAGCCTATAAAACCATTGAACACCAAAATTAATAGAATGACCCATACCATTACAGATACCAATTTTAATTTTCCAGGACAAAAAAGTATTTACAAAGGAAAGGTAAGAGAGGTATACGCTTTAGAAAATGATTTGCTAGTAATGATAGCTACCGACAGGCTTTCAGCATTTGACGTTGTTATGCCAAGAGGAATACCTTATAAAGGACAAATTCTCAATCAAATTGCCACCAAAATGATGGGAGCTACTAAGGATATTGTACCCAATTGGCTTACGGCTACTCCAGATCCAAATGTAGCAATTGGTCATGCATGTGAGCCTTTTAAAGTAGAAATGGTCATTAGGGGGTATATGTCTGGTCATGCGGCAAGAGAATACAAAGCTGGAAAAAGAATGCTATGTGGTGTTCCTATGCCAGAGGGACTTAAAGAAAATGATGCTTTTCCTACCCCAATCATCACCCCCGCTACAAAGGCAGAAATGGGAGACCACGATGAAGATATTTCTAGAGAAGACATTCTGGCCAGAGGGATTGTGTCTAAAGATGATTATGAAATACTTGAAAAATACACGTATGCCCTTTTTGAAAGGGGTACAGCACTAGCTGCGCAGCGAGGTTTAATTTTAGTAGACACTAAGTATGAATTCGGAAAAACAGCTTCTGGGGAAATTGTTTTGATAGACGAGATTCACACCCCAGACTCTTCGCGATATTTTTATGCAGACGGTTATGAAGAAAGACAAGCTGCCGGAGAAGCACAAAAACAACTCTCTAAAGAGTTTGTGAGGCAATGGCTCATTAGCCAGAATTTTCAGGGCTTGGAAGGACAGACACTTCCTGAAATGTCTGATGAATATATTGCATCAGTTTCTGAGCGATATATTGAATTGTATGAAAACATTACAGGAGAGACCTTTGTGAAGGCTCCTTTAGACAATATTCAATCCAGGATTGAAGAGAACGTACTTAATTTCTTAAAGTAGTAATGTTTTATATATACTAGACAAGAATCCCCATGCTTTGGGGATTTTTTTTTATATTTAGTTGCTTATCACATCTATCATGAATCAAAATATTTCTGCTCAAAAATACTGGAGAATAAACTTAAAGTATTTGTCAATTCTTTTATTCATATGGTTTTTATGTTCATTTG
>OJHK01000363.1_pt1 | contig 31392 bp, 29 predicted proteins | sample 1595161 | NCBI WGS metagenome assembly OJHK01 (sample SAMN05416842, study PRJEB24817) | seawater metagenome | isolation source: Sea water | place: Canada:Atlantic | collected 2013-07 | reverse complement strand
CCTTCAAAATAAGTCTATTTTCCTTTTGGGGATACGCTGGTGAAATGGGTATATAGCCTAATCCCTGCTATCCTTTAATCCCTCTCTAACCTAAGTTTAAAATATTTATTATGTTTAAATAATAACTGTTAGCACTATGAAAATAATCCTTTACACTTAAGATTAAAAAAGCCATCTTTTTTTCTCTATGCGCCCATATTATTTGTTTGCCATTTCTGTCTATCAATGCGAGGGTTTAAAAGCAACCGCTACTCCAAAATAAAGGCACTCCTTTAACCTCATCTGTTTTGACTAAGGTAAAGTGCATTGTAAGGCTATTGATTTAGTTAAGCCCTAAGATTGTTAATTGCTCATCTCTTGTCCCAAGCATAAACTCATCAAATTCTAAATAAAATTCTTCTAAACTTATTCCAAAACTCTTTTCAAAAGAGTAAACATATCCTTCTCCAATATTTTCTCTTTCAAGTTCGGCCAAATCAATGTAATAATTCTCCACCATGTCTACTAAAGATGACCTTTGTGTTTTTAATAGATATAAATGAGCTAAAGAACCAGCGGAGTATTGATAAGCAAATTGTCTTGAAACACCTGTTGGATTATTAGTGGACTCTAATCGGCCAATATTCTTACCATTTTCATAGTCTTTTAAACTAACAATATCATTTCTTGAAGCTGCATCAATTATAACATTTCTTGCCTCATCAAGATAATCAATAAATGCTTGATTAGAATCTATCCAGTTATTTTGAGCAGATAAAGATATACCTGCAAATTCTGCTCCGCCTTCTTCTATCCATACTGGACCAACTAAACCAACAAAGTCTAGATTATCTCTTCCTTCTGTAATTCTAGAATAGTTCCATCCAAAGTTGTTGGTCTCCTCAAAATATAACTTATGTGAGTTTTGATAAATATGAAAAAATTCGTGATAAATAGTTTTTCTTCCGCTAACTAAGTTTTCATAGATACCTTGAGCTAATTCACCTTGACCTCCATTGTGAATATTTTCAATATCTACACCTGCTGCTGCTGTATAATCTCCCGGGTCAAAGCCACCATTTGTCATCTTTAATGCATCCCAATTGTTCATGACCAAATCCAGGTCAGAAATTCCATTGTAATAAGCTGTAATATTAATCGGTAATAATTGCCCTAACCTATTTGATGCAGATGTCAAGACCTCATTAATTAAGAATATTGATTCTTCTGAAACTCCGGCATAGCTATTTAAACATATTTTGCTCATTCCTTGATTTGTTTGCCATCCATATGAATAATATTCATAATTATTTTCTGAATAGTCTGGACTAGGTTTTTCAGGATAAAAAGGGGTGTTACACGAAAGTAGAAATGATTCAAATGTTGCTGAGATTGATATATCACTATTTACTGTAATTGATATTGAATTTTCATTAGAGGTAGAATCTCCTGACCAACCACTAAAAACATATCCATTTTGCGCAGTAGCTGTTAAATTAACTGATGCTCCTGAGGTAAAGCTACCCCCTGAAGTATTTACCGAACCTCCTTCTGCAGCAGACACTGTTAGAGTGAATTTTTGAACAACAACTGGCTCTGGAGTAACTTGAACAGGTGTTACATCTTCATCACCTCCACCACCACAAGAAATTAGTATTAAACCTAAAAATAACAATATCAGCTTTTTCATATATTTAATTTATCCATACAATTTACAAAACTGTTTTTTAAAGCACAGGTTATGCTAATGTACTTCTGATTGTAAAAACCAAGTTTGGACTCACAGCAGCTTACGCCTATGACTTTGGAACGCCCAGTGGATCTGCGGCAATCACCACAAGCGGAACAGAAATCTTTTTGAAGTTTAAGTTTTAATATCCAGGCAGATCATCTGATTTAATCAAAACCACAAAAGAGAGTGATATTCACATACTCAATGAACTTAATATGAATAATAAGAGTAAATTAAATCAACAGATTATTGATAAAGACAAAGAAATACTCCTGTAAAGTATTGCAAGGCTATTTGAACTTACTGAAGAAGATAGGTCTAAGTTTTAGTTTTATACTTTTCTTCCAACGGCATAAAATCAATATCAAGATATGCTCCATTGGCGTTGTCATCTGAAACTATTTGAGGTTTTCCTTTAATAATTTCAATAGAATTTCGATGTATATGTCCAGCAAAAATTCCCATTACATTGGAGGAATCAAAAACTTTTTTATAAAATTCAAATGTTGTTTTAGTATGACCATTTTCTGGCCATTTAGGACGTCTTTCTAATTCAAAATTACGATCTGTTGTTGCTCCCCAAAATGGATTTCCACAACCAAAAGAAATTTTCTTTCCGGGGGCGTACATTGGAATGTGAACCAATAAAACAAGGGGTAATCCAGACGCAACCTGCTCTGAAAAAAAATTCAATTGCTCCTCATTTATTTCATATGTTGAATTATCAATGGCTAAAAATCTAATTCCTTTTATATCATATGCTGCCATCAAAGGATTGTTTCCTTGATATAAGGGCTTTAATCTTTTTTCTATCCATTTATCACGAAGTGACGTTAATTTACCTTTCATTCCCTCATAATGCCAATCGTGATTTCCTGCAATATAAATGTAGGGAATACCAATAGCTTTTAGTTTGGATTGTACCCATTCAATTCCAAGTTCAGAGGGAAAACTGAAAATATCACCAACTAATGCAATAACGTCTGCATTTAATTCTTTAGCAAATGTGAGTGCTTCCTCAAAGGACTTTTTAGGATTTGTTTTTTCTCTTGTTTTGAAATGTGTGGTTTGGTTGTAAGCCTTCGCCATCCGATTGCTATAATTTAGAAAAGGTATACCCCTCTCATCGTCCATATACAAATGTGTATCTGCAATATGGATTACTTTTATTTTTTCTTTAATAACATCACTATAAAAAGACACTTTTTCTTGATCCATAGTAACGTATACCTCAAAAGGCTTTTCAGCTTTTTTTATTTGTGTTTGATCACAGGAAATGGCCGAAAGCCCAAGTCCTGAAAATACGGTTGTTGTTTCCTTTATAAATGTTCTACGTTTCATTAAATTTTAATTAACACGTTAATATAATAATTCTCTATAACTTATCAATCTATTTCCCTTTATTAACTTGCATAATCTGTTGTTAACGAACAATTTAAACACTGCAATATCATGATTAAAAGCAATAACCTAAAACAAGGTTAACGAGACAACAACTCTAAAACCATCTTTAATTTCACCTACCGTCACTCTGGAGCAATAGAAGGCTATAAGAAAACGGGCAGTATTGTTTCGCCTCAGAAAGCCATGGGACAAGCGTCAATAAATATTAGTTTGACTCACTGAAGATGAGCTGTCTGGCCTAAGGATAAATTCCTCATAGGGGTAGGATAGAGTTAACGAAACCGGAGGAGCCACCACTGAAATTCAAAGGTAAAGAACTAGTATTATGGACACACCGACCTGTCAGATTGCGCAAAAACTGATGATTTAACGGCACTGTTTTTGTTAAAAACAGTAGTTTTATATATCTTGTAAACGCCTTAAAATCAACACCTCTTGCATCAAATTTATAGATTACAATGCGCTATGATGGATTTAAAATCTATGGTAGATCTATTTGCCCAAATTCTTCTTCTTAAAGAATTAAGGACCGTATTGAATTTATCTTAAAAAAACGAAAATGAGAAACAAATTATTCCTACTACCAATTATTTTAATACTCCTATTTTCTTGCAAAGGAAACCAAGAGTTTAACTTAAATTCCTTAAATAATTATTTATTAATAACTTTTGAATCAGAGGATTTATTCCCTGAAGGGATTGCCTTTTATGAAAAATCAAACACTTTTCTTTTAAGCTCCTATTTCAAAGGAGCTATTTATGGTTTAGATAGTAAAAGTGAGGTATCTATATTGTTCCAAGATGAAAAACTTGATAAGCCCTGCCGCCATAGCAATAAATGCAAAAAAAAATTATTTATATGTTGCTAATGGAGATGCGGGCGTTTCAGAAAAATCAAATGAAACAACTGCTCGAAAAATAGCAGGCGTATTGGTTTATGATTTAATGACTAAAAAAAGAGTAGAATATGTAGACTTCACCAATCTTAGTGATGAGGTAAAATGTTACGCAAATGGACTAACGCTTGATGCGAAAGGAAATGTATACGTAACAGATAGCCACAGACCAATTATTTATAAGATTGATGGACAAACAAATGAATCTTCTGTTTTCTTAAAAGACAAAAGATTTGGCGGAGACGACTGGAACCTTAACGGAATTACTTATCATCCAAAGGGTTATTTAATTGCTATTCAAATGAGTAAGGGCATATTATTTAAAATTGATTTACTTACAAAACAGATAAGTAAAATACAATTGGACGAAAATATTATCGGAGCAGATGGGATAACTATTATAAATAATAATCAAATTTTAATTACCCAAGCTTTTGAGATTGAAGAGGGAAAAATGACTAAAGGAGCATTAAAACTAATAGAGACTGAAGATGACTGGGTAACAGGAAAAATAACAGCTAAGAATACCGAAATAGCTTTAAATCCAACGAACAGTGTTCGTGTAAAAAATGAGGTTTTTGCTTTAAATTCTTCCATTGGAGCTTTCCTTTTCGCTGGAAAAAATCAAAACAATTATAGTCTTGTAAAAATTAAATAAAGCGTCCTAATTTTCATAAACTGAACTGTCAAACTACATAAAATAAATATCATTCAACGGCACTTAAAAAAATAGCGTTCTGTATTATGTAAACGCTTCAAAACCAATACCTATGCATCCTATTGATCAAGAAAGGGATAGCTAACAAAGCTCCATGATGGACTTAGAACCTATGGTAGATCTGTATGTCCAAATTCTTCTTCTTAAATAATTAAAATTTATCCTCACAAACCGAGGTGTTTGAAGCTGATTTAAAGAATTATTTTGAAAGAAAACAACGTCTTAGGAGTGCTTTTATGTATTAATATTTAACTGAAACGGGACTATTGCGTAGTCTCGCATTGTGGCGAATGCAATAACAAACGAACTCTCAAAAAAAAGACGAAAACTATTTAGTTTTCGTCTTCGGGTTTAATAAATTTTGAACGATATTTTTCTAAAAATTTTTTCTGTCTTGCATTCATCTGTTGCCATATTTTGTCAATATCCATAAAGTCTGAACCAAAATCACTTTCAAAAAAATCATCATTAAAGAAATGTTTACTAAAAAGTGAGTCTTTAGAAAAAACATCTTCAAACTCTCGGTTTTCAAATACCGAAAAATTGGTGAAAAATCTTGATTTAAAAGATTGCATCAAACTATCCCGCTCTAAAAATGATAGATTGTCGTATTTTTCATCGGAAGACCAAGAATAAATACTATCATACCTAATTAAATTTCCATTTTCGTCAAATTCTTTATCTACTTTCCAAGAGCCCTTTGGTTCTTTAACTGATTTTTCTTCGCTTTCCTTATTTTTTAGATCTTTATTTTGACTGTTGCAACTCACGCTTAACATACCAATCATGAATAATAAAACATATTTTTTCATCGCTTTAAATTTTAAGGATTAAACATTATTAAGAATATAGTTAGGAGACCGATTTCTCGGTCCCCTACTATATACTTTACTTATCAATCAAAAATTTAAGTAAATCGATTATGAAATCTTAATGCTTCTAGCTGGCTTTTGTTTTGCCTCTTCTTTTTTCGGTAAGAGAATACTCAAAATGCCTTCGTTATAACTTGCATTAATTTTATCAGCATTTACACTTTCAGGAAGAGTAAAGGTTCTTTTGAAAGAAGAGTAACCAAACTCTCTACGAGTATAATTTTCTTCTTTGTGTTCATTGTCTTCCTTTGTCTCTGTCGAGATTGATAATACTTGATTGTCAATGTCAATTTGGAAATCTGATTTCTTAAGACCTGGAACTGCCATTTCTACTGCAAAATCATTAGCGGTTTCTTTGATGTTAACTTTTGGCAAAGTAATTCCAGTATTAAAGTTTGAGGTAAATACTGAAGGTATTAGGTCACGATTAAATATATCATCTAACCAATTTGATAAAGTTGGGAAGTTTTGATTTGAATTACTGTTCACTAAACTTCCTTTTTTAGGAACACTTGCTAAATTGCTCATAATTACAAAATTTTAAATTAAACATTATTTCAAATTTGAAATCTCCATTGATTTCGACTTCAAAAAAAACAAAAAAAATGCCAAAATGGATTTACTGAATTTTATCCAGCAGATGTTATTAAAATTGCCTCCCTAACAGTCATTTTTTCAGTATAATTGTCATTTTGTCACTTAAACAAACACCACTAAATTTTTAATTTGGCTCAGAGCAAACCTCAAAGTGCAACAATTTTACTACCGAACTTGCCTTATACTAACCGAATCACAAAAACCCAGAACGTCAATGCGTATAGCGCAGCCTTGAGGGCAATCATGAAAAAAGAATGATGAAAAAAACACTATTTTTTCCTATGGCCATATTAATAGTTGGATGCATAAAAATCAAATAGTGCTCCTTGCGACAGGGTATAAAAATAATTGTATGTTAATCAACGCTTAACCCCCCTTTCCCTATAGTGCATTAAAGGATTTTGTTTTTTGCATTTAAAACAATCACATAGGGAATGCCTCAAAAGAATTCATTTCTTCATTTTTAATATTCATCTCCTCATTTAGATTTATCATAAATTCTGAGCTCATCAGTTTTTGCATTCCCTCCATGTCAACATCATAGAGCATTACAATACAGCTTTGATCGTTAACTTGCCCAACTACTGTTTTGGCATCGTCACAAATTTCAGCCCTTTCCTTATGTGAATCAAAGGCATTCTTCCATTCAACGAAATTATTCATTGAAATTTTTAAAATTAAATTCATTATTTTAGATTTTATAGTAGTTAAACCTCAAATAAAACAAAAACAATTCTTATTTTAAACAAAATCCTTATTTTAATTAAGATTAATGAAAGATTTTTAGGTTCTTCGTACTCGATGAATGGAATCTTTATGGATTAGGTTTAATGACCGTTAATATTCGAAAATCAATCAGACACAATATTTCAATATTAGTAGTTTTATTAATTCCCGAGAAGAAATTATTATTCCCAAAAAATAGAGCAAGTCGACATCGCTACGATCTAAAGAAAAAGTTAAAAGGTGTTTAAATATTGAATTAAAGGATTAATGGCAAAAAAAGAATGTGAAAAATGTGCTAAAGCCTATCGGCTGATGTATCGCGTGCAATACAAACCAATCAAAGAATGGGTTTTTCTTTGCAACGACTGCGTTATTGAAGTGAGAAAGGACAACGAAGATTATCGTTACGGAGGCACTTGGAAAGGGTAATGGACTGTCAATAGGGCTTAGGGTTTAAATGTCTAAAGACAAGTACCTCAAACTGGCTTGTTTTTTCCTTCTAGCGGGGCATTCAACGAGAACTGATGTGGCTCAGCCGTAATACTTGTAACGCACCATCGAGTGAGGTCTTGATTAAAAGTAGTTGAACCTCTAAACGTCCGTCTCATTTTAATCACTTTGGAGGTATCCCAATTTCCAATGTCTTGATTGAAAGCTGTTGTATTTTCAAACATATTACTGATATCAGTCATTTTAGAAATATCCCAGCGACTTATGTCTTGATTGAAGGTGTCTGCGTTTTCAAAAACACCCCTACCATTTGTAACCATAGAAGTATCCCAGCTGCCGATGTTTTGATTGAAAGCAGCAGCCCCACTAAACATGCCGGCCATAATTTTTACTTGTGAAGTATCCCAACTGCCTATGTCTTGGTTAAAAGAAGTTGCCCCTTTAAACATATCGTGTGTATAGATTACATTTGACATATCCCAATCTCCAATGTCTTGATTGAAAGCTGCTGCACCATCAAACACTCCTGCGGTATTTATCACTTTAGAAATATCCCAATCCCCAATGTATTGATTAAAACTGTTTGAGTTTTTAAACATAGCATACATAAAGGTTACATTAGAAGTGTCCCAAAAACCAATCTCCGAATTAAAAGAAACATTGTCTTTAAATAGCTCAGTCATATCCGTCACTAAAGTTGTACATAAATTTACATTACCAGAATTAATTTCCATCGTTACAGTTGAATTATCAACCACCACATAAGTGATTCCTTCGATTACTTCAATATCTCCTACTTTTGCTTGAGGGCATATACAGGTGTTATTTTCAAAGTAAATTTTAATTTCTGGTGAATCATGAGTAAAACAACCATTCAATATTAACAAAACAAAAAGGGCTAATAATCTCTTCATACTTTTCATCTATAAATTACGCTAATTCCCGTTAACAATCCTCCGTGTTTAATGGTATATCCAAGCTCGTGCACAAGTCCAAATTTGCCATAAACTTTTATAGGATAGGTAATGGATAAGGAATAATCTATTTCACTAAATTCCTCTAAGTTTTTTAAAGTATTTATAACATTCGAGGGGTTTAAAAAGTCAAAATTTTCAGCGACTTGAGTGGCCGTAAACTTTTTATTGGTCAATGATTCCTTTGGACCGTTTCTAAAGCCAATTCCTAATTTTACATTAAGATTACCAAAAATATTATACCCTAAAGTAAACCAATAAGATCTTGTGAGGGAGGAAAAGCTCCCATTAAACCCTCTGGGTTTCCATGCGGCACCATTGTCATCAAACTTTTGTAGATAAAGAAACTCATCTGTCAACTGAAAGCCAATAATATATTTTTTATAATAAACATCTATTATAAAATGATAAGCTCCGTCGTTGAATAACCCATCAACTCTGGGGCCATAATAGGCGCTAGGGTATTTGGTCTGCCCCTGAAACAGCACCCCCAATGAAACTCCTTTAATACCATTGTCCGACCCTTCTCTTTCATTCCATTTTGGCTCTGAAACACCAGTAAAATAGTTGTTTTTTTGGCCTTGAGAAAATAAAAGATAAGGTGTTAACAGTGTTAAAATTATAGATCTACAAGTCATTTTTTATGGTAAATAACTTTTTATAAACTGTAAAAAGTCATAAAAACACTCAGGTCTATTTAACAAGTCAAGTAATTTCTGGGGGGAGGGTAAAATAGATTTAAATATCAGGCAGTTTAGTAAGTCGCAGAAGAGAATCGTAAGGTGCTTAAGAAATTAACATTAAGCTTAAAAGTTGTCTTTTTCAAACGCTTCTAAGCTCCAAACCATTTCAGGATTCTCGATAGAATCTGGTGCTGATCCCATTGCTTTGGCGTGGATGTCTTCGTCGATATTATTAAACCTGACGACCCAATGATCAACGCCCTCAATTTTAGAAATACCCTCCAGCAGTTCCACATCAATGTTGTGTTTCTTTTTTAAATGATGTGCAAAAAAATAACAGCTTTTCCAACTTTGATCTGGTTTTGGTTTGAAATCCAAAAGAAACTCATCTATTAATTCTTGTCGCTCCATTGCTGTAAAATATAAATTGTTATTCTTGACAAAGAAAAGAAAAAGTTTTGAAAACACAGATGAGATAAGCCTGTGTTTGGACCTAAGGAAAAGTTTTTCCTTGCGTTTTTGTTTTTCTTTTCGACTGTAAGTAGGTGTTCACAAAACGGATACTTCTTTTAATTTTAAAGAATTCTTAAAAACAGATCGTTTATTTTTTCTTTCTTCTGTTTGCGTGTTTATCCCCCTTGGTTTTGGGCTTACTGTATTTTTTGGCAATCTTAAATTTATAAGATCCACCTAAGTTGGTTTTTTTGTTTTTGTCTTTTTTTTCTTCCATTTTACAAGAGATAAAAACGCCTCCTTAACATACTTAGAGGTGTCTGATTTTATTTTTTAGCTTTACAAAGTTTGCACTTAATTTCTATTCCGTCTATCTGTACTTTATTCTTAGCATAGTCCTTAACACTTTTAAACGACTTGCAACCAGGACATTTTACCTCAGTTAGCACACCCTCACTATCAAATTTCCTTCTGCTTAAATACAAAGGAGTTTGCTTGCTATAGGCTTTAATTTTGTTTTTGTCTTCTTCGTTCATGGTATGGTATTTTATAGGACATAAACTTACGAAAGAACTGCCTCAATAGGATTACTTTATTGTTCAATAAAAAAACCTTCAGCAAATAACTATAAATCAGCTTTTAAGAAATCAAATTAAAAGACTTAGAGCGAAAGATTCGAAGTCAAATGTTTTCCCTTAATTTTACAACTTAAATCAAGCTATGAGTAAAAATAAAGTTTCCTTTCGTTGGGCGTTTAAAGAGTTTATTTGGCCCAGAAGAAAAATCGTTTCTTTTGGACTTTTCCTAATACTTGTGCGAAGTTTATCGGGCTTGGTGCTTCCCTATGCCAGCAAAACCTTAATTGACGAAGTCATCCCTTCTAAAGACACCGAGGCCTTGACCTTGTTGTTGATCGTGGTTTGTACAGCCTTATTATTTCAATCCATCAGTTCCTTTTCATTGACTCGAATCTTAAGTGTCGAAGCACAACATTTGATTTCTGTTCTCCGTGCGAGGGTGCAACAAAAATTACTCAAACTTCCCGTGAGTTTTTTTGATAACAATAAATCTGGGGCCTTGGTCTCCAGAGTAATGACCGATGTGGAAGGGGTCCGGAATTTGGTTGGTACCGGCTTGGTACAATTGATCGGAGGAAGTATTACTGCCATCATTTCACTCGTAATTTTGATTCGAATCAATGCGCAAATGACCTTGTTTGTTCTGGTTCCTGTTCTCATATTTGCCCTAATTGCGCTCAAAGCATTTGGATACATTCGTCCGATTTTCAGAGCCCGTGGGAAAATTAATGCAGAAGTAACTGGAAGGCTAACCGAAACCCTAAATGGGATTCGGGTCATCAAAGGATTTAATGCAGAAACACAAGAACAACACGTTTTTGAAAAAGGTGTAGATGAACTTTTTCAAAATGTAAAAAAGAGTTTAACCGCCACTGCATTCATGACCAGTTCTTCAACCTTTTTACTGGGATTGGCATCCGCTGGAATCATGGGAATGGGAGGTTATTTCATTATGAAAAACACCATGACCTATGGGGAATTTGTGTCCTTTACACTCTTCCTCGGCTTTATGATTGCTCCCATCGTTCAGATGAGTAATATTGGAAGTCAGCTCACCGAAGCTTTTGCTGGACTGGATCGAACACAAGAATTAATGGCCATCCCCGAAGAAAACGATCTCGAAACCCGAACTTTAGCCTTAGCGAAAATCGAAGGGAATGTTTCTTTTAAAAATATTTCGTTTAGTTATGACGACAAAACCGAAGTGCTCCACGACATTTCATTTGAAGCACCCAAGGGAAGTGTTACTGCCTTGGTTGGATCTTCTGGTTCTGGTAAATCTACCATTGCTGGTTTGGCCACTGCTTTTTTAAACCCAACTTCCGGGCAGGTTTTAATTGATGGCGTTGATTTGTCAAAAGTAGATCTAAGAAGCTTTAGAAGCCAATTGGGCGTAGTGTTACAAGACGATTTTTTATATGAAGGAACCATTCGAGAAAACATTCTTTTTCCACGGCCAGATGCCACTGAAAAAGAACTCTTAACGGCTGTTGAAGGTGCCTATGTCAACGAGTTTACCGACCGATTTGACGATGGCTTAGACACCCTCATTGGAGAACGTGGGGTAAAATTATCGGGAGGACAACGCCAGCGTATTTCTATCGCTCGTGCATTATTGGCGAGACCCAAAATTGTAATTTTAGACGAGGCGACTTCCAATTTAGACACCCAGAGTGAAGCATTTATTCAAAAGAGTTTGTCTGTTTTGATGCAAGATAGAACCACTTTTGTGATTGCCCACCGACTCAGCACCATTCAGAAAGCCGATCAAATCTTGGTTGTTGAAGAAGGCGATATCGTAGAACGTGGCAAGCATGAAGAGCTGATTGCTGCAGAAGGAAGATACTACGAGCTGTATACCTATCAAACACGAATGTAAGTCGATCTAAAGTGCGATCATTGTAAATAAAGTTGTCACTGACCCACCTTAATGTGGTTGAGCCATTGTTTTAAGCGGTCGGGCCATTGTTGTAAATGTCCGCGACCTATTCCGAGACCAAAACCGTGACCTCCTTCAGGATAGATATGCATTTCCACAGGGACTCCATTTCTCTCAAGGGCTTGATAAAATAAAAGGCTGTTCGCTACGGGGACTGCTTTGTCATCTGTTGCATGCAACAAGAAAGTTTTTGGCGTTTGAGAGCTTACTTGTAAATCATTCGAATAATGATCGATCAATTTTTGAGATGCATTTTTCCCGATTAAGTTGTTTTTAGACCCACCGTGATAATGCTTTTTATCAAAAGTGATAACAGGATAAATTAAAACCATAAAATCAGGACGAGCACTCAAAGAATCAATTGGATCTTTTGAATCTCCTAGCACATTTTCATCGTAATGTGTACCAAGAGTTGAGGCCAAATGACCCCCTGCAGAAAAGCCCATAACCCCAACTTGACCAGGGTCAATATTCCATTTTTTAGCATGATGTCGAACCAAGCGAATCGCCTTTTGGGCATCCTGCAAAGGCGCAATTTCTGGTTGGATGAGTGTGCTTGACTTTGGCAGACGGTATTTTAAGACAACGGCTGCTATTCCTTGTGCGTTATACCATTTTGCAATATCGATACCCTCCCAATCATAAGCAAGAATCGAATAGCCACCCCCAGGACAAATAACCACCGCCTGACCTGTGGCGGTTTTTTTGGAAGGTAGGAATACTTCAAGTGTCGGGTTTTGAACATTTGAAATCCTTAGAATGTCTCGATACATTTTATTTTCGACTTCCTCAGATGGATTTTGATTGGGAACTCCATCAGGCCAGAGCGGCAAAATGGTCTGTCCAAAGCCAACACTAGGACTTAAAAAAATGGTGAACAATGCGATCAGAGATAGATTTTTCATTTTTAAATCTTAAAACAATAGAATTATTTTAGGAACAATTTATTGGCAGGGATTATCTGTTTAGGAATCCCAGGGCCTTTGTAAAAAGCATCTAACCAACCGCCTCCATTTTGATTGTGATAATCAACCATTATTTTATGAAGTCCAGGCTTTAGTTCCACATTTCCCACTCTTTCTAGGGGGCCATGTCCTCCGTCATTGTCAACGATCATCTCATCATTGATATACAACCTACTGCCGTCATCCGAGTTTAAATAAAAACGATATTCACCTTCTTTTTCAATTTGAATATGTGAGCTATATCGAATCCCAAATTGATATTTTACTTCATTGATACTGTCGACCCGAAACTCATAGGTTAATCCAGATTTTACCGGTTTCATTTCATGAAAACTAGGTAAAAAGTCCAATTCTTTTTTACTTTCATAATATTTAAATCGGATGCCATTATTGCTGGATTTTTTTACCATTCTGAAATAGGCTCTTGAAACATCACTTTCCTGATCTTCTCCACTGAATGCTTTTGCTGAAACAATAGCGGTTTCATTTAAATTAAACTTCCCTTGATACAATTTTGAATTCCGATTGGGTAAGGACCCATCCGTAGTATATCTTATTTCAGCATCACCATTTACATCGATTTGAACTTCAGCCGGCTGGTCGACATACAAACCGCCAGCCGAGGCATATAAATTTGGTTTTGGGTAAATTATAGGGGACGGAATAACAACCTTTTGGTCTGACAAGTCATTTTCCGGAGTGCCCTTAAAAGCAGAGACAACAGGTCTTCCAATCCATGCTTGGGGAGGAGTCACCCCAAGTAATTTTGCGGCAGTAGCGGCATTGTCATAGGTGTAAACTTTATCCTTAATCAGGTAACCTTCTTTAATCCCTTTTCCATAAACTATAAATGGAATTTCAATTTCATCGAGGGTTTCTCCTCCATGACCATAACCAATACCACCATGATCGGCTGAAACGATAAAAGCAGTTTCATCAAAAATTCCCGCATCTTTTGTCGCTTGAATGATTTGTCCAATTTGTTGATCAATGTGAGCAACCGCATCGTAAAAAGCAGGGGTTTTATGTCCCATACTGTGACCAACATGATCGACATCATCAAAATGAATGAATAAGAAATTTGGTTTTTTTTCCTTTAGGTAGCTTACTGTTTTTTCAAGGGTTAACGCATCTGTTTTTTGATTGACATCATAGTTGAGCGCACTTCGTTCAATTAAACGCACAAAGCCTTTCCAAGTATAAATCGCCCCCATCTCCATGTCAGGTCTTTGTTGGCGTGCTACACCAAAAATTGTCGGATATATGTCTTCTAAGCCTGTTAGGACTGGAGGTAAAGTAAAATCGTCTTTCTCCCAACCGTTGGAGGTCACCCCATGCTGTTCAGGTCCCGAACCCGAAACCATCGAAGCCCAATTGGTACTACTTGAAGTCGGAAGCACCCCCCGTGCATTTAAGGTATAGGCGCCTTTGGCCATCATCTCATCCATCACCGGCGTTTTTGAGTTTAGAATACCATTAGGACTCATGGCATCCACTCCAATAATAACCAAGTGCTTGACTTTATAGTCAGTTGGTTTTTCGCAAGCGATTGAGGTCAATAGCAGAAGAAATAAAAAGTTTTGAGTAAAAGTTATTGTTTTGAACCATTTCATAATCAATGAATTAATGATTCAAGTTAGTAAATCATAATTAGATTACAATTTTAAAGCTTAAAATTTATAAAAACACCTACTCCGGGAAATAATTTTTCACCGGAACAAAGATCCAATAAAAACTTGTAGGATGAAGGTCATCTTGATACCAAAAGATTTTCTGCGGACTAGGATTACGTTTATTGTTTTTCATCCAAGGTAATGCCACTTTATCTTCACTGCTCATTCAGTGCCCCAAGCCCACGTTTACTTGGTGCAGGTAAACTTCTTCAAGTGTTCTCATTGTCCGATGATAAAAGTGCTTTTGATTTTCATATTGCCCGTACTTAATGGCGGAAGTTGTGCCTCCACATTTTCATAAAACGCGCTGTTTTAACAGCCCAATATTGTAATTGTAAAAAAGACGGAGAGGATAAAGAAAATTTTCAGTTTAATTAAATATTTTAATTTTTTAAATTAAGATAAAGCTGTTCAACTTTATCTCTAGCCCACTGTGTTTTTCTTAAAAATTTAAGACTAGATTTTATTGAAGCATCTTTTTTAAAACAATTGACATTAACTTTTAGCGCTAATTTTTCCCATCCATGACGTTCCACCAATACTTCTAAAATGGTTATCAACTTCACCCCGTGCAATGGGTTGTTGGGTTGTTCTTTATGAGGAACATTTTCTTTATCCATTAATAAACGAATTAATCCAATTTAAATTAAGAACAACATTTGGGTTTTGATTAAAGGGGATGCTGTATTTCCCAAAGATACCCCAAATCGAAAAACCTTCAAAACTTGTTTTAATGGTTTTCTTTAGGCAAAGTTCGTTAAGTGACTCCAAATTCTTTATGATTGCTTTTTAGGTCTCTAGCGATTTCACTTAATTCTTTTTCTTTTTCAAATTCTACAAAAAGATGTCCATCTACTAAGATTTTTGGATTTATAGATAGCTTATAAATTTCATGGTAAACCTCTCGTTTTGTGACGTCATCAAAGTCTTTATTTTTTCTGAGTCTCTTTCTGTACGTAATCCAATTTGATATCAGAATGAAAGGGTAGAAGAGTAGAAGTAAAAACAAAGATGTTGTCCTCAGTCGTGTTGGCTGAATGTGTTTTATTTTAAAGCCACTTAATTTTGCAAAGCAACGAAGTTTTAAAATGCCAATCAAAAAAATGTGACCATAATATATTTCATCCGTGATGTCTTCTTTAGACATCCAAATACTATCTAATTCGTTGGGAGCAATAATTGAATTAAATCGCTCACTTTCTGAAAGAAGGTAGCTCATTTTAGCTCTTAGGTTGGAGTAATTAGGAGTTGTAACAATAAGCCCTCCACCTTTTTTTATAACACGATTAAATTCTTTAAAAGAAGCCAATTGATCTGAGAAATGTTCTATACCTTCTTGACAGATTAAATAATCTGAACAAGCATCTTCAACAGGAAGACCTTCCGAAATATTTGCCCTTTTACAATCTAATCCTTCGATATTAAAATATTCAGGGAATAGATCTAACGGCAATGGATTCGCTCCAATTTCTTTTAAGGTTTTTGTAGTAACGCCATTTCCAGCAGGAAAATCTATGACAGATTTATTGAGAAACCTCCCTTTGTTTTTGTGTAGATATTTCTTAACATGATACTTAATACTTTTAGGGTTTTCCTCGTAATTCATTTTTTTCAATTTTCCCCCAAAACTTGTATTGGGTATGTCGTGTATTTAAGCCTCTAATTTAGTGAATACAAACCGAACAGAAAATCTGTGAGGACTTTAGTAAACATGCCAGAGCATATTATTTTTTTATACAGTGTTTGTATATAGTTGAGGTTGCATTAAAAAGGTTTTCATTCTTTTTTAAGAATCTAACATTATTGAATATAGCGTGAAATTTGGTTTGAATGTTTTCATTCTTTAAAACTTTTTTATTCAAATATTGCAAAAGTTTCAATGCACAAAATTTCTTGAATAGATCCCCGCCACAATGGCATTTATTTTTTGACAGAAGTCGTTGCTTTATTCCAATTAGAATAGCCCCAAAAATCCTTTCCACCATTAAATGTATTTTCAAGAAAAGTTAATAACTGATATTTAAACTTTTCGTGTTTCATTTTATCCCTATTGAGCTTAGCCTTTTTAGAATAATTCAATTGATCAATCCAACTTATCTTAGCCCGAAAACCCTTCATTACTTTTGGATGACTTGCATTGAAAACAGGGATTTTATCCATAGCACCGTAATTGAAAGTATCCGGCCTAGACTTGTATTCTTCATTAATTTTATCCCTCCCGTGGTGTATTGAATCTTGTTCTTTCTTTTTTGATTGCATCAGGTGGGGAGGACGAACCCATCCGTAATGATATACTGTTGCATTAACTTCAAGTACGTTTAGTTTCTCATCCGCTTTTTTTCTAAACGATTGAGCATCTTTATAAGAGTAAATCTCGGCATTATTCCTGACGATCCTGATTTCATCTTTATACCAACCATGAACCGGTAAATAATGCTCATAATCACCAAAAAAGTGATGATAATTAAATAGGAAACCATCAATATTTTTATTTGCTAAATTGTCAGTACAAGCCGCTACAATCATCGGATGGTCTTTTTCGTGAATTACCTCATCAGCTTGTAAATAGAAGCACCAATCTCCCTTACATTGGCTCATGGCGAATGTTGTTTCGTTGGCAAAAACTTTCCCATCAATGAAATCTCGTTCGGACCAAACTCTGTCAATTATTTTGATTTTATCGGAATTGATGGATTCAATTTCCTCTCGTGTTTTATCGTCTGAATCACAATCTCCCAACGCCACAATAAATTCATCAACTAGGGGTAATATGGATAAAATTGATTCCTTTATTGGAAAATAATACTTCGTAGCATTTCGTACCATTGTAAATCCGCTAATACTCACTTTTGATAGTTTTTATTGGTTAGTGTGTGAAATGATGCCTGAAAAAAGACGTTATTTTTTCGGAACAAACACCCTCCGAATTTTTATTTTCACCTTAAATCTCTTCACAGCTAAATTATAAAAATTTGGTGGCCTTGTAAAATAAGCAGAAACCTTTCTATTTAGTGATTAACAGCAGTGTTTTATGGGCTATTTTGAAGGGCATTTTACATTTTTTCTAATACCCAACTTGGCGCAATTTTCATAATCCAAGCGATTAATCGCCATCTTTTGGTTATGTAAACTTTTTTTTCTGTTTTAAAATTGCCGAATAGATTTGGTTGGAAGCTTTTTTTACGGGGGCTCCCCAAAAAAGCCCCTCACCTTTGGCCATGGGTGTGTCAACAAGACCGGGTTGGACATCAGTAATTTTTAGGTTTAATTTTTCATTTTTAGCAATACATCTCAAGGCTTCAAGATAATTTGCTTGAAATGCTTTCGACGCACTATAAGAAGGACAATATCGATTACCTCTTAAAGAGGCGATAGATGAAATTCCAACGAGATGCCCATGACCTTTCTTTTTTAACTTTGAAAACATAAATTCATAGACTTTGGCAATGCCGTTGACATTAGTTTTGATTACTTTATTTTCAATCTACCAGTCCAATTCTTGATTCAATTCAGAAACTCCAGAGGAAACGATGACTAAATCAACTACTTTCAGTTGGCTAAAAAGCGATTCCATTTTTTCGTCTGAATTGTTTATTTCTGTTATATCGTGCTCTTGAACTAAAATACGATTTTTAGAATTTTCTTTTATTTCGTTTAATAATTCTGTTCTACGTCCAGTGATTCCAACAGTCCAATTGTTATCAATAAGTATTTCAGCCAAACCTCTTCCAATTCCAGAAGTTCCTCCAATAATAATGGCTTTTTTCATTTTATTTTTTAAAATCCAAGTTGATTTTCTGTAATGCACTACAACGGGAGACTTCGCAATAAGCCTCATTTTAGTTAAAGATTAATATATTATAACGATTTACAGCATTTCTAAACCGTTGCTTTCTCTTAAAAAAGCACTGTGATTGTATCCGTTTTTCTTCAATATAACCCTTTAAATCAGCGATAAATACCTTGATTTGTGATGATAAATTCAATACGCTCCTTAATTCTTTAAGTAGAAGACTATGGACAAACAGATCTACCAGTCGTACATAAGAGTTTTGATCTACCATAGATTCTAAATCCATCATGGAGAGTTGGAATCTATCAATTTCTTGATCGATATGATGCATAGGTGTTGATTTTGAGGCACTTACAAGATACAGAAAACTACTGTTTTAAACAAAAAAAGAATTGTTAAATCATGGGTTTTTGCGCAGTCTGACGATCTAGTGTAAGAGTAGTAGCGGATTTCTACTCACTAACCTTTTAGTTTTGTACTAACCTTTGTTTTATGTTCATACTTTCGTTTTATCACTTAAACCGCTATTACTTATACACAATGTTATGCACTTTTATTCCTTATCTCAATCCATTTATGTCATATCGTGACACAAAATTCCAAACCAATTCAGATGTGTTCTGACCTTGAAAAGTTGCGCTAAACCAAATATGGTCTCCTCCAATATATTTGTAATGCTCAACAGAAACTAAGCTATCTCCTTGATCATAAACATAATGTTCAATATTGTTGTCACTTGTTACGGTTGGGGTTAAAACTGTATTATTAAAATTATTCCAATGGTCCAACGTACTTTGGGTAGAGTTATAGTCACTACTCCCATTATAGGGGAGAACGCCATCAGAAGTTCCATGAAGATGTATTACCGGCATAGGATGACTGGTAGGTCCAGTACAATCTAACATAACTCCCGAAACAGATGCTACCGCAGCAATTAAATCACTTTTATAGTTCGCAAGTCCATACGCCATCATGCCTCCATTTGAGTATCCAGCAGCATAAATTCTCTCCATATCTACATTATACTGAGATGAGATTTCAGTTATCATGGATTCAATAAATCCAAAATCATCAGCATTACTTTTATTGTCTCCTCCTAATGGACAAGCGTTCCAATGAGATAAACCATCTAAACAACTACCTTGAGGATAGATTAAAATAAAAGTGTCAGCTTCTGCCAATGAGCGCATATCTGCTTCTTGCATATAATCACTTGCACTACCACTAAACCCATGAAAATTCAGCATAAGTGGAACAGAAGATGTTCCATCATAAGCGTTTGGTATATACAACACATATTCTCTGTTGAGACCGTCATGAACTATAGTCTGTGCATTTGTATTTGAGTAACATTCCTCTGGATTTTTATTATCATCTTTTTTACAACTGCTTAGAATTGATAATAAAATGGTAAATAGTAAAATTGCTTTTTTCATTATACAGTTTCTTTAATTTTTTTAACGCCTATTTCTTTTTGGTCAAGGAAATAGAATGTCCATTTATTAGATTTAAAATCAATCTTTTTCTTTGGACTTTTCAGTTTGACAATGACTTCTAATATATAAATTTTCATTCATTGAGCTCTTAAACAACTATTTTTCATATGCAACTTAAGTTTACCTTCAATAAGAAAAACTTATTAATTCATAAGAAATTATAAATTAAAAAATCCCAAAACTTGATTTAGGTTTCCTAATTTAGAAAAAAAATAAAATATTATGAGCGAAAGTAAATGTCCTTTTCACGGATCGACCACCACACCTAACCTAGGTACTCAAAACAAAGACTGGTGGCCAAACCATCTAAACATAGATATATTACGCCAACACAGTGATCGAAGCAACCCACTACCCGAGTTGGACTACAAGAAAGAAGTAAAAAAACTGGATCTTGAAGCTGTAAAAAAAGACATCAAAGTCATGTTAAAAGACTCCCAAGATTGGTGGCCTGCAGATTATGGTCACTACGGTCCTTTTTTCATCAGAATGACTTGGCACGCAGCGGGAACCTATCGAACAGGAGATGGTCGAGGTGGTGCTGCAACAGGAGCACAACGATTTGCTCCGCTTAATTCTTGGCCTGATAATGGAAATTTAGATAAAGCGCGTCGTTTGCTTTGGCCCATTAAAGAAAAGTATGGAAATAAACTCTCTTGGGCAGACTTACTTGTTCTAGTAGGAAATGTAGCCATTGAAGACATGGGAGGCCCCAACCACGGAACAGTGATGGGAAGAGAAGATATTTGGCAACCTGAAAAAGATATTTATTGGGGAGCAGAAGACGAGTGGCTTGGTGACAATCGTTATGGAGACACTCGTCAATCTCTTGAAAATCCCCTCGCTGCAGTACAAATGGGGTTGATCTATGTCAACCCTGAAGGTCCCAACGGAAATCCTGACCCAGCACTTTCCGCTCAGGATGTTCGTGAAACCTTCAAACGTATGGCAATGAATGACGAAGAAACAGTAGCACTTACCGCAGGAGGACATACTTTCGGTAAAGCACACGGTGCAGGAGATGCTGCTTTGGTAGGTGCAGAGCCTGAAGGAGCTCCTATGGAACAGATGGGGTTGGGCTGGAAAAATAAACACGCTTCTGGACTAGGTGTAGATACAATCACTAGTGGTATAGAAGGTCCTTGGACAACAAACCCAATTCAATGGGATATGGGCTATTTAGAACTTCTCTTCAAGTATGAATGGGAATGTAAAAAAAGTCCCGCTGGAGCTTGGCAATGGCATCCGATAGACTGTGCAGTAGAAGATATGGTTCCTCAAGTGGACAGAAGCGACGAAAAAGTACTTCCCATGATGACCACAGCAGATATGTCCCTAAAGGCAGACCCACATTACAAAGCCATTTGTGAACGCTTTTTAGTAAACCCAGAGGAATTTGGAGAAACTTTTGCTCGTGCCTGGTTTAAACTTTTACACCGCGATATGGGCCCAAAAACCAATTATATCACTGGAGATTATAAAAATGTAGAATACATCTGGCAAGATCCAACTCCTGCGGGAAAAATTTTAACTCCTGCTGAAGAACAAAATTTACGTGAGGCACTTTCCAATTCTGGTCTCAGTATCCAAGAAATGGTAAACACCGCTTGGGCAAGTGCCAGCACTTTCCGGGGATCAGACAATCGCGGTGGTGCCAATGGAGCTCGTATCCGCCTTGCACCTCAAAAAGATTGGGAAGTCAACCAACCCGAAAAGCTTGCAAAAGTTCTAGGTCTATATGAGCAAATTGCAAAGGAACACAACACTAGTGTTGCAGATGTGATCGTTACAGCAGGTGCTGTAGGAATTGAAAAAGCAAGTGGTCAAAAAGTAGCCGTTAATACAGGTCGTGGTGATGCCACTCAAGAAAGCACTGATATAGATTCATTCGATCTTTTAAAACCCAAAGCATGTGGTTTCAGAAACTACTCTGAAAAAGAGTTTGCTGTAAGTCCAGAAGAAATCCTTCTTGACAAAGCCCAGTTGTTAGGACTCACCCCTGCAGAAATGACAGTGCTCGTGGGAGGAATGCGTGCAATGAAAATTTCTCACACAGGCGAGGGAGTTTGGACCGATGGACAGTTAAGTAATTCCTGGTTTAAGACCTTACTCGCGATGGATGTGGAATGGAGTTCTACGGGTTACAATAGTTATGTAGCCAAAGATCGTAACACAGGTGCAGAAGTCAGAACCGCTTCAAGAACAGATCTTGTTTTCGGTTCCAACTCTGAACTAAGAGCTATTGCTGAGGTCTATGCACAGGACGATAACAATGATAAATTCGTATCCGATTTTATCCAGGCATGGAATAAAATCATGAATGCAGATCGTTTTGATTTAAAATAGATTCAAAATTTATCTTAGTTTTAAAAAACCCGATTTCATATCGGGTTTTTTGTTTCATGGATTTGAAACATAATGTAATTCACACTAAGATTTGCTAAGAATCAATAGATTTTAAATACCCTTGTTTTGCAATTGAATTCGTATTTTTGTGTGAGAAGTTAATGGAATTGCAAAAAAGGAAAAACCTGCACAAACCGATTCAAAAGTAATCCGTCAGCGACAAGTGCTCCCGGGCGGTGCTTTGATGTTGATTGCACTTCTATTATCCATAGCTTTTGTTTCATACCTATGTCATTGGAAGGCAGACTATAGTAATCTAGGAGCATTCAAAGTCAAAACTGTAAAAGCTTAAAATCTACTCAATAATCTTGGGAGCATTGGTGAGTCATTTTTTTGTGTCTCAAGGGATAGGATTGGCATTCATTTTTTTTCCGTATTTACTTGAACTTAGTCGATTTTAATTGTTTTTTAATAGCAGTATACATCGTTGGGCCCCAAACTGGGGATGGGGTATCGCTCATAACCTTTGGATCAGATTACCCATACAATTTGTGTTGATCTACTGGGCCTATGCCAACAGAAACGTTAATCAATTTTTAACAATAGCATCCGATCTTATTTGATTGTAAAACAACTCCTTATACGTTTAAAAAATTAATTGTAATTTCATTCCCATTAGTTTTAAAAATGATTTTCATTTATGAAAAAGAATACTTTCTCAAAGATTATTAGTGGATCCTTACTGATTTTACTGATTTTCATTTTTTTTGGTTTAAAACCTGAAGAAAAAGTAGACTTCAGTACACAGGTAAAACCAATCCTCAACAAGCGTTGTATCTCCTGTCACGGGGGCGTTAAAAAAAACGCAGGATTGAGCTTTCTATTTCAAGAAGAAGCGATGTCAGTCACCGAATCAGGAATGCCTGTTATTCTCCCTGGCAATGCAAAAAAAAGTCTTTTGATCCAAAAACTACATGAGACGGATCCCGAGCAGCGAATGCCTTACCAAAAAGAACCGCTATCAAAAGAAGAAATTGACATACTTACGCGCTGGATAGATCAAGGGGCAGAATGGGGAGCGCATTGGGCATATACTGTTCCCAAAAAAGAGACATTGCCCGAGGTTGCAGACGAATTTGAGGAGTTAGGTTTTTTAAGACAACCCATCGACTACTTTGTTGCAGCCCGAATGGAAGAACTAAAATTATCTCCCAACCAGATCGCTGATAAAGAAATTTTGGCAAGACGCGTAGCATTTGATTTGACAGGACTTCCCCCTGCGCGGCCTCTTTTTGATGCTTTTATTTCTAGTAAAATAAGTTATGAAAATCTCGTTGACAGCCTTTTACATTCTAATGGCTATGGCGAGAAATGGGCAAGCTGGTGGCTCGATTTGGCCCGTTATGCCGACACCAAAGGTTATGAAAAAGATGCTGGCCGTTCCATATGGCAATACCGCGATTGGGTTATTCGCGCCCTCAATGATGACATGCCCTACAACGCATTTTCTATTGAACAATTGGCAGGAGACTTGCTGCCCAACCCTAGTGCGGATCAATTGATTGCTACCGCCTTTCATCGCAATACCATGAGCAACGACGAAGGAGGAACAGAAGATGAGGAGTTTAGAGTCGCCTCTGTGATCGATCGTGTTAATACCACTTTTGATGTATGGCAAAGCACGACCATAAGTTGCGTCCAATGTCACAGTCACCCCTATGATCCCATTAAGCAAAATGAATATTATCAATTAATGGCATTTTTTAATAATTCCAGAGATGAAGACACCCCCGACGAAGCGCCAAATTTTAGAATTTATTCTGATGAAAACACAAAAAGGATCGCGTCCATTTTGGAATGGAGTGCTCAATATGGGGACAAAAAAACCATCGAGGATTTAGATAAATTCTTTCAGTATTTAGAACCCAAATACCAATTGCACAATTGTAAAGACTTTGTTAATGGAGAGCTTTCCGATTCAAAATATCTCGCACTTCGAAACAATGGCTCCGCCTATCTCAGAAATGTCAATACCCAGGGAAATACGAATTTATACTTTTATTATACCGCCAGCCCAAGGGGAACGGAAATCACCATTCGCAATGGAAGTGCTAAGGGAGAAGTCTTAGCTAAATTTCCTGCCAAGAAAAGCAAATGGACCATTGCGAAAGTTCCATTCAAGCCAGTAAACGGAACCATAGATTTGTATATCGAATCTAAAAACGATGCGATTACCCCCCTAAGAACGGGGAGTAAAATTCTATGGTTTGCCTTTGTCCCTGAACTTCCTGGTAAAGGGGAAATAGGGTATAATAAAATTGAAAAAGAACTTCTCGAACTAATTAACAACCCTGAAACTTTAACCCCTATTATGATCGAAAACCCCAAGCACATGCAGCGAAGTACGCATGTTTTCGACAGAGGAGATTGGACTTCCAAAGGGGAAGAGGTCACAGCAGGCACTCCCGAATTTCTAAACAATTGGGACAATGAATGGGAGAAAAACAGATTGGGGTTGGCCAAATGGATTGTCAGTGAGGAAAACCCCTTAACTGCCAGAACGCTAATTAACAGGGTTTGGTATCAACTTTTTGGTCGGGGTATCGTGAGTACAATCGAGGACATGGGAACCCAATCAGAACCCCCATCACACCCCGCTTTATTGGATTGGATGGCGGTAAATTTTATTGAATCTCAAGACTGGAAGTTGAAAAGTCTCATGAGATCCATAGTGCTTTCTGGAACCTACAGACAGAGTTCAAAAATCAATAAAGAAAAACAACAAATTGATCCCAAAAACGAATATTATGCACGCGGGCCTAAGCTTAGAATGAGTGCTGAAGAAATTAGAGATCAAACTTTGGCTGTTTCAGGCCTATTGTCAAAAAAAATGCATGGTCCTGGTGTAATGCCACCTCAACCAGAAGGTATTTGGGGACATGCCTATATGGGAGACCTTTGGAAAGTAAGTAAAGGAGAAGATCGTTACAGAAGAGCGGTTTACACTTATTTTAAAAGAACAAGTCCCTATCCTTCTTTCATGACTTTTGATGCAGGAAGCAGAGAGGTTTGCTCGGTGAGAAGACTCCCTACCAATACTCCGCTCCAGGCCTTGGTTACCTTAAACGATCCGGTCTATTTGGAAGCTGCGATGAATTTTGCAAAAACTCATTTGGAGCAAAATTCAATAGAAGACGCCATAAAAATGATGTATAACAAAGCGACTTTTAAAAAAATTAATGCTCAAAAACTCGAGGTCTTAAAAGATCTTTATGATGCTGCAATTACCGAATATGAAGAAGACCCCGCCGCACTTGATGGATTTTTAGACCTTAAAGAAATTACTGACAAAAGATTGGCAGCACTCACTTTGGTCGCGAATGCGATTATGAATTTAGATGAATTTTTGACCCACGCTTGATTATGGATAACTATAAAAAATTAATACAAGAACAACTGTTGAGAAATGCGCAAGTCAACAGCAGAAGACATTTTCTGAAAGACTGTACTTTGGGGATTGGCGGATTGGCATTGGGAAGCTTTTTACAATCTTGCAGTCCCAATTCTATTCCCAAAAACAACTACAGTACCGCAGACAGGACACTCAACCCTTTGGCTCCGCTTGCTCCTCCTTTTGCTCCAAAAGTGAAGAGTGTGATTTACTTGCATATGGTTGGTGCGCCTTCTCAATTAGAGATGTTTGATTACAAACCGGAACTACAAAAATTACACAATCAAAAGTGTCCAAAATCTCTTTTGGAAGGGAAAAAGTTTGCTTTTATACGCGGCGAACCCACCATGCTAGGACCACAAGCTTCCTTTTCTCAAGCGGGGGAATCTGGAAATTGGATTTCTGAATATTTACCCCATTTTAAAAAAGTAATCGATGATGTCGCTTTTTTAAAGGCAGTCCATACCGACCAATTCAATCATGGTCCAGCACAGCTCCTGATGCATACTGGAAGTGCTCGTTTTGGACGACCAAGTTTAGGATCTTGGGCGACCTACGGATTGGGAACTGAAAACCAAAATTTACCCGGTTTTGTAGTGCTCAGCTCGGGAGGGACACCTGATGCGGGTAAAAGTGTCTGGGGAAATGGTTTTTTACCTTCTGTATATCAAGGAGTTCAATGCCGATCGAAGGGAGATCCAGTGCTCTACCTTAAAGATCCCAAAGGCGTTTCTAGAGGTTTAAAAAAAGATATTGTCTCCGCCATAAATTCGATCAATCATCAAGAGTTTATAAAACATGAAGATCCTGAGGTTTTGTCCAGAATCAATCAATATGAAATGGCTTACCGGATGCAAATTGCGGTACCCGAAGTGATGGACATTAACAGCGAGCCAGAATCTATCAAAGAAATGTATGGTGTCAAACCAGGGGAAGAATCCTTCGCAAACAATTGTCTTTTGGCAAGAAAAATGGTTGAGGAAGGCGTTCGTTTTGTTCAGCTTTATGACTGGGGCTGGGACACCCATGGGACGAATCACAACACTTCTGTGGATTTGGGCTTACGCAATAAATGCCGTGAAATTGATCGTCCAATTACGGCACTTCTTTTGGACTTAAAACAAAGAGGGCTTTTAGACGAAACGCTGATTGTCTGGGGAGGTGAATTTGGAAGGACGCCAATGCAAGAAACCCGAGAGGGAAAAACAAATAAATTTAAAGGACGCGACCATCACGGCGATGCTTTCACCATGTGGATGGCTGGCGGGGGAATTAAAAAAGGAGCCCTTCATGGGGCAACGGACGAAATTGGGTTTTCTGGAGTTGAAGGACGCGTTTCAGTTCATGATATTCAAGCAACGATTCTTCATTTACTTGGGTTTGATCACGAACAATTCACCTATGATTATCAGGGACGACCTTTTCGACTTACTGATGTTGCGGGCAATGTGATCCAAGAAATTCTAGCATAATCCTTTTTAAATTGATAAAATAGTTTTCTATATCTCTTAAGCATTTAATAAAAATTAAAAAAACAACAAGCATTTGATAGATTCATTGGTAACACTTCTCGGTAGATTTCACCCTTTAATCGTTCACCTTCCAATTGGTTTTTTATTACTTGGCCTGATGATGACTTTTTATGACCGGAAAGAAAAAAAGCATCTGGGAATACTTAAGTTCGCCTTCTTATGGGGCGCCCTAAGCACCCTGCTTGCCTTAATAACAGGATTGGTTCAATACGACCAAGAGGGCTATCAATGGCGTGATATTCAATGGCATTTGATTTTTGGAATTCTTACAACATGCCTTTCTTTTGCGTATTATTTTCATCTTATTGACTTTGCATTTTTTAAAAGAATCCCAGAAAAATTATTAGCCTTCAGCTTGTTATTTGTTTTAATACTTACGGGACACTTAGGGGGCAATCTCACCCATGGATCAGATCACTTAATCGAACCTCTCCCCCAAGGTTTAAAGAACGCTTTGGGAATGGAAACCCCTGCGGTTTCGTTTGAATTAAACCCTGACACCTTCCGCGAATTACCACTATATGGCGGTGTTGTTCAGCCCATTTTAGACCTTAAGTGCGTGAGTTGTCACAACCAGAAAAAATCAAAGGGAGAATTACTTTTAAATGATTATGAAGGAATTGTTGCAGGGGGAGAAAGCGGCGAGGTGATCAATTTTGAGGTCCCAAGAAAAAGTCTAATTTGGAAATACATTCATCTTCCGTTGGAGGACGAAATGCACATGCCCCCAAAGGCAAAAACACAGCTAACCAAAGCAGAAATTAAAGTAATTAGCCGATGGATTGAGTTGGGCGCAGATGAAAAAAAAGTCATCAAGGACCTAGGTTTGGAGCGAAGTATTTTTAGTAGTTTTTTTCCAAAAAATACTATGGGAATTTACCCTAAAATTGAAATTCCTCCTGCGAATACTGAGGTAGTAGAAAACTTAAAAGATTTAGGAATTAATATTGCTCCAATATTTAAAACTGCTGCTTTTTTAGAAGTTTCTTGCGTCAACATGTCTCTTTTTGAAGATCAATTTTTGGATTCGTTACTTCCAATAAAGGATCACATTGTTTATCTAGATTTAGGTAAAACAAAAATAACAGATAGTGTTTTTAGCTCACTTGTAAAGTTCCAACATTTAACGGTGCTTAAGTTAGACAATACCGAGATTACTGGAAAAGGAATCGGTCAACTGTCAGGGTTGCTTCACTTAAAACAAATTAATCTGACCAATTCCAATTTCGATTTTAAAATTCTCCCAACTTTATTTTCTTTTCCCGCTTTGACGGATGTGTTTTTATTTCAAAAAGACTCAATGGATTATAATTCCGAGAATATACCGCAAAAATTAAAAGGTGTTTTCGAGTTTGGGAATTACAAAGTGGACGCCATTCCGAGTGATAAAATTATTTACTGAGTTTACTTTTTAAAATTCTCCCACAATTAGTTTCCCCTCTTGATTGATAAAATAGGTGATGCCAGTTTTTTGACTTTTAGTTTTTAACAGATAGCCTTTTGGATTTATGATTTGTTCCATAATTAAATCATTTCCTTGATGGGATTCTTTAATCGGAAACTTCACCTTAAGGTCTGTTTTATCTCCAGAGGAACGCAAAACTTTTCTATAATGCTCATACATCCATAAAACAAGTTGTGCATCTTCGGGATATTCAAACTGTGGGATGTTTTTGTTCGCCGATTTTTTATTGAAATGAACAAAACCCCACCTTTCAGGTTCATGCATGTTGATCACTTCTTGTGGACTCCACACCCAATTGTACTCTGGTAAAAACTTTCCTTGTGGATCTTTTTTTCGATAATATTTATTGTTTACTAATTCGTAATCCCATTCAACTCTAGAAAAATTTAAACGCCAAGTTTCACCTTCTGGAGGTTGCTTCTCATTCGTCGCTTCGAGCAATGATTCCCAAGGAATCGCAATCTCTACAGTCCAAAACTGATCGATATCCGAGGCGTCGTTTATTGTCCCTGAGACATTAACATTCGATTGAAAACCTTTGACATCCCACTGATTTAAAACCACAGGATGGTTCCGATAGGGCTTGGTTAAAAACAAATCCCAAACAGTATTTAAGGCATTGACTTCGATTTCCATATAATTGTGGGTGTCCCCATCAGGATCAATAAAAATCTCAAAATCATTGTTATAAAAAATCACGGTATCCCGCTGTTTAAGATCTCCCCAAATGTGTGGTTCTTTTAATTTCGTAAAAAAATAAAGATTTTTATCATCCCATAGCATTTTCATTCGGGTCTCAAACCTCGGAATTTTCACCCCTTCAATGTCAATAAAGGGTTCGGTCCAAGCATTGTCTTTCCATACTTGCTCATTATCTTTCCCATCGACAGTGATTTCTTGAGTTGTATAGTTCGCCACATAGTTTTTCGGCAATTTAGGTAACGGAACTTCTTTGTTCTCCCCTTGGGGGTTCGAACACGAGACCAAGGCCAATAATAATAAAGCAGAAAATTTCAATAGATTAACAGACATTAACGGGTTGTGGTTTTAATTAGTTCGTAAATTACAATTTAATTTTTTTAAACCTGAACTAAATTTCACAACCATTGGGACTTAAAAACAGGCATTTGTTTTTATGTAAAGCAACTCCCCTAAATTTTTAAAAAGAAAAAACAAGAACCAGGGTTTATGATTAAAAAAACCACCACACCTGGATTTAATATTAAAAGACCCGAGGGTGTAAGTAAGCACTTATAATTATGACTTATGACATCGTTAAACGCCTTAAAACAGGAGTAATGCAGCTTTTTTGATATTAATTTAACAGTAAGTGATTACTTATAAAATTTTAATTTTTATGCTTTTCGAGAAAACCATTCACCACAAGAAATGAGTCAACTTTAATCATGCTAGCATCATAAGCTCCATTCTCGGCATTTCTATTGTGATTAAAAAAGCCATGTTTTTCTCCTTCGTAGAGGTGTGTAACGCATTCATTCCTATATGTTTTCATTTTCGAATCAAACTTCAAAACTGTTTTATAATCAACAGTGGTGTCAGCTTTCCCGTGAAAAATTATTGTAGGAGGGGTGTTTTCATCTATAAAGTTATAAGGAGATAGGAATTCAGGAGCAACACCTAATTTTGTTAAAGTGTAATTCTTTTTTTCCCATGAAGAGCTTATCTTTTCAAAGGGGTATAAAATCACAACAGGATTAAATAAAATCATGGCGTTGGGTCTAGAGCTCACATTTTTATCTTCAGTTACCTCATCGTGCATTGGAATTGTCCCAGTTGCCGCAGCTAAATGCCCTCCCGCAGAACCACCACTTGCTACAATTTTATCGGGAATTACCCCCAAAGCATCAGCATTTTTTCTCACCCATCTGATGGCTGATTTCGCATCCTTTACTGCATAAACCGCAGTTGTATTGTTTCTAGAAGAGACCCTATAATCTGCTAATATTGCAACCATTCCTCGAGCACTTAAATACTTACAATGTTCAAGAAATTGGTTTGGATTTCCCCCTTTCCAGCCTCCCCCAAAGAAAAAAACAATGGCAGGCCTGGGATCATTTTTTATAGATTGTGGAGGATTAAAAATCCATAACTTAAGATTCAATTCATTAACTTTTTTATAAACAAGGCTGGTGTCACTTTCAATTTTAGGAGGATAAATACTTTGAGAATATAGGCATCCTGTATTGACAAAAATTAATGTCATAGACAACAAACAAACCACATCAATTTTTTTCATGAATCAAGATAAATCTTTAATACCTTCAAACTTAAAATAATGACCTGACTTTACCAACTATTTTCACTGTCATGAAAACCACCTAGAAATTTAAATACGCTTAAATTGTAGTAATTTAATTTTCATAAATAATTAAACAAATACGATGAAATTAAAAGAAGTAACTGTTTTTGGCGCTACGGGGATGATAGGGAGTTCCCTATTATAAATTCTATTAAATGACGCTGATTGTGGTAAAGTAAATGTAGTCACAAGGGCTCCTTTTTCTATAATTAACAAAAAAATCGAGTCACATGTTATTGACTTTTCTAACCCTCAATCTATTTCAAAAATTATTAAAAACAGCCAGGTGGTTTTTGCAGCCATTGGGACCACACAATCTAAAGTCAAGAGGGACCAAGAAGCCTATCGCAA